>OCVV012885921.1_pt1 | contig 25931 bp, 14 predicted proteins | sample 1539721 | NCBI WGS metagenome assembly OCVV01 (sample SAMN02144230, study PRJEB22623) | gut metagenome | biome: sheep rumen | host: Ovis aries | place: New Zealand
CTCCCGCAGGTCGTCTGACCCCCGGTCGCCTGTCCTTTTCCCGAAAGCGAGTGCAAAGGTACGGCCTTTTCTGACAACCACCAAATTTTAAGAGGACTTTTTTGCAAGAAAATGCAAAAAAGTTGCAAACAGACAGAAAAACCGAAAGAACTCACAAAACAGACACCTTATTATATTATAGGGAAGGGGAAAAAGCGAAAAACTTGCTATTGCTCTGCGAATGCTAAATTTCTTCCAATTCACGAATAGCATTTATGATCGAATTACAACAATCCTTGCCTTCTTCCCATTTAAACCTCACGTCTTTCTTAAGATAGTCTATCAACAATTTGATATTGCTACGTTGGGCTTTTGTCAGGACCTGATCGACCAAAAACCGTTCTGGTACGAACCCAGCTTCTGCTATCCACCTGTTTTCTTCCAGAAGATTTTTCTGTGCCTCGTCCTTATTGATTCCGCACGCCCTGCCAAGCAATTGGCAATTCTCGACCTCATAGTCTTCTTTAGGTCCTTCCGTATACCCCTCCGTTGTGTAAAAAATATATTCGTTCATGAAAAAACTACCACATTGAATTTAACACTTTAGTCAACCCTTGATACATTTCAACAACCTTATCATAGTCAATAAACTTCACCCGTGTTTCAATAGCTTTAAACATGGAAACATGCAATTTATCTTCATATTCTTTTTTACGGCTTGCATCCGCCACAATGTAGAAGCCAGCATGATAATCCTGCAACTCGTAGAATTTTGACAAGGAGTTTTTTATGTCAGTAGTATGCTCTACTTCGTAAAAATTGGAAGGCATATTGCGCTCATTAAACCATACGACATCAACGGTTTTCGCTCGTCTTAGGATGTAATCGTAAGTAGTGAAAGCAGGTAATTCCGTCCTATCTGTTATGTCACCCAATTTCCGATCAATGAACAACCTATTTTTATCTTGTGCAGGAATATATGTTGTCTGATTACGATATTTGCCAATCTCAACAAGAAGACCTTGGTAATACCCATGACTAAACATCTCTTCACTTTGTTTATCACCAATCTTCAATTCAAGTTTTCGCATTACTTCCTCTCGGAAATCCTCAAGTGCCCATAGTCCTGGTTGAATCTTAAAAAAAGACTTGCTCTCTTGGACAATTCTTCTCACCGTTGCTTCTGGTGTTTTCGTCTTCCATGTGGAAAAATCCACGATTTCATTGAGTCGACGTAAAGTAGCATATCCACCTACTCGTCGCATTGTCTCTATTACTTGGTGCTCTTGCGTTTCTTTTTTCATTTACGTGTATCTATTTCCACTAACAATATGATTGATGCTACAAAAGTATATAAAATATTTGAAATTGATGGTGTATTGTAAAAAAGAATTCATCTTTCACAAGTAAGAATGATCTGAATAACAAGCTTATAAAGGGCGAAAGAACATAAGCAGGGATGAAATGAAACAGAACCTCTACTTAGCTCATATGAGATTAGGGAAGCAATCGAACGCGATTGAGGAAGAACTATTGCCCGATTAACAGTTTAACAACTCGCTATCTGCATAGATTACATCTTCATTACAAATTATTGGTGTCCGCTAAAAATCTCTGGCGTTTTCAACAACTACTAATTTCTCAGACAGCCGATGTATTGGACGTATAAGAAGCCATTTTGGTGGTAAAAGTAACAAAATGAGCCTCAAAAACAGCAAAAACAGCCATTCATGGTTAAGTTTATGTCGTATGAGGGACTGTTTTTAGCGGACAGCCGTTGACACCTTTAAAAAAGGGGCTTGTCTGTTGCCAAAATCAATATAATTAGTCACTAAAACATGTTTAGCGGACACCAATAATTACAAATAGTTGGATTCGTATATCTACCAAATGGAACATTGAATTTACCATTAGAGTTTTCTCGATAAAGACCATTAAAGCATGTTCGATTTAAGAAGATCAATAAGACCACCTTTTCTATGCTTTCTAATTGTTCTTCATTAAAACAACGGCGCATCTCAAGATAGAACTTTTTGCGTTCTTCCTCTGAGGAAATTGACAAATAATCTTGTTCAATAAGTTTCAGCCCATTTACCAAAGCCTCAGCATTATTTTTTATCACCTTATAGGCATCTGTTAAATTGCTGTTAATGTCGTTGATAACAACACGTTTTATATTTGGGAATTTTTGCAGCATAAAAAACGACATAGCTCCACCACCAACGAATGGTTCAATGTATGTAAATTCTCTCTCACACAACTCTCGTGGCATAAGACATTCCAGTTGCTGGAGAAGTTGTCCTTTTCCACCAACCCATTTAATGAAAGGTTTTGCTGTGAATGTTTCCCCTTTGGCAAATATCATGTATTTTGTATATTCCTAAATATTATAAATTCTATTTAATCTGATCTAAAAAATTTTCATCATTTTTCAAAAACTTCTATTTTTGCAAAAAAAGAATTATGAAAGACAAGAAATGGATTACGACAGAGCAGATGCTTGAAGCATTGAAATATGCACCAAACAATGAGCAAGAATATCGTCGAGTTTTAGGTGGTATTTTGTTTTCGACGCATTGGTTCTTGTATGACTCTCAAAAAAAGGAGTTTGGCGAATCAATGAATTGGTTTGATTATGATACATGGTACACAGAATCTGAAATTCTTCACTATTATGCTGGTGCTATGTGGTATCGTGATGCGTAGTCAAAAGTAAATTAATTGGGTAGAGACTAACAAGACAACCACGAGCTATTTAGAAATTGCAAATATACAAAAAAGCCCAAACAAAAATGCAAAAAGAAGAAGAAACATTTCTTGAAAACAGCAGTGGGGCAAGACGAGAACGCGATTGGGGAAGCAAACGAACGCGATTGGGGAAGTAAAAGCGCGCGAATGGGGATTTACTTTTCGTGCATTGGGGACTGTCTAAAATGGCGAGGGCTCGATGAAAAGCAAGCGAGGGCTCGTTGTGATTCAAGTGAGGGCTCGGCGTGATTCAAGCGAGGGCTCGGCGATTTAGTGGGAGCGAATGAAAAATTGAGACGGAGCAAAGGGGAACTTTTGTTGAAACAAAAGGAAGGGGGAAAGGGAGAGGGCTTAGATTCTATCGAGGTCGATTGTGTCGGCTTCGGGCTCAGCGGTGTTGCTGTCTTCGCCTCGGGCACGACGGATTTGCTGGATGTAGGCTAATTCGTCGATGGCGAAGTTCTCGTTTTCTTTTTCTTCCAGCATTTCGTGGCACATTCGCTCGGCACGGAGGTAGCGTTCTTCGTTTATGTAAAGATAGACTTTGCGACGACGGAGGAAGTTCTTGAAGTCGAGCAAGGCGGGGTTGACATCCTCTTCCATGTTTTCTGCGTTCTCGATGTTTTCGTTCACGAAGGTCAGCATCCTGTTGACGACTTCGTGGGCACGGAAATCGTGGCTGTTGACGAGGCAGTTGACGTATTCCTTGGCGAACTGCACGTTGTTATCTTCGCCGATGATTTTCAGATAGAAATAGGCATCGGTGTAGAAATGCAGCTCCATGTAGCAGAAGCCAATGATGAAACAGAGTTCGCAGAATGCTTCGCGCTGCTTGGACGACAGGTCGATATAGTTGTCGTTCATGTAATAGAACACGTGGGTGAGGTAGTCGATGGCTTCGTAGTAACGCTTGTCGGCATAGAGTCGGCGACCGCGATAGACGTGATAGCCTACGTCGGGCACGGCTGCATCGACGAGGAACTGCTGTTCTTTCGACAATTCATGGTGTTTGTCCTGCTTTGCCTTGTCGATGGCATCGTTCCAGATGAATTCGTATTCTTTGCGGTACTTCTGTTCATCCACTTTGTCCACTGCCATGATGAAGGAGAGGTCTGCGAGGGAAGAGCGTCCCGAAAGGACAATGCCATTGGGATTGAAGGTTGGTGGGAAGAGGATGGCTGTGACTCGGATGTAGGTTGCGACTTCGTCGTCGTACTCTACGTTGAGATGTATCTGTACTTGGAGTGGCTTTGCCTTGGGGTTGTTCGGGTCGTTGAAATAGACATGGTAGTTCACGTCGGCTGGGTCGGATTTCAGGTCCCAGTTGCGGATGGTAGGCACGTCGAATTCGAGCTTCACTTCTTCATTGCGGACTATCTTGAGATAGACGTAGTCGATGTCGTGGAGGGCAAAGCAGAGGGTGAGCACATCGTCGATGCGGAAAGAGGCTCCCACGTTTCTGCGAATCTGGAAGGTTTCGGACTGGTGGCTGATTTCCTGCTCGTGGATGAGGTAATTGATGCGACGCAGATACATCTCGTCCATGTCTGCATCGGTGTGCTGCTGCTTGCGTTTCATTTCTTCGAGGCGGTCGATGAAATCGCGTCGCAGGGCAAACTGGCTGTTCATCACGGCTTCGAAGAAATTGTAGAAATCGGTGCTGCTGTCGAAGAGCGTGATGGGCGTAAAGATGTGGACGGCGAACTCGTCCAGTGTCTCGTCGAAGGTGTAGATGTACTTGGAGACATTGCTGGTGTAGTTGAATTCGTTGCAGACAACGCGCAAGGCATTCAGTCCGTCGGATGACTCGCTATGTATGTAGGGAAACTCGATGGGGGCTGAAGGGAGTCCGTTCTTGGGAACGGGTACTCGGAAATGTCCTCCTTGGTAATCGAAGGCATAGACCAGGAAGTTGTCGGTTTCCGACTTCTCAAAATGGCATGAGAAATGGGTCAGCGTGTCTTCCAGCACTTCGTAGTTCTTTTTTGCCTGTGACGCATCGGTCTCTTGGGAAGCAGCACCTGCTGTTGGCGTTGTTTCCGTTTTCTTCTCCTGCGCAGGCTCGTCTTGCAGCCAAGGGCGGAGAGCTTGAATGATTTTGTTGATGATTTTCACAATGCAAACTTATACAAAATAAATGGAAAAAGCAACAAAGATGGGCAAAAAAAATTGCACCACCAGAAAGCAGAAAGGCTTTCAGCCGATAGCCGAAAGCCTTTCTGAATGTGTTTGGGAGAAAGGATTTCCCCCTCGAAATGAATGGGAAGAATGCTGTGGTTTAGCGTGAGTTCGATATAACAAAATATGTTCTTTTGTAGTGCCTCTACGAGGCAGAACCTTTAGCTCGGCGTAGCCAAATCTAACAAATCTATTCAAAATCTCTCAAAATCTTATTCATATTTGTGAGATTTGAGAAGATTTGTGAGATTTCTTTGCGAGCAAAGCGAGTAAACTCGATAACTCGCGAAGCGACTCCTTATACCGAACTGACGTTGGTTTAGCGTTTCTTCAGAGGGAGATACCATCCTGCTTCAGATGCGAGCTTGCCCAGCAAGGAAGCGTCGATGTTTTCACTGCCATTGCGCTGGGAAACGGTGTTGCCGAGGAATGCAGTGTTGCCCGACCACTTGGAGTAGCGCATGAGGTCGTAGAAGCGTGTTCCTTCGAAAGAGCCTTCGAGTGCTTCTTCTTCGAGGATGATGAGTGCCAGGGCAGCCTGACGCTTCTCTCTCACTTCGTCGCTCTCCAGCCATTCCTTGTTGTTTTTCGTCACTTTCTCAAGCGCTGCGTTGTATTCGTCAACAGCCTTTTGGTATGCGAGAGAATCCTCATGTGTGGCATTCTCTGGGAGCTGTGCAGTGAATTCTGGCTCTGGAAGCAGACCAGACACATCGGTAGGCAGCACATAGAGTGGATTTGCCCAGCTGTCGCCCGAACCTAAGGAGTGGATGCCATACTGATTGAGTCGTATATTGCCAGTTTCGCCACCAGCTGAAGAATTGTAGTTCAGAGCAAACTGGTCGCGAGTGTGGAAGATGTCCTCATCCCAACCTGCAGCATTGGCAAATTCGCCTGAGAAGCCACGGGAAGTGATGGCAGTGAGTCCTGCGATTTCTTTTTCAGATACATAATTGCGGAGTGACGACTCGGAAAGACCGTACTTGAGGATACAGAACGCTGTCTCTGGGAATCCAGCACCATTGAGCGCCTCAGCCAAATGGAGATAAACAATAGGACGGCGATAGAGTGCTACGAAATTCTGACGTTCGTCATCCCTCAGTCTCAAACTGCCATCTGTATATTTCAGATTGAACTGACGAGTCTTGCTATACTCACCATGATACAAGTCAGTCTCGCTGTAAGTGCTGAAGATATTCAAGAGACGGAGGTCGCCGATGTAGAGATAAGGATAGTCGAAATCGCCGTAAGCTGATTCATCCTTTGGTGCAAAGACCACTTCGAAGTCAGTAGCAGAGTTATAGACGAACACGCAGTTGTCTTGTGCCTGAGAAATCTCGGAAATGCGTGTTGAAGGGATGATAGGGGCATAGTAGTTGTTGCTATACTGCGCATTGAAAAGAGAGCGAACTGAGGATGTTGTACCGTAGTAAGCAATGGTGTCCATAGGTACATACACCAGATAGTCGTCATTAGAATACGCAGATTTTGGTGTTCCTGAAAAACGCAGGTCATAGTTATTGTTCACGAAACTGAAGGAGTTGCTCGTCCACTCTGCTGTATAAGTGCCCGTTGTGATTTCTTCACCTGGGAATGCAAGGTAGTCATGATAGTAGCGCACAGCCTCTACGAAGTCTGCCTGATTCTGCGTGAATGAACCACGATAGAGATAGAGCTCTGCCAGCATGAGGCGAACGGGGATGAAGAAATGGCGCATGTAGCTGGAATTGGATCCGTAGGAAGGGAGGAGAGCAGCGTTGCGGTCGCGCGAAGCATACTGGAGGAGGTCGTTGATGCAGAACGTGGTGATGGACACCATGTCGCCCGCACCAGTGGATGCATCATTGAACTTGGTGACGATGTCGTCGGCTTCGGAAGCCGTGATGACAGGCGTGGTGACAAATGGTACCTTGCCATAAATCTTTGCCAGCTCAAGATAGGTCCATGCACGGAAGCACTTGGCAGCAATGATTTCTTTCTCGTAGTAGCTTTCGCCCATAGCGCGGAGTGTGCTGTCAACATTTGCCAGGAAGATGTTGCAGGAGTTGATGACAGCATAGTAGTCCGTAGGGTCGTTGTAGGCATTGCTGGTGGAAGTAGCATTCTGTGCCAGCTCCTGCAGGTCGGTGGATGCACTGATGGTGTTGAGCTGAACGAGGTCGGCACGCACCTCACCGAGGATGATGCTACGGTCGGCAATCTTCTGCATGTTCTGAATGATGCCCATCATCTGATAGAGCGTGTCCTTAGGCGCAAGGTCGGTGGTGACAAGCTTGTTTTCAGCTGTGAACATGTCCTCGCAAGAGGTGAAAATGAAGAATGAAGAATGAAGAACGAAGAATGTGATTAACACTCCAATGCCTCTTCTTATCTTCGAAATATAATTGTACTTCATAATTTATAAGTTTTTGAGTTTTTGAGTTTTTGAGTTCTTAAGTTTTAGTCTAAATTCCTAAGTAGTTCACAATCGAAATTCTTGTTGAACACTAAAAAACTTAGAAACTTAAAAACTCAAAAACTAATTCTGATTAGAGGTTAATCTTCACTCCGAGCGTAAAGCTACGTCCTGCGTTGAGATATCCGGCATCAATGCCCTGCACGAGCACGCTGTTTCCAGCTGTGATTTCAGGGTCGTTGCCAAGATACTTGGTGAAGGTGAAAAGGTTGTTGGCTGCCGCCCAAATAGAGATACCCTGAATGTACTCGTTCTGAATAGGAAGGTTGTAGCCGAGAGTGACGGTCTTGAGCTTGAGATAGCTGCCGTCCTCAATCCAACGGTCGGAGAAGCGGCTGTTGCCCATAGGGTCGCCATACACCACCTTAGGAATGTCGGTCACCTGTCCTTCAGTCATCCAACGACGGTTGAGCGCTGTGGTCTGGTTCATGAATCGAGAACCCGACTCAAGGAGTGCGCGCTGGTAGTTGTAGATGTCGTTGCCGAGGGAATAGTTGAAGTGGATGCCCAGGTTCCAGTGCTTGCCAATGTAGAAGTTGGCACGGATGTTTCCGTAGATGTCTGGATTAGGGTCGCCAATGACAACGCGGTCAGCGTCGTTGATCACCTTGTCGTTGTTCTGGTCAACAAAGCGCATGTCGCCAGCACCGAAGTAGGTCTTGTTGCCAGCCAAGTCCTGAATAGCCAGTCCTTCGGACTCAGCTGCAGCACTGTTGGCATAGACGCCATTGGTCTTGTAGCCATAGAACATGCCAGCTGCCATGCCTACCTTGGTGAGGATTGTGCCGTTGAACATGTTGGTTGTGAAGCTGTCAACACCACCAGGCAGACGGGTAATCTTGTTCTTGTAGTGTCCCATGCTTGCACCAAGCTCGAACTTGAAGTTGCGGCTGTTGACGAGTTTTGCAACAAATGCAGCGTCGAAGCCTTCGTTCTGGAGCTTACCATCGTTGGTCCAATAGTCGGTGAGACCAGCTACGTATGTGAGCGAGCTGAGCGTGATGAGGTTGTTAGTCCACGACTTGAAGTAGTTCAACTTCACGTTCAAGCGGTTGTTGAAGAAGTTACCTTCAATGCCAGCATTGAGTCGGTTGGTGGTTTCCCAACGAAGTGTGGTGTTACCGATGTTGCCGAGTGCAAGAGTTGGATAGCTTTGTCCGAAGAAGGTGCTACCCGCCAGATATGTGAGCGTAGCTGCATTATCTACTTGGTCGTTACCCACAGACTCGAAGCCCACATTGAGCTTGAGGAGGTTGATGCCATTGTTAGCCTTGAACCACTTCTCGTTGGAAATCACCCAAGAACCCTGAATGGATGGGAACACACCCCATGCCACTCCGAAAAGCTTGAGACCACCTTCTGCTTCCTTACCGAAGCGAGAACTTGTCTCAACTGAAACCTGTCCATCGAGGTAATACTTCTCCTTGTAGTTGTAGCTCACGTTAGCATAGTAGCTGAGAGAGCGCCAGTTGGTGTCAACACCATTGTTCTCCTTGAAAGCAAGGGAGGGTGACATGTTCGGCATCTTGTCGTTCTGAGAACCGTAACCCACCATGTAGGAAGAGTTGTATGTGTCGTTCAAGAAACGAACACCACCGTAGATGTCGAGGCGATGTGCTCCGAGCGGAATAGCCCAGTCAGCGCGCGTGTCGCTGAAGATGGAGTTGTGCTTGGAGTAGATGGATGCATCGGTGTTACCAACATAGCCACGTCCTTCGAGCAGATAAGTAGGCATACCGACGAGCGGTGTGAAATAGCGCTCATCGAAGCTCTGCATGTTGTAGCTGAAACGCTCTGTAATGGAGAAATTCTTGGTAGGAATCCACTTAGGTGCAATCGTCACGCCAACCTGAGTGAGGTCGGTGTGGTTCTTGTTCTTTGCTTCACCGTTTTCGAGGATAGCCTTTGGATTGGCAATGGAAGCGGAAGAACCTAACACCTCATCGAGATAAGTGTCGGCATCGGAAATGAAGCTTGACACCTTGCCATCGGTCGAGAAGTCGTAAGGACTGAGGAATGGCGACTTGATGAGAGAAAGCACGTTGGTGGCTGCAATAGCAGAACTGTTGAGCGTGGATGCCAAACCAGCATCGCGAAGGTTGCGAGTGATGTTGGTGTACATGGCATCGAAACGCGTGGTGAACCACTTGTTCAGAACGATGTCGGTGTTGAATCGGATGTTGAAACGATTCATGCCGTTGTCACGCAATGTGGCGTTGCCTTTGCCGTAACCTACGGAGAGGTTGTAGTTTGCCACGTCGTCACCACCCTGGATGTGGAGGCTGTAGTTCTGCGAGAACGCATTCCTGTAGGACACGTCCTTCCAATCGGTATTATTATGATACATATTATAATAATAGTAGAAAGGGTCGGTGTTGAGGAACTTGAACTCGTTGAGCTTGGTGCCCGTGGTCTGCAACATCTGGGATGCGTATGAGCGGTATTCACCTGCGTTCATCACGTCGATGGTCTTTGGAGTCAACTCAAAGCCAACGGATGCGTTGAAGTCGATGCGTGTTGCCATCGACTTGTTGCGCTTGGTGTTGATGAGAATCACACCATTGGCAGCCTTGGCTCCATAGATGGCAGTTCCGTTCTTGAGCACTTCGATGCTTTCCACGTCGTCCATGTTGATGGAAGCAAGGAGGTTGTTGAAATAGCCCAAGTGAATCATTTCGCTATCATAGAGCATGTCGTAGATGACACCATCGACCACGATGAGTGGCTGCGCATTGGAGTTGAGCGAGTTGAGACCATTGATGAACATGACGTCTCCCTGTCCGTTGAGGGCAGAACGGCTGATGGAACGTACATCAGCGCCCAGACGGTCGCGAACTTCATCATCGGCTGAGAAGCCCGTGGTGCGCTCGAAATCCTTGATGCCAACCGACTTGCTTCCCGCTGTCTTGGCTGTGTAATCAGGAAGGTAGCGGTCGGAAAGAAGTTTGAAGTTGACACCTTCGGTACGGCCATTGATGGCAGACTGCACCATGTTGTAGCCTTCGAGTTCTGCCGTGATGGAAGTGACGAAGGTAGGCACCTTAATGGTGTATTCGCCTTTCTCGTTCGTCATGGCAGTATAGAGGGAGTTGTTGTATGACTTCAACTTCACACCCGCAAGCGGCTCGCCAGTGGCAGCGTCAATCACCCTACCCGATACTTCGGTCATAGGGTATTTGTTTACGGATGCGTTCTTGCTCTTCTGCTTCACTGGAGCTACAGCGGCTGTTGCTCCTTCAGTTTCTTCCTGCGCAAGAACTGGTGAGGCAGCTGCGAAGAATATCATGGATGCGAGTGCATACTTGCCTACTCGCATGAGATTGCCAGAATATAACTTTATCTGTTTCATTGTATCAGAGTTTATTCGTTAGTAGTTTCTTCTGCCTCATCCCTGTGAGGAACAAAGAGGAAGCAGTCGATAATCATATCCTTCGTATAAGAAGAGCGTTCGCTGGTTGTCACGTAGCTGGAGAGCTGGAAGTAAACGCCAGGAGTGGTGCTGTAGAAGCTGTTGGCAAACTCGTAGGTGCCAATATAAACCGTGTCGATGACGTAAGGGTTGGTGACGAAGTTACGAGAGCCTTCAGGAGTACGGAAACTATAGGTTGCCGATTTTGGCATAGTACCCGTCTTGTCGCGCTCATAGAGAGCAGCACGGAACTTGGAAGGAAGATAGACATGAGTCGTATCGGTGCCGTAAGCCTGATAAGGGAGGAAACGAACATAGATGTCGTACTTGCCCGAAAGTGTGTTAGGAATCTGATAAGCAAATTCCGTGTTACGGGTTGAGCTGGCAGCCGAGAATACAGTCATACCACTTCCACTAATGGAGTCGGCAGCAGAACTCCTGATGGAGAAACTGGTTGACTGAGAGTTGGTCCAGTCGGTTCCTGTCTCAAGATAACGGATTTCCTCTGCCTCCACAACAATCTTCTTGAAGAAGTTGTCGTACTTGGTGTTAGGAATCTCGTTCATCGTGTACATCGTACCATTGCTGCAATCGAACTTGTTCTGGTAGCTGTCAAGGATACCACCTGCGCTGAAAGGTTTGAGATACTTGTTGTATTCCCAAGTGCGGCGAGAATAGACGGTGGAGAAGAGAGAGTCGTTCTGCGTCTTTCCGTTCATGCTCTCGCTCATGTTGAAGAACAAGTCGCACACCGTGAAATAGTTGGCATAGTAGTTCTGAATGGAGTCGCGTACTGACTGTTCGGAATTGAATGCCACATTGAAGTTGAAATACTTCTTAGCCTCTTCGAAACGCTTCTGATATGCCTCCTGACTTGGAAGAATTGCCAAATAGGTGGAATCCTCACGATAAAGGTAAGCTCTGAGCTGAGCCAGTGCCTTGTTGTTTCGAATCATCACGGAGTCAACATAGATGGTGTTACCTGTTTCCAAATCGACACCACGCGAAACGCTTCGCTGCTCGTCGAGGGAGTCGGTGTTGAACTTGTAGAGGTAGTTGTAGAGCGAGATAATCGTATCAGGATTTACGCTTGGATCCAACGTAGCCTTGAAAGCATCCCAATCGTCCTCGATGAACTCAAAGAGGTTTGGTTGAAAAGGAACGTCCTCACCCATGACGTGGACAATACCGTTAGAACAACCCACGTTCGCTTTTGAAACGCTTTTGTTCTGAATCAAATTATCTGCCAGTGTACCTATGTTGACAATTTTGTCATTGAGGAGATAGATACTCTGTGCTTTATTACCCAGCGAAACATTGTAACGCATGAGATGGTTCTTCACAAAGCGATTGACAACATTCTTTTTCTTGCCCGCATTGATGAGGGAAAGAAGGCTGTCCTTATTGAACGAACCATTGACAGGTGCCAAAACGGTGAGCACCTGAGGGTCGTTGAGCTCAGATTCGTAGCCAGCTGCCTTGAGCACAGTCACGAAATCGCTCAGATTCGGCTGGCTCTGGAGATAGCCCATTGTGGTTCCGCTGTAGGATTCACCAAGCGAAGAAATGGAACCTTCATAGTGTTCATCCCACGTGTCGGAACAGGAAGCGAAGGCAAGTACACCAACAACTGCCAAAGCTCCAGCTCGTAATGTGTTCTTGATATTATATTTCATCGTACTGATATTTTATAGTTGTTAGTGTGTGATTACAATCTGTCTTCAGCCACATCAGGGTTGGCATAAACAGCACTTGGACAAAGTTCGATGCAGTCGAAGTTCATCTCGTTATCTTCAGATTCCATCTTCTGCTCCAAGCGGAGGATAGCATGCGACTTTCCATCGGAATGGAACGTACCGATAACCTTGCGGAGCGTGTTGTTCTGGCTACGGAAGGTGGCACCGAGCGAACCCGTACCATCCTGTGCTGTACTGCCGTAAGAGTCCATACCCTTCATCCAGCCACGATAGTGGAACTGCTTGTCGAAGGCAGCAATCTGCTCTTCCTCACCAAGAGAAGTGTCGCTTCTCCAACCCACTTTCGCATTTTCACCACCTGGACGCATATCGAATGGGATGCCCTGAGGCTGCTTGTTGATATAATACTGAACGATACCACGAGAGTCGAAACCGATGCAAGTGAACATTCGGATTTCCCATTCGCCTGCTGGCACAGCTGGCAAAGTGATGGCAACATTGAAGCGTCCCTTCACTGTCACTTCGTCGCCCTGATATGACCAGAAGCTCAAGTAGCGAGGACGAACGTGAACGTGAGTGGCATCAGTGTAAGACCAGTTCTTGGCATAGCCAGCCTTGAAACCAAGACAGAGTGTGCTTCGGTTGGTGGCAGCTTTCGCAGATGTGCTCTGAACGGCATATTTACCATTCTGGACACTGGACTCTGTGTAGTGGCCACGGGCACCACTGGTGATGAAGTCAGGAGAAAGCGTTGAACAGTCGATGCGCATACGCTCGCTGAACACGTCTGCCTGAACATTGTGGTTGCGGTTGGTTGGCCAAGGGCTTTCTTCGAGAGTAACACCATAACTGAGAATATCGTCGATGTAGTGATAAACTCCGTTCACGGCGGTCTGGTCCACATTCACCTCGCTGGCAGGCAAGATTCTTGCACCACGGATGCGGTAGCCACGGCTGTCGCGACGGCTCTGCACACCACGACGGTTGATGTAGAGTCCTGATTCTGTTCCGCTTGGGAAAGAAGCCTTGATGACACCAAATGGAAGCATCGTCTCATACCAGTCGGCAATGTCCCAACGACGGCGGTTGAAGCCATTGGCAAGGGAACTGTTTGGTCCATCCACAGCCGTGAACTGATAGTAGGTCATCTGGCATGGGAGGAGGTGGTAAGAGATGAATCGGTTGAGCGCATTGTCACGCGACGTGAGATCGTCGTTGGCAGCATCTTCTGGATAGATTGGGTCGTAAAGACGGTGAGCCAATTTAATCAATCCCTCCAAATCGGTCACTCCATACTGTGCGAACACATCGTCGCGAGGAACGAGTGCTGTGTATTTGAAGTAACGATGTTCAGGATAAGCAACATTGTCGTACTCAACAGCAGTGTGAATACAAAGCTTGTCGTTCGTCCAGTCGATAGAGTCGGAACCCACCGTGTAGGTTTCGTCGATGTAACGCTGGAGGGAGTCCTTCATGTGCGTAGCATCGAGTGCCATGTAGAAGAGGGTGATGGTGGAGTCCTCAGCCAATACGTCAGGGAGCATGGCGTTCTTGGCACCAATCACACTGTTCATGGTGTGAACCACACCGTTCTCCACAGAGTCGTCCATCTGAATCATGCGTGCCTCCTTATTAATATATACAGCCAACTGGATTTCTCCAGGAACGGAAACCGTATCAGAGTCGCAAGTGATGGTGAGCGGACGCTCCAGCATGTTCATCGTTGGGTAAGTACCATCGTTGAAGTCGGTCGTGAAGAAAGCCTGCTCAATGATGTGTGTGAAGGTGATGGTGTCGCAATCCTGCTGGCTCAGCTGGTCAATGGAAGTGAGTCCACGACCCTGTAGATACTTCTGGATTGCCTCATTGGTTGGAGCAAAAACGGTGTAGGAACCGTATGTTCCGAGCAAGTCCATCATCTTTGAGCGCTGAACAATGGCAGTGAAGTCGCTGAACTTCTCACGATTCTTCAAAAAGTCGGAAGCATATTCGGCAGTCGATGTGAAATAGTTTTCCACACCTGGGTCATCAGAACAACTGACGAAAGACACCTGCACTGCCGACATGACGAAGGCAGCCACTGCCAATAATCTGAATTTGATATTTGGTTTCATTGTTATATCGCTTTTTTTAGTTCTTTACAATATCTTCGTCCTCAGCGTATGCTGGATTCTGAGAAAGACTTGGGTTCACATCGAGTTCATGTTCAGCGTAAGGCATATACATGAAGTCCATCATCGCCATCTTGATAACAACCGAACGAGAAGCCTCACCATACTTGCTGGCAACAGCCGCAGCGAAGTGAGAAGTGTTGCCTTCGCGACGAGCACGGCGAACGAGGTCGAAATAACGCTTGCCCTCGAAGAGGAATTCGCGCTGACGTTCATTCTCAAGGAGAGTTACAAAATCTTCATACAGGTTGTAGTTGGTGCGAACTGGACGATATTCAGTGTCCTTACCGCTCTGTGCGTTAGGATTCGAACGCATATAGACAGCCAGAATCAAGTTGAATGCATCGTCATAGAGCTCAGTAGCTGTGCTCAGCATAGCACCATCCTGACGGATGCGACGTGCTTTTACGCCATTAGACTCTGGTTCAGCAGGTGTGGCAGAACCACCGAGCAGATTTGCAAGGTTGATTTCAGCCTCTGCACGCATCAGCATCACTTCGCTCAAGCGATAGAAAATCCAGTTGATAGCGTAATTATGGGAACTTCTCTTCTGGTTATTTGCAGAAGCAGTACCAGCAGCCCAGCTCGTAGCAGTGGAAACGCCAAAGTCGCTGGCATCACCCTGGAAACGAGTGGTGACATACTTCAGAATAGCGAAAGAACCACTGTTCACATAGCGGAAGCTCGTAAGAGAGCGATAGTCGGTCGTGACAGGGAACAGCGTTGTTTCAGAGTAGGTCTTAGCAGAATTTGGAATGACTGTTTCCATCAGATTCTCGTTGGCAGAAAGCCACTGAATGTGCTGGCTTTTGTCATTATTACTACCATACATGTAGCCCACAGCCGTGTTGTGAATATCATTGACCGACTCACTATATGTCAGCTCATAAAGGCTTTCGAATGAATTGCCCGTTACGAAAATAGAATTGTAAGCCTGAGGCGCATTGCTACTGCCACCCGATGCTGATTTCTCGGCAAGAAGTGGATAGCCATAGTTGGTGAGCACATAGGAATCCATAGCACGGTTCAAGTCGCCATACTTGTCGGTCATATACTCATCGTACTTGTAGTTGAGCACCCAGTCGCAGCACTGTACACACTTGCGGTAGTCTTCCTCCTGGAGTGACTTGGCACGATTGGCATCGGAGGCACGCCACAAGTAGAGGTCGGCAAGCAAAGCATAAATAGCTGCACGAGTGACACGACCCGAATTCTTTGTACGCTCGAAATAAGCGCGAGGTGCATTGTCCTTGCAGCCTTCGAGGTCGAGAATCAGAGAGTCGAGAATGTTCTCGAATGACGAAGCAGGCAAACGATAGTTCTGCGTATCATCAATGGAAGGAGAGAATGTGAAAGGCACATTCTTGAAAGCACGAATGAGGTAGAAATAGTTGAGGGCACGAATGGTCTTCGCCTCGGCAATGGTCACTGCCAGGTCGGAACTGGTGAAGTTAGGGTCCTTCTCTGCCACCTGTGGAGCATAGTAGATAACGGTGTTGCAACGGTTGATGACATTGTAGAATGAACTCCAGTCGCAATAGGCGTTGGTCTGCTTCAGATTGCCCTTGTTGATATAGTTGATGGTCGTGTTGGCAGTGCTACCTGAAGTTACATTGTCGGAGCGAACCTCTCCCCACACGATGGCTCTCTCCATCCATGCCGAGCTTTCCATACCCGTATAGCACGAACGGAGTACATTGTCAACGTCATCCCTGTTGGTCCAATAGTTTTCAAGAACCACTTCATTCAGCGGCAGAAGGTCGAGGTCGCACGAAGTGACCGTCACTCCCACGAATGTGGCAAGACCAAATGCTTTGATGATATTCTTTATATTCTTCATAATGGTGATATTACTTTTTTAGAATGATATAGTGGTACCAAATACAAACGAGCGAGAACGTGGGGTGCGGGAATTGTCACCTGCTGGCGAGAAACCTGCCTGCGACACTTCTGGGTCAGCACCAGAATATTTGGTGATGCAGAAGAGATTGTTCATGGTGAGATAGAAACTCAGCTGATTCAATCCCCACTTCTTCAGCGTCTTGGTTGGGAGTGCATACGAGAGCTGTGCATAGTTGAGACGGAGGTAAGAAGCGTCTTCAATGAAGCGGTCGCTACCCAAGTAGTTATAAGTCATGAATTTGGTCACTGTGGTAGCAGCACGAGGAAGGATGTTCGCGAAGTTGTCACCTTCGTTGTGCCAACGCCAGTTCACGGCACGGCTCTGGTTCTGGTTGTCTGCCATACTCTCAAGACCCATGCGGGCGTAGTTGATGACGTTCTGACCATAGCGGTAGTTGAACTGCAAGTTGAGCTGCAAGCGGTCGTAGTGGAATTTCACACCGAAACCACCCGTCAACTTAGGGAGTGAGGAACCGAGATAAACGATATCCAGCTCATTGATGTTACCATCGTGGTTCACATCCTCATAGATAGCATCACCACCCACAAATTCGTACTTGATGTTGTCGTAGTCGAAATACATTGGCTTTGGATTGCCAGCTGCATTCAGGATTACTTCGTCGTTGGCATTCTTGGCAACTGGTGCGTTAGGACCGCTCAAGCCAGGAATTTCCTCTGCGCTGTAGTCGGAATACTGATAGACACCCTTGTAGCGGAAACCGTACATGGAACCGAGTGGGTTGTGCAACTGAACGCGAGAGAGATAAGAACCATTGCTGAAGTTGAAGTCGCCATTCATACCAGTGAGAATGGTCTCATCCATCTCAAGGATTTCGTTGCGGTTGTTGGCAAAGGTGATATTGAAGTCCATTGAGAACTTGCCTGCCTTGACGATTTCATTACCATTGAGGTTGAATTCCCAACCATTGTTGCGCATCGAGCCAGCATTCTTGTTCGAAAGCGATGAATAACCCGACGAAGATGGGATTTTGAAACCAGGCATCAGCAGGTTGGTGGTCTTCTTGGTATAGATGGAAACATCACCCACGAGCTTGTTTCTGAAGAAACCGAAGTCGAAACCTAAGTTCCACTCCTGTTTCTGTTCCCACTGGAGGGCAGCCAAACGGATGTTGGTTGGAACAACAGTACCCTCGCCCATGTAGTTGGAGCTGACGTTGTACTTACTATAGTACAGCCCTTCACCGCCTGGAGGGTTACCACCGATACCCCAAGATGGACGGATGGAGAGCATGGAAATCCAAGGCAGTTTCTCCATGAACTTCTCGTCGCTGATGTTCCAACGAGCAGAGATACCAGGGAAGGTACCATAGCGCTTGTCTGGACCGAATCGAGTGGTACCATCGCGGCGAACCGTAGCGTGCAAGATGTACTTGCCCTTGTAAGCATAGTGAACATCGAGCAAATAGTTGACGCTTCTCCATTCACCAGCACCTGTGCCGAAGCCAGTGATTCGTCCACCACCCAATGGAGAAGTGATGTCGCTGGTAGGAAGCCAGCTGGAAGAATAGTTCTGGCTGCTGGAGTTACCCGAGTTGTACTGCGAGCGCAACATAATCTTCAAATCGTGGTTTTCGTTGTTGAAATGAGGATCGAAGGTAATGGAGTGACGGGTAGAAAGCGAGTTACTCTTGTAAGAGTTGGTAGAAGCGATGTTGTTGTCGTCCGAAGTCCAGTTGGCAGAAAGCAAAGTACCTGGCATGAAGGTTTCGCCATCGATACTTGAGATTCTGAACAGCACCTGTCCTTCGTAAGTGAGTCGGTGAGAACTGTCGTCCGTGCCGAGAATGTCGTAACGAAGGATGAATTCAGGAGCCAAGCTCACCGACTTCTCATCGTTCTTTGCGTAATGAGCAAGAGCCACAGGATTGACAATGCCATACTGGTCCTTGAGGAATTCGCGCTGTGCATTCGACACGTACTGGTTCATGGTGTAGTAACGGTCGGTGTCGTTGCCGTTCGCATCCTCCTCGTAGATAGAGAGGTTAGGCATCTTCTTATAAGCAATGGCAAGGAGGTCGCCATTGTAGTTGTAGTTCTTGTGGTTATTCGTATAAGTGAGGTCGAAGTTGGTACTTACCTTGATGCGGTTGCTGACAAAGTAGTCCAAAGCCACACGCGTGGTGAAGCGGTCGAGCTTCTGCTTGATGATAGAACCCTTCTGGTTATCATAACCTGCGGAAATGCGGAAGTTGGCTTTTTCACCACCACCGCTGAGGGAAACGAAGTGCTGCTGGTAAATACCAAACTGCTTCACAGCCTTCATCCAGTCGGTGTTGTCGTTATACATATTATATTCTGTGAAATCGCGGTCGTAGTTGATTTCAGGAATATAGTTCGTGTTGCCCTTCGAACCATAGCTTGAATTCAGCTCAGGGTTGAAGTATGCTTCCTTGAGGTACATGGTGTAGTCGTCACCATTGAGAAGCTTGTAGCCTTCAGGCTGCCAAGTACCCGTGAGACGGAATGTGTATTGCACACGAGTCTTACCGCGCTGACCACGCTTCGTCTTGATTTCGATAACACCATTACCACCCTGCGAACCCCAAATGGCGGTAGCGGAAGCATCCTTCAGAACGGTGATGCTCTCGATATCCTCTGGGTTCACATTGAGGAGTTCAGCAAACTTTTCCTCATTGGCATCCGTGAAGTCGAAGTTCTGGTCGTAGTCGTCCTGGCTCAGCGGGTTGCCGTTGACAACGATGAGCGGGTTGGCGTTACCATAGATGGTGCTCACACCACGCAGACGCATGGTTGTACCAGAACCAAGGTTACCAGAATTGGACACGATGTCGAGACCTGCGATACGTCCCTGGAGGGCTTCATCCACGGATGTCATACCGAGACCTTCGAATTCCTTCATGTCGATGGTCTGCGATGCCACGGAGATTTCCGTCACAGGAATGGAGAGACCTGATGACTCGGTCTTCCTGGTTGCCTTCACCACCACTTCCTGAATCTGAGTGGCGCTCCTCATGCGGATGTTGAAGTGCTTGGAGTTGATAGGGAGAGTAACGGTTTGATAACCGATGTAGGACACTTGAATCTTGTCCTTAGGATTGTGAATCTTGAAAGAGAAGTTACCATTGATATCGGTAACACCATGTGCAACAATACGACGGTTGTTGTCGATTTCCACCACATTCGCCATCATCAACGGCTCTATGTCGTCCGACACCGTACCCGAAATAATGTCGCCAGCCTTAGGTGCCTGTGCCATCGACAAGGAACAGAAGCACACAAAGAGCATGAGCAATGATATGATTTTTTTCATGGGATGTTTTATTTACGCTGTTTAACACTCTCATCTGCTACCACCTTGACTGGTACATAGATGAACTGATCCTTGCTATACATGAGTGGGTGGTTGATGGCATGGACAACAACGGTTGAAGAGTTCTCAAGCGTTGTAGCCTTCTCTGGATTGGTGCCATTGAGCCAGTATTCACGGCCTTGCAGGTTGTAGAGACGACCCGATGCTTCCACCTTTGCGGTTTTGCCCATCGCATCCTGAAGCTCAATGCCATTGGCGTCAACCGAAGTGACCTTGATACGATAAGGAGCACCGGCTGTCACCTCGTACTGACCATCAGCAGTGATGATTTTCTGGCCTGTAGTTTCGTCATACACAAAGTCGAGACGTGCCTTCTGCGACTCATATTCGGAAGGAAGGAAGCCGCCGTCAACAAAGATAGAATTACTCTGAATGTGATACTTGATGAAGTCGCGCATAATCAGTTTTACATGATCTGCCGAGTCGGTATCCACATTCTGTTCCTCGTTTTCCTCATCGTATGCTTCAGCTTTAGCAAGGTCTTCCAAAGTTGGGAGACCAGCAGCGTAAGCTTCCTTCATGGCTTTGTTGGTAGGAGCATACACCGTGTAGTGGTGAGCATTCAAGAGTGAATACTGCTTCTCCTTGCCCGACGAGTCAACTGAAGGCGAAACGAGATTGCCCAAAGAGTCGGCATCTGACTTCACGGCTGCACACTGGCCATCGGCATTCTGAAGAGCCACACAACCAGAAGCGAGCAGCATTCGATAGAAATCGCTGAATTCCGAGTGCTCCGACAAAATGGCAGCTGTGCTCTTGCGAGTGCTGTTGACAATGTCATTGCAAACGTATGCATAACCATTCTGCATGCGGAACACACTTTCCACCGTGGCAGGCTTGTTGATTTCAGTCTGCAAAGAACCTGATGCAGTCATGGCACCTGCCTGGTTGTGCGTTCCTCCCACCTTCACGAAGCTCTTGCCTTTCGTGAGATAATAGGACTTTCCGTTTACTACATCCTCAATACCAATGATGTTATCAAGAATATCGGTCATGCGGTTCAGAATCTGGGCATTGCCTGTTCCACCCGTGATGCGGCGCAAGCTGTCGCCTACGACAACACCATTGTCGGTGAGTGTGCAAGCAAACACATCCACAATGATGCGTTGAGCTGCAGACTTGGTTGGGTCGAAGCCAAATCGCCACATCTCCGTCTGCTGCTTGCCGTATGAAACAGGGTCAACATAGCAAAGCATACCCTTGTTGGTTGGTGCGAAGAATGAATAGCGCGAAACCATAGAGTTCAAGTATGCCTTATAGTCCATGTTGTCGATGGCATTCTTGAGGATATTCAGATGGTCTGTGTCAATCACCGTTGGGAAGAGCACCGAAGAATAAGTGGCAGGTGCATACACCTTGTTGGTGAGATAAACGACACCATTGCATCCAAGATACACAGAATCAATGCCTTCGCGAGTAACGCCCATTTCCAGGTTGGCATCGTCCAAGATGGTGTTGAACTTGCTTGGAAGGCTGGAAACGAGAGAGTTGAGCTGATTGACATTGACAAGCTCACTGAGCACGGAGCTTGGCGTGTTCTCAATCGTGCCATACTGAGCCTTGATAACAGCACCACCACCATTGTTCCACCATTCCTGGATAGCTTCATCCGATGGCACCATCATCACACCCAAGTCCTCCATCATAGGAGTACGGTTGTTGAAGACCTCTGGGATGAACGTGTTCCACCCTGGATCGTACTTCAATGCAGCGTCAAAAGTTTGACCATCCTTATCTACAGAGAACGGACGGCGAGTATCTGTTGTATAGCCCGAACCCCAAGAACGAGTGGAGAAATAACGCTTTACATAGACAGAATCGACATCCGTACCTTTATTGATATTATATGCAGTAGTCAGTGCTGAAGAGTCGGCAGGAGCAGCAAAACGCTCGATGATAGAGCTGAAAATAGACATTTTGCCGTTCTTGCGGATGATTTCAGACATGTTGTCGAGCGGAGTAATCACGCGGTCAACCTCATGCACGAAACCGTTCTTGCAGAACTGGCTGTTCAGAATCTTCGCACGGTTCACGTAAGTGTCATCGCTACTGCGAGTGCCATCGGGATCGTTGTAGAGGAAGTCGATGTCGGAGCTCACCAACTTGTTGGCCTCGATGAACTTAGGCGTGAAGTGAATCATTGGACTCGCACCCGATGCGTCCTTGAACAGAACAATCTCGGAGTGAGTGCCACGGAGGTTGAACCAGCGCGGATTCTGAGGCAGTTCTGGAGAACTGGTGCTGATGACCTGAACAGAGTCGAAAACACTCTGGGAAGAAGTGCGGCGACAAACCTCACCACGAACGGGACCCTGAGCTGTGGAGAGCATACTCGTTGGGTAAGGGTTGTCAATCATAGCCGAATAGAGCAAAAGCTTCTTCTGAGCCACAGAAAGGTCTGCATACTGCTTCACTCCCCATTCGTTCGACGCGAAGAACTTCTGGAACGCTTCGTCGTCGGCTATGAAAAGGGTCTTACTACCTGTCTTGGAGAGCACTTCAGTCTCGCCAAGATCGTCAATCAGTCGTAGGAAATTCGAATAGCCTCCCTTCTCCTGCATATAACCATAGATGGTGTTCAAGCCCGAAGGCTGATCCTCATCGAGGTTGTACTTGTCGGAGCAAGAAAATGCTGCGAAACCCACAAGACATACGACACCTCCCACCAGAAGATGTCTGCATAGTTTTTTCCTTTTTGAGTTGTACAACATAAATATTAGAATAGATGATTGATTTGTTTTATTTCCAAACTTGGGTTAATTAAGTGAAGCATTGTCCCACAACATACTTCGGCATCTCTTTTCACAAAAAGTCATTAAGTTAGTTAGCTTTCGCCGAAAAACGGTGTCTATGGTATCAATCTTCGCCAACATACATCATGCCCACTCACGCACCCGTGAGATTCTCAGACATTACCGCATATTCCTTGCAAAGTAAATGATTTTCCATTTATAAAACAAATTTTAAGTTTAATCTTTTCTCTAATGGTTAATTTTTAACAAATTCCGATACAATTTTCATAACTTTTGCCAACGTTAGAGAACTTTCAATAATTTTAACGCAGCATTTCATCTTCTCTTACGAAAAGGATGTACTTCGGCAACGAAAGTTCATTTTCATCCTAACGAGCGTTCGTTTGAACGCAAGCGAACGCTCGTTCGAAACAAAACGAACGCTCGTTCTGACACAGCATCCTTTATCAAAAAAGCCTTCCGACGAAGGGAAGGCTTTCATGGGATGAAATGATGATGTGGCGGGAGGGTTACTGGATGTGGAAAGTGACTTTCACGTTGGCAAGCTTGAGGGTACCACTGTCATTGTATTGGTACTGCATGGTGGCAACGTGGCTTTCGTCCCAAGGAGAACAGTTGTCGGGATGGCAACCGTAGTTCCAATTGTAAAGGTCGTTGGACTCGATATAGACATGCCCCCACGACCAATCGTTAGTGTCGCCTTCGTAGTCGAACCAAGCACCGTAGGTGCCAGCTGCGGTATTGTTGCCTTCACTACCATCGGAATTGAGGGGAACGAGGTTCATCCTGCTGTCTCGGATGCTTTCCACTTCGAGCAATGCTGCAAGTTCCTCCTTGCTCACCGAGATTTGTCCCGACTGGCGATAGCCTGACCAATAGTTCACATTGACGCTCTTCTGGATAGTTCCCATCATCTTGGTTTCCTTGATGTCGTCATCGCCACCATCCTCTGGCTCAGGATAGTTGGCAATCAGGCCGTTGAGATAAGCGAGGCGGTTCTCCAACCACTTCTTCATCTTGCCCGTTTCGGTGGAAGCGTTCATATTGCGAATAGGCCAACGCTCTTCCTCGCGAATCTGAGGAGTCGTGTAGTCCGCCCCACCCTTGTTTGTTTTCTTCGTCTGGAGTTCGTTCAGTCCATCCACATAGCGCTGCGTCTCAGCCCAGTTGCGAATATAGAGGGAATCCTTGATTTGGTTCCATTGTTCCTTGTATTGCTGCACGAACTGGGCATTGCCGAACATGTCGGTGAAGAACTTCGACACGCGGTAATCTCCATTCTGACGGTAAGGGTCGCTGCCGAAGAGGGTTTCTCGGTAGTTTGTGAAAAAGGTGTGGCCTGTGTACATGTTGCTCCAATCGAAATCGTAGCCTGCATCCCAGTCCCACGCTGGTCCGAAGGTGTACTTTCCGCCTTTGTCGCGGAAAAGGAAGATGCTGCGAGGCGCTGCCAACTCCACATTGTAGAGGTATTCCTGCAACTGGTCCATCGCGATGTAGGAAGGGATGTCCATGAGGGAATCCACGGCATGGTAATTTCTAGACTTGATGGCATTTTCCAAGACGGCAAAGTCGTCCTTGATTTGCTGAAGCTGCGCATTTGTCAGGTCCTTTGGATATTTCACAGCCATCGGCATGTTATAGACACTGGTGAAGAAATTGTCGCCAGAATTGGGACTTTCCACAGGTCCATCATCCACATCCAACGTGAGGAGTACGCCCTCGTCCTCGTCGATGGCAACACGGTTTCCGCCCACTTCCACCTGCTCCGCTATCTGGTAAATGCCCTTGTATTCTCCATTGATGAAGACTTCTGCAAAACGGATTGGCGTTGTGAAAGGTATGCCCATCCATTTTGCCGTGATGGAGGCAAAGACATTCATCATGTCGGTCACGTCACGGTAGTTGGCAAGCAGGACCCAATCGCGGTTGTTGTCAATTCCCAACATCTTGCTACTTGTATCGAACTTGATGCGGTAAGGTTTCTTGTCATACCACAACCATGTGGAGTTGCCGCGGCCACGAATCTTGCCAGGACGGGAATCATATTGGTACTCCCCTCGCCCATCGATGGAGATGTAGCAACGCACATAGTCCACCTTCGAGCTGATGTCTGCACCATCCTCCGTGGTGATGTTAAGTGCAAATATCTTGTATTTGTTCTTGGTTTCTTCTGCAAGACTCGCCGAAAAGGTGATGCTGTCGATGGCACTGCTATAACTGTCCTCCTTATTCAAGGCAAAAGGAATCACGAAACGCTGATTATCGCTTCGGTGCATCTGGAACGTCGTGGAATCTGCGTCGAAATCGAAATAGGAAATATCGGTGATGCTGTAAGGGAATGCCCATTCATAACCATCGTAATTGACATGGACATGAAGCCAATCTTGTGCCCAAGTGGAACTCAAGCCAAAGGAAGAAAAGAGCAACAGAAGTGCTGACAAAACACGTCTCATCGTAAGAAAATGACTTTACAAGTAAACGATTATAGTTAGTTAAAAGAGAGTGATTTGAAAAGAGAAAAGTATATTGTATCAAAATACACTTTATGTTTTCGACTGCAAAGCTACAAAAAACAATGATACAATGTATAAAAAAAGACGAAAACTTTCTGTAGCAACAGAGAATCACGATTTTGCTGATGTCACACGGAAAGTGTTTCCAACACAAAAAGGAACATAAAAAAACCACACTCCCAATGAAGGGAATGTGGCTTTCAGAATACTTATGATAAAAAGTAAAAGTGACTCTGGAATTAAGCCTCTGCAGCAGCAGTTTCAGCAGCTGGAGCAGCAGTCTCTGCCTTTGGTGCAGAAGACTTGCGAGAACGGCGAGTAGCCTTCTTCTTTTCAGCCTTAGCCATGTTCTCATCGAAGTCAACAAGCTCGATGAAAGCCATGTCAGCAGCATCAGAAGGACGCTTACCCAACTTGATGATGCGAGTGTAGCCACCCTGACGGTTTGCCACCTTTTCTGATACAGCGCCGAAAAGCTCTGTGATAGCATACTTGTTCTGCAAGTAGCTGAAGACTACGCGGCGAGACTCTGTAGTGTCAGTCTTAGCCTTTGTGATAAGTGGCTCAACATACTTACGGAGTGCCTTAGCCTTCTGAAGGGTCGTAGTGATACGCTTGTGCATGATAAGCGATGTTGCCATATTAGACAACATTGCAGCTCTGTGTGGAGCCTTACGACCAAGATGATTGAATTTCTTATTGTGTCTCATCGTTTAATCTTTGTCTAATTTATACTTGGAAATATCAGTTCCGAACGAAAGGTTCAAGCTC
>OCVV011349094.1_pt1 | contig 25911 bp, 19 predicted proteins | sample 1539721 | NCBI WGS metagenome assembly OCVV01 (sample SAMN02144230, study PRJEB22623) | gut metagenome | biome: sheep rumen | host: Ovis aries | place: New Zealand
TTAATCACACTATCAAGCGATTGACGAATATACGGTTCAACATTATAAACAGGTATAATGATACTGACTAATTCCTGATTCATTTATATACCCCAAATTACTTTAATCTTTAAAATCTGTTACCATACATAATCTTATTACAGATTGAACGTTATAAAAACAAGGATACAACACAACACAACTCAATTTATAAATATGAATAACATGCAGAAGAATTACGTACTTCGCTCTGCCGCAAAGATATCACAATCTCATGGAGTGCCGGGAGCGCTCGTAACACTGGACTTTCTATAACTCAAGGAGAATTAGGCAGAGTAAGCTGGATTATTCTGTGTGAGGCAGCCGAAAATCCTTCACAAAAACTGAGGATGCTTTAAAATTATTTCTATATAACTTTTCCATATATCAACTCTTCTGCTAGATAATGATGTATCACCCTTTCCTTACCAAGCTTTTTAGGCTGAATATAGTCAGCCCCAAAAGTATCACCAATATGTATTACTTGAGATGGCTTAATCCCTTCTTTAAGGAAATCCCTATATAAAGTTCCATCACTTTTCGATTTTTGCCTGTCACTCGATAGAAACAGTTCATTATAAACATTAATACCACATTTTTTAAGTATTCTTTCTACAACATCCTTGGAAAGATACATGTCTGAAATTAGATACACCCTCTTTCCATCCTCAATGCATCTATTATAGACGTCCAACATAGGTATATTAGGCGTAGCAAGCATATACTCTATTTCTATCTCAAGTTTCTGCAAAGCATCCCTTTTTTCATAGTCCATATAAGAATAAATATCAGAAAGAGTTACTTCCTTTTGAAAAACAACGCTTTTAGAATTACTCTTTGAGCGAATTTTATCCCTCGCCTTACATTCTGCATATATCCTTCTCTTTCTAAATGAACCTCCAACCATCTTTTCTATAATAGAAAAAACATCTTCCGGCTCTGCAACATTTCTCTTGACCAAAGTATCAAAAACATCAAAAGAAACATAGTCGTAATTCTTGACTATGTTATATATCTTATCCGGATTAATCATTCCCGTGTATAATCTTTTCTTATTTTCTTTTTTATACTTAACATTATATATCTATCAAAACAAATTGATATTTGTCTGCTACTTACAACAATTTATCATTATGTCAAAACAAGTATCCTCATTTTCTTATTGATTTTAACATACCAACCATCACAGTATCGGTATCGGTAAAGATTCTTGATGTATATGAAAATGATATAATTGGAAATAGAAGTAATCCTAAAGATTCAATAGTATTAAATATGGAGTTCTTAATTACTTTGCTGTTCACTATTTTTTTCTTGGATTATTCTTCTTTTCATTTCCTTTAGAAGACCAAACAATGTTGGACACATTCTCTTAAAATTAGACCTGAGCCACCAATCTGATTTTGCCAAAATGAAGGACGGATAAATGCTTATTAACTGTTTTATATAGCTTTTGTCAGTCATAAGAGCATATTTCCACCAAAGATGGAAACCATGATATTTAAATCCTTTTTTCCAAGGTTTCTTCTCCATTGCATAATGAATTATTCGAACATTATAATAAACCCTGCGCCTATTCCTTGATGTTATCCGACTGACAAAATAATTGTATTTGTAATTCTTAGATTTTATAACCTTAATACTATCATACAGGAAACCATTGATCACATCCTGATCCACAAATTCTATATTATCGTAATAATCCCTTATATAGTCTGTTATATCTTCAACATGAATTCTTTTCCTTATCTCCTCTAAATTCAATAATAAAACTCCGGTGTTTACATATACTGCATCTACAGGCATTCCCAGGGATATTTTTTTCTCTGCAGAGTCACCTTGAATAGGATCTTTATATGCCACATACAACTTATCTTTAAAGCTTTGATGATAGAACTCTTCTATTTCACCATTGACAAGCACGTCACTGTCAAGCCATAATATTCTGTCCATTTCTTCAGGTAGGTATAAATGTGCAAACAGCCTGATGTAAGTTTCTTTTGAATAAAACCGCGTTATTGGAACATTCTCCAGTATACTTTCATCAATTTGTATAAATCGAATCATCGACCTACTACTATCCAGACTAGATAATTTATTAATAGAATCCTCTGTTAGGGATATATAAAGAACATATATATTTATATTCTCACAATTATTATCAATCAGCGACTTCAGCATTACTTTAGTCGGCATTGCATAATTATCGTTAAAAGCTACTAAAATATTCATATAATCATCACCCCATATTACTAAATACTAATTTTATTATAAAGCCAATTAAAGGCATAAACTTAATAATCCATCCAGATTACCTTTTCCTTATTCATTGCCACAATCATGCCAACGAATTCGCCTTCCCGTCAATTTTGACACCAGATCAAACAGGCCAGGCGAAAAACGTTACAAACCCGCAGCAACATTCTGCTTCCATGATGCATAATTACCACTCGAATTTTCCCGGATAACTCTATCACATTCGGAAGACAGTTCCGCTTTCCGCCACATCATCTGAACCATCATCAATCAGTATAACCTCTATCTCCTTCATCGTCTGAACACACAAGCTATGTCCAGCATTTCACTCAGATTCGTCGGTTTATCCGGAATGGTATCATATTCCTTATAAGATGGTATCCAGTTGTAATCACCATATTTCTATAATACCATTGCTTTGGGTTATTCAGCAGTCCATCTTCCTATTCTCTTTGCTATATATTCCAGCGCCTCAAGAATGCCATAGGGTCGATTAATCACACTTTCAGGTGATTACTGAAGTATTCTATCGTTCTCTTCAACCCATCAATCAGATTAACTCTCGGTTCCCACTTAAGTTCACTTCGCGCAAGATCAATCAAGGGTTTTCTACGGGTAGGATCATCAGAAGGAAGCGGTTTATATACTATTTTTGATCTTGACTCTGCAAGTTCTATAATGATATCTGCAAGTTCTTTAATTGTAAATTCATCTGGATTTCCAATATTGACGGGTCCTGTAAACTCCTCTCTACTGTTCATCAAGCGAGTCATACCTTCAATCAGATCATCGACATAGCAAAAGCTACGGGTTTGACTTCCATCGCCATAAATTGTTATATCTTCATTATTCAAAGCTTGTACTATAAAATTACTTATTACCCTTCCATCACCAACATCCATTCTTGGACCATATGTATTGAAAATACGAATAACCTTAATTTCCACCCCATGTTTCCTATGATAATCAAAAAAAAGTGTTTCTGCAGCACGCTTCCCTTCGTCATAACAGGAACGAATACCTATGGGATTTGTGTTTCCCCAATAATTTTCATCCTGTGGATGAACCTGTGGATCTCCATATACTTCTGAAGTAGATGCCTGAAGTACTCTTGCCCCCGTCCTCTTCGCTAATCCTAAACAGTTCATCGCCCCATAAACCGATGTTTTAAAAGTAAAAATCGGATCCTTTTGATACCAGTTGGGGCTGGCCGGGCAAGCAAGATTATATATATAATCACATTCCACATATATTGGTTGTGTTATATCATGACGAATAAACTCAAAATACGGATTTCCCAACAAATGTCTAATATTATCCTTTGAGCCTGTAAACAAATTATCTACACAGATTACATCATTCCCAGAATTTATCAACTTATCACATAAATGGGAACCAAGAAAGCCAGCTCCACCAGCCACTAAAACTCTATTTTTTTTCATAATATAATTATTATCTCCCTCCAGCAACTACATGAATCAATCAAACAAACTTTTTTACTATCCTCCGCTTATGCGTCCAGTTCCCACCGTGGCATCTTTACTCATGATTAATAAAACATCCCTTCCCCTCCTGGATTCTAGTTAGCATGTATCCGGATATAATCCAAAAGAAGCTCGGAAGAGCTTGAACTTCGAAAAAATTAAAGTCCTCAAATAAATTAAGCACAAGAAACACAATTATCATCATTATGGCTGCTATATCTTCTTTGTTCTCTTTTCCAGATAAAAAATACCCAGATACATCTACTAAGGATTTTATGAAAAATATCATCATTATCACAAAACCAGGAATCCCCGTTGTCATAAGTACATGTAGATAATCATTATGTGTTCCATATGCCATTCCATTTTTGTACCAGTGAGGATAAACCTCCTTCACAAAGGCAACCAGATAATTATCCGGATATCTGTCATATAAATATTTATTTATTCCACCCGGAGATAACCCTATAACTATATGGGATATATCATCATTAAATATATCTAGATAATTCTTCCAAATTACAACTCGCCTAGAAGATATAGTCTGTTGCTTTGGTCTTTCCTTTTCCTTTATAAGTTCATCTATCTGAGTATCATCCTCAGAATAATTCACCATGTATATCAAGTAAATTCCAGTCCTTCTGACCCCCACCTTGAAGCCATATAAGATTGCAGTCCCTAAGATTGAGATTACAATTCCTAGAACTACACATTTTTTTAGGTGTATCCTATCTGATAAATATTTTTTTCTTAGCACATAGAATACAGAAAGTACATATATCAAGGCTATACCTAGATATACTCCTCGGGTATCTGCGAGAGGTAAATAAACAATACAAACTATAAGCTCAATAATGTATATAATCCTTAGCACTAGATTATGGGTTTGTCTGAATCTGACAAAAGTCATTATAGCAAGTAGTGAACTAATCAATGCGCCTTTAGCCACGCTATTAAACAAACCAAAAAGTCTCCCCTCAGAATACCCCTGCACAACTCCATCTATATTGTAAGCCTGTTCTGTAAAATACTGATAAAACATATAGCAGAAAGCAGGAATTAATACAAGTGAAGCATATGAATGAAGTATTAAAAATAACTTTTTTCTATCAGTCTTAGTAAGTCTCCCCCATGAAGTAGCTATTAGATGAAACTGTATAAGACTCCACATTATTATCTTAATACTTATAACAAAACCATATTGATATCTTACCACAGCTGAAATCACAGCCACTACAAGAAGAAGGTAAAGCCATATAAAGTTCTTCACAACATATTTGAACCTATTAAGAATAAAATCGACAGCCACAAGAATCAAACCGACATTGTCCAAGACTTCAACAAAGCGTAACATATCAACTATATTTCTTATCAGCATATTAACAGGAACTATAGAAGTATGTCACGATGTATGGTTAGAAAAACTGTGTCTCGCAACAGGCGGAAACATCATAGTAGATTTAGAAATGCACATTTCATACAGACAACGTGGATACAATGATGTAGGTTTAAGAACAGATATCATATCAAAACTAAAACAGGTAAAATTCTATTTCGATAATCAGAATGTAACATCATATGCAAGAGAACTCCGAAGAGGCTACCCTCATCTGATAATAAAAGAATATAAAGATATATAATAGATATATTACAATATAGAAGATCCTTCTCTAACAGAACGAGACTTTTTAGTTTTAAAAATACAATTATAACATCCCAGGTCTGTAACCAACCTACTGGTTAATGATAACATTTAATAGATTGCGAGTATAAGATGAATATATGTATATTAATATCAACCTATAATGGCGACATCTACATCCGTAAGCAACTACATTCCATTTTCAATCAAACTGTAAAGGATTCCATACAACTTGTAATAAGAGATGACGGCTCAACTGACGGAACTATAGCCACCATCTTAAACGCTATAAATGATTATACCTTTATTGCACCTATCTGCATATGATAGCCCCTGCAATCTTTGTGTCCACCGCCTTTACCTCATTTAGCGCAAGTAGCATTGCTTAAATGTAATCACTATTATATATGCACTTACACCGTTCCTTCAAACAGGACTTTATCTCCAATTTGTATTCTCTTTACACCCTGTTCTTTTTTCTTGTTGAAATTAAAGCTCAGCATATATCCTGTGTTCAGGTTCCAGTAATCAAGGTACTCGCTCAGTTGTTTCTCTCCGTCAGCATTATAGCGTGGCCCCCGCCAGATCTTCAGTTCGATGATGTACCGCTGTCCTAGATAATCTATGATCACGTCTGTGCGGGTCTGATTCCTGGTCTGGGCTTCAATATAATAATTGCCGGTTCCATTGATGATCGGCTTCAGGTATAAAAGAAACTGCTCCCTTCCATCCTTTTCTTTAAACCGTTCCTTTAGCGGTCCTACAACCTCAGTGTATGTCTCAATAAACCGTTCCATGATCAGACGCACGTTCAACCTTCCATCTTCAATGAAAATGTTCTTCGCCAGCTCTCCTTCCCTGCTGAATACATTGTTCTTTAGTTCCTCATCAGATAGAAACAGATTATAAAGTCTAGTTTCAAATATCCTGTTAGCCACTCCGACTGTATTGTGATTATTTCTGATCAAACCATACATCTGCATCTGAACAATTTCAGCCTGATCAGGGTTCCATGCGAGCTTCGTCCCTTCCATCAATATGCTCTTTATTGCCGCTTTTAGCTCAGGATAGTTGTTCAAGTTCTTTGTTAACGACTGGAACAGCGTATTGTTCTCCGAAAGGAGCATCTTTATCGCTTCATCCACGCCTCTTTCAGTCCAGGCCGCAGGCAGTTCCACCCTCTTGCTGACTTCTTCGTCTATCAGCTGACAGATACGGCTTACCAAGAAAGGGTACCCGCTTGTATACGCCCTAATAGATCTTGCAATTGCAGACGTATCCATACCTATGTGATGATCTGCCTCATACTCATCCAGCATCCCCTTGATACCAGTTTCTGTTAGGCTCATATCAATCGTGAAATCTGCAGCTATGTTCCATGGGCTGTTTTCTTTGCTGTTCTCATCAGCCCTTATTTTGCTTTTAAGATGCTTAACATCTGTTACTCCGGCAAGGATTACAGATTGAAAGGCCGGAGTTCCATCTGTATCACGGCTGATATAACCATCTCGCAACTGCGCAAGGAAGTCCAAAAAAACCTGATTATTTGTTGCGCTGTCAACTTCATCAACAATCAGAACGATTGGGTTTTCAGTTTTTATACACCATCTTCGCAAGATTCTCGAAAGATCTTCCAGTTTATTATTGTCTTTGTTCTCGTTCACAAAGTCTGTTAACTGCCTTATTATCTCATCATCAATAGTAATGAGGCCATATTCCACCTTATTAAGAACTAATCCAACAAAGCCCCTGCAGAATGTCTCCTCCGTCCGAAAAGAAGCATTCCCAAGCCCTTGAAAATCAATACTTAAAACTGAATAATCTTTAGATAAAGCTTTTCTGAGAGCAGTAAGCGTTGTCGTCTTTCCATACTGTCTAGCTCTGTTGATTGTAAAATACTTTCCATCATCAACAAGCTTCTTTATCTCTTTTACTCTCTCGGAGAGATCAACCATATAATGCTTTGAAGGTATACACACGCCCGTTGTGTTAAATTGCTTCATTAGAGCATCTCTCCTTTCTTTTATCCGTCATACCAGGACTTAAATCCGGAATAATCCAGCTTTTCTCTTTACACTTTGCTTCTACTTTCCAACCAGTAAACCCAGCATATAAAGCAAGCATAGTCTCTTATCTATCTGCAGATTACAGCACCTTCAATCTTTGCATCAACCTTCTTTACTTCATTTACCGCAAATAAGAGATTCTTCATTCTAGTCTTTCCAAAGGTGACATTCATTATTGTCGCATCACTTTTCTCTGCAAGCAGTGTTGCATCAAAGTAATCCTTGATATTTCTTGGGGCAATAAGAACGATGTCAGATTCTCCAGTTTTAACATCACCATTCTTAGTCACGTCTATGTAAGCCTGTTCGCCTGAAAGCACTTTAACCTTTTTACCAAATGCCTTTAGCTCTTCTGACAGCTTATCGGAAAGTCCATTTTCTTCAGAGTACCTATCTACAGGAATTACAGTTACTATACTCCCTTTATCCATTCTACTGATATTATAGGCTATCCTCTTATATGCTTCTTCAGGGTTTTTTCCAGACACATATCCCAGTTGTTCCAGTCCTGCAAAGTTCAAATCAAGCGAAGTTCTAATAGCATCCTTAAATATAAATATTAGAAGGTATATAACCATTATCAAAACAAGTCCTGCTATTCCTCCTATTATTCCATATTTAATAACATCAGGAATCTGAACTCGTAACTTCAGGACTGTAGCTTCCCCTTCTTCAGTTGTCGCAGGAATTATAAAAACATCACCATTATCATATATCTTAACATCTTCTTTTCTTTCTTCTATATCCTTACCTGTAACAACTCTGACACTATCTGAATCATCTGCAATTTTTACTGATTTGACCGTCTTTAGCATTTTATAAGATTGCATGAATTCACTTATCAATTCATCCGCTATCGCTACAGCTCTATCCTCATCCACGTCTATAACACGAAATCTCAGAAGATTGAGCCCCGCAAATCCTACAAGTTGAAGTTTCTTAAATCTATCTATTGTGATATCTTCTTCAGTCATTACCGAATCAATAATCGTCTGTTCTGCCGTATCGCTTTGAAAAATATTAATTATATCGCCCTGAACCTTGCCAATAACAGTAGCAGCATCATCACTTCCAAGCTTTTCATAGTCACTAAAATCATACTCAACATAAAGCGTCTTAATAACAACATATGTTCCCATAGGTTGCACATTGAATACATTTGCTACATTTTCAGGATCTTTACCTGCTTTAATATTCTGATCAATAAGATCGTCAAGCGTATAATCACTTTTAGATACAGCCTCCCCTTTAAGAGCTTCTGCCTCAAGAAATGCAGCCTTCTCTGCCTTTGCACCTTCAACTCTTTTCTTCTCTTTTACATACTTCAAACAAAAAAGAGAGCACGCCGATAAACCTGCAACCAAAATCACGATTACTATATGCTCCCACAAATATAGAAAATACTGTCTAAGATCGATAATCCTCTCCTTGACCTCCATCAGTTATACCTCCAACTTGTCATTATTATCAAGAACACAGATATTGTTATAATATCATAACAATCCCATTATTACCACAAGTAATCAAATTACAATCCTTCAATCTCTCGTCTGATCCACGAGAGAGGCGTTGCGCCTCAAGAGCAATGTAAGACCTTTTAATCGGGAGCATCCACTATGGAGTGGGTGTTTTCCTTTGTCTATAATATATCATTCTGTAAGGGTGCTTGTAAGCACTATTTTTTAGCTCCATGAGCCTGCTAAAGCCCTTATTTACAGATATTCTATCACTTTCAGAAAGACAGATAAAATGGAATATCTCAGGAGATTTTTACCTTCTTCGCAGCCTTACTATACGGATACATCAGCAGCACCTCATTCGTCATCAGACTCTGCTTCTCAAACTTATAATAATCATTCATAAATGATACATACTCTCTCTCAAAAAGCTTAGTGAAGAAATTCCGGTTGCTTATATGGTCATATTCCAGATGGATTATGATACCATTCTTGTTCATTTTAAAGCTTATAACAAGATATGAGCCTATCCTTACATCTGTCCCATCTGCTGTATTCTTCCCTCTTAGAGGCTTATCCCGCTTATCATCTGACGATTTCCTGCCTTCAGCTTTTCCACCTGCTCTGCACCATTTCTGCCCTTCAGCCTTTCCACCTGCTTTTCTCCAACTCAGCCCTTCAGCCTTTCCACCTGCTCTCCTCCATCTCAGCCCCTCTGCTTTCCGGTTCTCCTCATATTCCGCAAAGACCTTGTCCATCTCCTTTATGAACTCCTCTTCACCGACCGGTGCCGATATTTTCTCCGGAAGATATGAGATAATATCTACAGCAACTCCCTGATTTTTATATTTTGAAATGCGCCGGGTGAAGTACTCATTTAAAACACTGCCATCCTCGAAGATACGGAACTGTTTATTCGAGTCCCCGCGGTCTTCTTTTTTCTGAAGAACTATGCCCTTATATATATTTGCCACGTGTCGCTTCTGGCGAACTGTCAGGGCGATGATAATTATCACAATGTTAATCAGAATTATAACAGGAAGCAGATAATAGAAAAACAGGCTCATCCCTTCATCAATATCTATCTTTCCGGATTTGGTGGTTACTGCAGAAATCAGGGCAATGACCATATAGATAAAATACACGAGCATGTATATCTTTTCATAGGACTGATTAGAACTTGTGAGCAGTTTTCTAAATACATATGATATGGCAAATGCAACAAATTGAAATATAAAGAATATCAGGAGTCCTCCCGCTATACTGACATCCCGCCCTTTATATTCAAGATATTTGAAAAAATCCTGCTTCGTCACAGGTATTATACGGATAATATTAGTAGAAAAAAGATTTATAAAAAGAGCAATAATCTCATAGAATACTGCGCTTTTCCAGGTTAGATCATTCAGGAAGAATCTTCCAAAAAGATAAGGAAGCGTAAGCTCCATAGAACAGAAAAATAAGAACCAAAGTCTGCTTCGCTGTAACTCAGGTCCCAGCAGCTCTGTACCCAAGTTAAATGCAAAGCATATCAGAAATGTATATACTATATATATTCTTTTACGCCAGGAAAATGTTATCGCCGTCGGCGCCATCAGAATCAATGGCTGCGACAGAATAATCATTAGATATCCCAAACTCATAATGTCCCCTTAATCAGTCAGATAACCAGATGTCTAACCCTTGTTGGTAACAATGTGACCATGTGACAAAGTGCCTGTCCCCCTGTCACATTGGTGACAAGGTGCCTGTCCCCCTGTCACATTCTACGGGAAATGAAATGCATATACTGCCTCATGAGTGAATCCCTGTAGGTACGGCCTACGGGAACAGTAATGCCATCATTAAGTGTCACCGTTTCTTTTTCAATTGTTTCTACAAATCTGAGATTCACGATATAGCTTCCGTGTGTTCTGGAAAAATCCTCAGACAGCGCACGCATCAGGTTAGAGAGCGCCTCATAGGTCTCGTATGACTCCTCACCTGTATGGATAATGGTCTTACGACCTACTTTTTCAATATATGTAATAACCTTCTGCTGAAGGATGCGTTTCTTCTTATTTGCATAGATTTCAAGATGCTTATAATTCTGTTCATTCTCATGGAGCTCCATAGCCTTGTCAATCGCACGGTACAAGGTCTTATCCTGATTCTGCTTCGTAACAAAATATACATGTTCTGTCTCATATACATCAGAAGCATAATCTGTAACCTTCGTAAGATAGATAATCTGGCAGGCCGGATACTTCTCATTGATAAGGTGTCCCACGTCGATACCATTTATTTCCTTATGATATTCGATATCCAGAATTGCTATATCAGCATCAAAAAAATCCTCCTCTATATCGAATAGTATCTGATTGGGAGTATAAACCTTTATATCGTCTATACCTCTGTAACCATCCAATAGTTCCTTTGACTTTGCAGCATCCTGCTTCTCATCATCACATATTACAATTTTCATTTTTTTTGCCCCCTTGCAATATTTACCGTGAAACACACCGGTAAATGATGTAATCCCCCAAATGATACAGAGCAAATCCAGTTGACTTCGCTCAAAAATAACTAGTACAAACTTCTAACCAATTTTAAGACAAACCCGAAATATATATTATATCATATCACAAATAAAGGAAATGTTATTGCATTATTGTTTTATCAAAATGCACTATTTACAATAAAATCTTAACCATTTGAACACAAATTGTCACATTACGCACATTTTATGGTTGACAAATATCATATCATGAATCCTGAGACGCAGCCACCAGTCCCGATGTTTTTATCAGTCCGGCTATAACTCCGAATGTTCTTTCATATGCAATCCTTTATTGTCCTATATGCTTCTATTATGATAAAATATAACAAGTACATAGCACCTATGATCCAAGTACACAACACCTACAGCCCAGGTGCACATTGTCTGTCAACTGTTACCTTAATACGGAGGAACTGCTATGAATAAAGAAAGTGGATTACAGAAGCACCTTTCTGTCAAAAGCGCCTGGGCTTTTTCCATAGGCACGGCTGTCGGATGGGGTTCTCTGGTAGTTACGAGTAACACCTATCTTGTCCAGTCAGGTCCTATGGGCAGTGTCCTGGGTTTAATCGCAGGTGCACTTTTCATGCTTATCATCGCCTGGAACTATTCCTATATGATGAGATGCTATCCTGAGTCCGGCGGAGCATATACCTATACCAGAGAAGTTTTCGGTTATGACCAGGGGTTCCTTACAGCCTGGTTTGTAGCCATGACCTATCTTGCTATACTATGGGCAAATGCTACTTCACTTCCGCTATTTGGCAGAATCTTTCTCGGCGGTATATTCCGCTTTGGAAAGCTGTACACCCTCTTCGGATATGATGTATATCTGGGCGAAGCTCTGCTGTCTGCACTTTCCATACTCGTTGTCGGACTGATCTGCTCCAGATTCCAGCGTTTCATAGATATACTTATGATAGCTCTGGCATCTATCTTCTCCATCGGAATAATAATATGCTTCTTTGCAGCAATCTTCGGAGGCGGCAGTTCACATATGTCTCCAATGTTTACCACTGATTCATCCGCCATTTCCCAGGTAGTCAAAATCGCTGCCATCTCTCCCTGGGCATTTATTGGATTTGAAAGCATATCCGGAGCTACTGAAGAGTTCCGCTTTTCTCATAATAAGATAACCCGTATGATGATAATATCCGTTATCGCTACATTTATCTTCTATGTGCTTGTTACTCTTCTGTCAGTCACAGCATACCCTGACGAGTACGGAAGCTGGTTTGAATATCTGAAGGATCTGGATAATCTCGAAGGCATCAAAGCCCTTCCGGCATTCTATGCTGCAGACTATTACCTCGGACAAGCAGGCATCTGGATCCTCATGCTCACGCTTCTGTCTCTGGTACTTACCAGCCTGATAGGCAATATCTTCGCTCTTAGCAGACTGTTCTATACACTCGCGAAGGATTCCATCATACCTGAAGGCTTTACAAAGCTTAACACAAACGGAGTTCCTTCAAATGCAGTTTGGCTCGTTGTCTGCATCTCTGTACTGGTTCCTCTGATTGGTCGAACAGCCATCGGCTGGATAGTTGATGTAACCACCATCGGCGCCATCCTGATATATGGTCTGGTCTCAGCCGCCACAACCTCCATGGCTAAAAGGGTTGGTGACAAGGTTGAAATCTGGACGGGCCGCTTAGGACTCTACTCCATGATACTCTTCGGGGCATATATCCTGATTCCTAACCTCATAATGAAGAGATCCATGGCCAAAGAAACCTACTTCCTCTTTATCGTCTGGGCAGTACTAGGCTTCCTGTTCTTCCGTAACATCCTTCACCGGGACAAGGAAAAACGCTTCGGTAATTCCATCATCGTATGGGTAGCACTTCTGTCTCTGGTGCTCTTCATAGCTCTCATCTGGATGAGACAGTCCATGATAAGCTCCAACGAGCAGATGCTGGAGAATATTCAGCAGCATTTTTCTGATACAGCCGATAACGATCTGGCACGGTTAAATGATTCCATCTACATAGAGGAACAGATGGATCAGCTTGATAAAGCAGACAACAGAACCATGATCATGGCATTTGGAATGTTTGCCTTTGCTGTTATCATCATGCTTACCAATCACTCCTATATGAACAAGCGTACGAAAGAAAATGAAGTCCTTGCCAACACCGATCCTATGACCGGAGTTAAGAATAAGCATGCATTTATTATGAAGGAGAACGAATTCAACACCGCTATCTCAGGTGGAGTTGCAAAGGATTTCTCCGTAGCTGTATGCGATGTGAACGGACTCAAGAAGATAAATGATACCTATGGGCATAAAGCCGGTGACGAATACATCCGAAACGCCTGCTCCATGATATGCGATGTATTTGCACACAGCCCGGTATTCCGGATTGGCGGAGATGAATTTGCCGTTATCCTGACCGGTCGTGACAGAGAGGTACGCCAGTCTCTGGTTCAGAAAGTACACGACCTGTCTGTTGAACATATAACCAGCGGAGGTGTTGTAGTTTCAGTCGGACTATCTGACTACGATCCGGAAAATGATACCAAACTCCATGATGTATTTGAAAGAGCCGATTCCCTGATGTATGAGGAAAAGAAGCTGCTGAAGAGTATGGGTGCCGTTACGCGAGATGATGAGTCCGATGCAGCAGAGGCAGCAAGAGAAGCAGCAAAGGCTAAGGAAATAGCCGAAGGTATGGCTATACTGAATGTCAGAAAGAGCATTCTGATAGTCGAGGATGAATATATCAATCAGGCGCTTCTTGGAAATGTTCTCGAAGAGGATTACAACATTCTGTATGCATCTGACGGAATCGAGGCAGTGGAAATAATGCAGGATAAGAAAGAGGATATCGCACTTGTTCTTCTGGATCTGAATCTTCCAAAGATGGGCGGTCTGGAGGTACTCCGCATCATCAAGGGTGATCCGGAAATGAATAATATTCCTGTTATTGTTCTTACGGCAGATCAGGATGCTGAGGTCGAATGTCTCCGGGAAGGCGCTGTTGACTTTATCCCTAAGCCTTATCCTGAATGGGAGATCATTCAGGCAAGAGTTACCAAATGTATCGAGCTGTCTGAAGGCAGAAGCATCATCCATTCAACAGAGCGCGACAGCCTCACAGGACTGTTCAATGTGGATTACTTCAACAGCTACCTCAAGATATACGATCAGCATAACACAGACCGTGATATGGATGCCATCGTAGTTGATATAAATCATTTCCATATGATCAATGAACGCTACGGCAGGCAGTATGGTGACAGTGTTCTTAAAAACATCGGTGAACGTATCAAGCAGACAGTTCGCAAGCTGGATGGACTTGGCTGTCATCGGGAAGCAGATACATTTCTCATCTACTGCCCTCACAGAGATGACTATAAGGAGCTTCTGGAAAAGCTTTCAAAGGGTATCGCAGGTGACGAGACAGCCTCTGACAGAGTAAGGCTGAGACTCGGAGTATATACAAATGTGGATAAGTCCCTCAGCTCCGAAAGACGCTTTGACAGAGCCAAGATAGCAGCCGACTCAGTAAGAGATAACTATATCAACCCTATCGGTATATATGATGCCAAAATGCACGAAACCGCCATTTATAACGAGCGACTTCTGGAGGACTTCAAACAGTCTCTCGAAAACAGGGACTTTGCAGTTTATTATCAGCCCAAATTTGATATACGGCCTGACACACCAGTTCTCGCAAGCGCAGAGGCACTGGTCAGATGGATTCATCCGGAGCTTGGTTTCATCAGTCCCGGAGTCTTCATTCCTCTCCTCGAGGAAAATGGTCTCATACTGGAGCTTGATAAATATGTATGGGACACTGCAGCGCATCAGGTAAGCCAGTGGAAGAAGAAGTATAACAGGGTTATCCCCGTATCAGTAAATGTATCACGTATCGATATGCTGATGCCTGACCTCAAGATAATATTCAGGTCGATTCTGGATAAGTATGAACTTACTACTAACGATATCGTTCTGGAGATTACCGAATCCGCTTACACCGGAGACTCTGAACAGGTTATATCCATGGCTCAGGATCTCCGAAGCATGAGTATGGGCTTCAGAATCGAGATGGACGACTTCGGAACAGGCTACTCATCACTGGGCATGCTGACCAACCTTCCTATAGATGCTCTCAAGCTGGATATGACATTTGTTCAAAGCGCCTTTGGAGAGAAGAAGGATGTGAAGATCATCGAGCTCATCATCGACATCGCCAACTACCTGCAGGTACCTGTTATCGCAGAAGGTGTGGAAACCGAAGAACAGTATCTGGGACTTAAGGAGCTGGGCTGCGAGATGGTTCAGGGATATTACTTCTCGAAGCCGGTACCACATGAAGAGTTTGAGAAGTTTCTTATTAGTTAGAACTAAGCAGGCTGACGTATGATTCACTTCAAATACAAAGCAGCCTGACCTATGATTCACTTCATAGATCAGGCTGCTTTATTAATATAGTTTCACTATACGGCTAACAAATCATTTCCCTGTTCATCTGTCAACCTTCTGCATAACCATACAAACACATATGAAAAGCTATGCCTTCATAACCTTTCTCATAACAAACAGTGTAGCTATCATAAGCACGATAGCGATAGGAAGTGCTATAAATGCATTTGGCACGAAACCTGCGATGATGTATGCCACGAAGCTTACACCGGCAACTGTGATTGCATACGGAAGCTGTGTTGATACGTGAGTCACATGGTCGCACTGCGCGCCGGCACTTGCCATGATGGTTGTATCAGAAATAGGTGAGCAGTGGTCACCACAAACAGCTCCTGCCATGCAGGCACTCATGCTTACTATACCAAGCGGATTTGTAAGCGGAAATACACCCAGCGTAATAGGAATCAGGATACCAAAGGTTCCCCAGCTTGTTCCTGTTGAGAATGACAGTCCACAGGCTACCAGAAATACAATAGCCGGAAGGAAGGACTCAAATGTACCTGCAGAGCCCTTAACCAGAGCCTCTACATATTCCTTCGCTCCTAGGCTGTCTGTCATAGCCTTCAGACTCCATGCAAAGGTAAGGATCAGGATGGCAGGAACCATAGCCTTGAATCCTTCCGGAATACATTCTGTCATTTCCTTAAAGGTCATAACACGTCTTATCAGATAGTAGATAAATGTTATAACAAGAGTTACCGCCGAACCAAGCATAAGTCCAACTGACGCATCAGAATTGGAAAATGCATCTATAAAGCTTTCTCCTTCAAAGAATCCACCTGAGTAGATCATTCCGATAACACATGCTGCAATCAGAACAACGATAGGAATAACCAGGTCGATAACCTTACCCTTAGGATTGGCATTTTCATTTGCTGCATCAGACAGATCCTTCATTCCGCTGAAGATATCGCCCTTTTCTCTTGCATTTGTCTCATGCTTTGCCATAGGACCGTAGTCCATGTTGGTAAGCGCAAGGAATATCATCATAATGATAGTAAGGATCGCATAGAAGTTAAATGGAATCGCACGTATAAAGAGATACAGCCCATTTCCCTCTTCTACATAGGAGGAAACCGCTGCTGCCCATGAGGACACAGGTGCGATGATACATACAGGAGCTGCAGTTGCATCGATAAGATAAGCAAGCTTAGCTCTGGATACCTTACTCTTGTCGCTGATAGGTCTCATTACAGAACCGACAGTCAGACAGTTGAAATAGTCATCGATAAAAATAAGAACACCAAGTGCGATAGTTGCAATCTGAACCCCTGCTCTTGACTTAAGATGGGAAGATGCCCAGCGTCCAAATGCCGCAGAGCCGCCCGCCTTATTCATAAGATTGACCATTATACCAAGAATTACCAGGAACACCAGAATACCTACATTATACGGATCGGCAATAGATGCAACGATACCATCATTAAATGCATGCGTTATAGTTCCTTCGAAGTTGAAGTTGGAGTACAGAAGACCACCAACGATGATACCTACAAAAAGCGAGGTATATACTTCCTTTGTGATGAGCGCCAGCGCGATTGCGATAATCGGCGGCAGCAGTGACCAGAATGTCTGATAGAACCTGGAAGTAGCTTCCGCTGCTTCTTCAGCCCCCTCTGCATGTACTGTCATGGTGACCAGAAACATTAACCCTACTAGAACAAATCCGGTCATACATAATAGCAATGTTAACCTTTGCCTGTTTTTCATAATGACTCTCCTTCTGGGCTTTCACACCCCTTTATTACTTTGGGACTATGCTCATAATAATACCACAAGGCCAGTCATCTGTCATCAGACACATTTTCAAACTCAAAGCCATCCAGTATATTTTCAGTCCATATCAGATTCTCTCTATTTCCTTTATAAAGTATAGCATTTGGACTGTTTTTTCTAAACAGCCCCTCCGAAACAGGGTATTATGAAGCGAATCAAAGCCAAAGGGGCTACAGTCGTTTTCTATGAGCCAACGCTGAAAAATGGCAGCACTTTCTTCGGCAGCCAAGTTGTCAACGACCTAAAGAAATTCAAGAAAATATGCGGTTGTATTATCGCTAATCGATATGATTCTGTGTTTGATGATGTGGAGGAGAAGGTATATACAAGAGATCTGTTTCGCAGGGATTGAAAGCCAACAACAAAAAAAGAATCCAAATATGAAGTGACCATGATTCCTTTTATCAAGAAATCCTTTAATGCCAAAAAATACAGTCTATTATTATGCTATCTTGTTACCCTTTTCATTATTTCTCTTACAGTGTCATACACTATATTATTTTTGATAATGCATAAGAAAACAGTATAGAAAACAACAGAAAACAGCATTGACACAAAGATACGTATAACAAAGTTCACAACAAGCATAGAAGTCACCCTGCATGTTAAAGCGACTATGCAACATGTAACTACAGAAAGCATCAATTCTTTTTTTACATCGATTGCAATGATCCTTTTAGTCGCAATTAATCCTCCACAAAACATAAATAATTCCGCAAGTAAAGTTGTTAGTGCAGCAGCGTTAAAACTTAAGGAAGGTATTAGAATGAAATTCAACACAATATTGATAAGCGCTGACACAATCGTTAACCGAAGTGCTAATTTTTCTTTTCTATATGGAATTAGAATTCCATTAAAGAATACACATGCTGAATTTGCAAATGGTAAGGCACACGAAAGTATTACTAAAGGTTTAGCCGCATCAATGTATTCCGAGCCTGATACTAATCTTACGATATCAGTGCTTAAAAAGATTAATCCAACCATCGCAGGTAATATAAAAAGAACAACACTTCCTAAAGTTTTTTTATAAATATTTCTAATTCCATCAATATCGTCTTTAGCTATCAAGGATGCTATTCTTGGTATTATGACAGTGATAGCCGCATTGGCGATACCCTTTACCATCATATATATTCTTGAAGAAACACCATATATAGCAACCGCATAATTATCCTTAATAATCCCCAGAATAGTGACATCAGAATTTAAATATATAGTACTCGCAATAGAATTCGCAAATAAGATCAATATGGGCGTTATATGAATCAATATTTTTTTATCTAGCCGGATTTTAGGTCTCAATCCATAGCGTTTTCTAATATATATGATATTAAATATATTAGCGCTGACAACCCCAACGACAGTCGAGATAGCATAAAAAATAGTATCATCTGTATCTTTGACAGTGAGGAACAATAAAATTATAGCTATAACGTGGCAAATAATATATCGTTTGGTTATATATTCGTAATCTTCATATATTATATTGATCCAATCAGTTCCCAGCGTGGTAAAGGCGATAGATGAAGAAAGTATTAATATAATAGCTATATATGAGTCTAACTTCCGCCAAAATAAAATGAGTAACATTAGCGCAATATATGAAATTGTGGTCGATATTATATTGACCGAAAACACTTCATCTACAAAAGATATAAAACTTGTCTTGTTATTTCTTATGCGAGCTCCTTCTCTTACTGCATAATTTGCGACGCCTAAGCCAGCAATTAGCGTAAAATAAGAAACAACCGAGGAAGAAAAAGTATACATTCCGTAGTTTTCAGTCTGTATTATCCGTGTAGCATAGGGAAACGTGATAAAGGGGAACAATATCGTGCATATTTGTTTTATCACATTTAAAGCGGCATTCTTTTTGATTGTATTCATATATTCGTACCTTATGAGATTTCATCTCGTTTATTATTTAGGAATAGTGATATCCCCCACTCTATAAACTATGGTTCAAAAGGATGCGCTTCGTCACTCAAGAGTTTCATCCCTTGAAAATCATTAGATATATCAACCACACTCCACAACGTGCTCTCGGACGCCGATTATTTATAAATGACATCGTGTAGCTTAAATTATTATGATAACTCACTTAACAAATTCTTTCAATAAGATATGCAATAGCAACTTAAAAAGAACCTACCTATAATGATAGATTCCAATTTTTACACATTGATTATTTTATGAACTGATTATTACGGTTTTCATAACACAAACTCGTTATCTATATAAATCTTATACCATAATAATACTTCCATTGCTCCTTCAACATAATACATGTATGTCAAAAATATCACGCAGTGCCTATTGTCGTTTTAAACAACATCTCCATTTATTCCCTCATGTCGTTTTCCGCAACATATCCACCATCTCATCACCCACAAAACAAAATGTCCACTACATTTTTTCACTTAAACCGCTCATTTTCCATTGATTTCTTATCATTTCTTTGTTATTATACTCATGTTCGCAGCGAAACCTGCCGCGCGCTAAATGTCACTTTAAACAACAAAGGAGAGAACCATGAAGAAAATATCTATACAACTACTTGCAGACACTGTAGTATCACGACGCAAGGCCATGAAAATCACTCAGGCACAGCTTGCCAAAGCTACAGGAATAAATCGCGGGCTCCTGTCCCGACTTGAATCTCTGGACTATATTCCGGCCATCGAGCAGCTTCAGGCATTAGGTGAGGCATTGGATTTTGATCCCACAGATATGTTTGTAGATACAGCCACGACCACGCCTATTATTGTAGAACGTTCCTACAAGATTGCCGTTGCCGGAACCGGCTATGTAGGTCTCTCCCTCGCAGTTCTTCTGGCACAGCATAACCAGGTCACCGCTGTCGATATCGTGCCTGAGAAGGTAGAGAAACTCAACAACTTCATTTCCCCGATTCAGGACGAATATATCGAGAAGTATCTGGATGAGGCCAAGAAAGGCAAAAGAAATCTTAACCTTACCGCTACTACAGACGGCGCAGCCGCCTATACTGATGCCGACTTTATCATCATTGCTGCTCCGACAAACTACGATCCTAAACAGAACTTCTTTGATTGCTCCGCTGTGGAAAGCGTACTGGCATTAATCAAGGAAAGCACTGCTGATCGTAAAGTTAAACCGACTATAATCATCAAATCCACGATTCCGGTCGGATACACAGTACATATACGCGAGAAAATGGATATGAACAACATTCTCTTCAGCCCGGAGTTCCTTCGCGAGTCAAAGGCGCTTTACGATAACCTCTACCCAAGCCGGATTATTGTTGGATGCGATGATCAGACGGAAGATGCTGCCCGCACCTTCGCAGGTCTCCTTCAGCAAGGCGCCATTAAGAATCCAATCGAAACACTATTCATGGGCTATACCGAGGCAGAAGCTACAAAGCTTTTTGTAAATACCTACCTTGCACTCAGAGTCAGCTACTTCAATGAACTGGACACTTATGCAGAAGTCAAAGGGCTTAATACCGCTTCAATTATTAAAGGCGTATGCTTAGATCCACGTGTCGGAGATTATTATAACAATCCATCCTTCGGCTATGGTGGTTATTGCCTGCCTAAAGATACCAAACAGCTTCTGGCAAATTACCAGGATGTGCCGGAAAATCTGATTCAGGCCATCGTGGAAAGCAACCGGACGAGGAAGGATTTTATTGCAGACCGGGTGTTAGAAATTGCCGGAACTTATACAGCCTCCTCACTGTACGATGCAACACAGGAGAAGAAGCAAAAGGAAGTTGTAGTCGGTGTTTACCGTCTTACCATGAAATCCAACAGTGACAACTTCCGTCAATCTTCCATCCAGGGCGTTATGAAGCGAATAAAAGCCAAAGGCGCCACAGTAGTTATCTACGAACCCACCCTGGAAAATGGTAGTACATTCTTCGGTTCTAAAGTAGTGAATGATATTAAGAAATTCAAGAAAATGTGTGGCTGCATTATCGCCAACCGCTATGATCCCATTCTGGATGATGTGGAAGAAAAGGTCTATACTCGCGACCTATTTAGGAGGGATTAACTCATGAGCAAAGTAAAAGTCGATCTAAACAATAAAACCATACTTGTTACCGGATCTCCTGGATTCATTGGTGCTAATCTCGTTCTACGTCTTTTAAAGGAAATGTCCAGTGGTCCAGTGGTCCAGTGATCAGTTTGGACAACATGAATGATTACTATGATCCAGCTCTAAAAAAATATCGACTGAGTTTGATTGAAGAAGCTTCACAAACCTCTCCTATTAAGCATGTTTTCATTAAGGGATCTATTGCAGATAAGTCACTGATTGATCAGATATTTGCTGACTACAAGCCCGCAGTCGTGGTAAACCTCGCCGCGCAGGCAGGAGTACGATACTCCATTGATCATCCGGATGTGTATATCGAGAGCAACCTCATCGGCTTCTACAACATTCTGGAAGCCTGCCGTCACAACCCGGTAGAGCATCTGGTCTATGCTTCATCTTCCTCCGTCTATGGTGGAAACAAAAAGGTACCTTTCAGCACAGAAGATAAAGTAGATAATCCGGTATCTCTCTATGTCGCCACAAAAAAGAGCAATGAACTGTTGGCACACGCTTACTCCAAGCTCTACAACATTCCGTCCACAGGCCTACGCTTCTTCACTGTCTATGGTCCTGCAGGCCGTCCGGATATGTTTTACTTTTCTGCGACCAACACACTCTCCAAGGGTGGTACGATTAAGATTTTCAACTACGGTAACTGCAAGCGAGATTTCACTTACGTGGATGATATCGTTGAAGGCATTGTCCGTGTAATGCAAGGAGCACCAGAAAAAATGAATGGAGAGGATGGTCTTCCTCTTCCGCCTTATGCTGTCTATAATATAGGCGGAGGGCAACCAGAGAACCTGCTTGACTATATCTCCACGCTACAGGAGGAACTTGTAAGAGCAAAGGTACTGCCAGAAGACTACGATTTCGAAGGTCACCGAGAACTGGTTGGGATGCAGCCTGGCGACGTGCCCGTAACATACGCAGATAGCAAACCTCTTGAAGAAGATTATGGTTTCACTCCAAGTATTAATATACGAGAAGGATTAAGAAAATTTGCTGAGTGGTATAAGAAATACTACCAGCCTTAATGTTAATTGTTTTTAAAATCTGATTTTATTGCATTTTACACATTTACTATCCAATGACCATTTTTCTTGGTTCCAACTCTTTCAAGAATATTTTTTTCTTTTAATATATTTATAGCTCTTGTTACAGTTGGTCTACTGAATCCAGTTATATCGATTATTTCAGTAATTGTGATATCGTTATGTGTAACTGTTACCGGACCACCACTTGCTATCTGATCCTTGAAGATAGGGATTACGGAACCTCCTGAGTTAAGAACATTTCCGGTTAGTGGAACGCAAAGACAAAAAAGCCTACCCAAGATTATTTCTTGAGCAGGCTCTTAACTTTATATTTTAGTTTACATAATATTATTCAACAAATTCCAAATTAACTTTCATAATCCAAAGCTCAGTATTAATCCTCATCTGTTATCTCGCACTTTCTAATATCTGTAACACCTGTTTTATTATTTGTAACCTTAGAATATAATTCTCCAGTTTCTTCATCTCTAAAAAGCTCAACGTCTCTTGAAAAAAGATAATCAAAATATTCTTTTGCTTTTTTAGACATCTTCTTTTTTAAAGGCGTTTTTGAAACTAAAGGCATTGATATAGGGGTAGCATATAAGCGAGAAAAAAGTCATCATCCTCAATATGATCATAGAATTCCTGCTGCTATATTTCCTCTAAATGTGGCGTTTCAGAATTATCATACATTGTTTTATTCCTCTCTGTATATCCATTTTTCAACATATTCTCTATTATTTGTATCATCAACATTTTTCAGTAATGGCATATTTTTATCAACTATCCACTTGTTTCTCTCAACGCCACTTTCCTTATCAATATAGGCTACTTTATAGCAGGCAGAGCCTCTTTTTTCATCTGAAGAATAATCATTCCAATTTATACCATATGACTCGTAGAGCATTTCCTGAACCATTTCAGTCGACTTGTTCATGAGTTCTTTATGTTTAAAATATGCTCTTCCAACCATTGATACACTATTCCTACTTGCATCAAGCTGTCTCCAGTATATCAGATTACACACTTCTTCTTTGGGTATATTAAATACTCTTGCATCGAACATAGCCCCATTACAAAGAGCCTTTTCATAAACATCCGGATGATCGCAAGCATTCGCATTTATAGCAAAAAATCTGTTAAAACTCATTGTTGCCATACTTGCAGAAATACTGCACATTTTTTGAACCTCATAATCAAACCAGGCAGAAGTAGTTAGCTTTTCATAATCTGTAAGAATAAGCGTAATTTCATCAGACTGAGTATATCCGAAAACACATCCCTGAATATTTTCACATAAATACTTCATTGTTTCCTGCATTGAATCCATCAGAACTCTGTCAAAGGGTTTTTCAAATCCTCTGGTAAATGTATGAAAAGCTTTACCATCAATTCTAATGGCGACCGGCATACGTCTTATAAGCCGATTCTTAAAAACATCTTCATAATATAGTTTCATTCTGTTTCCGATAGTATCATTAAATGCCATATATGTTTTCCTCTGTCAGACAACGTTGTCATAATTATTTCCTTATATTGCACTGATGCTTATATAATCACACTGCATAATGTAATCTATTGTCAAATACACGATGAATGATTATCTTCTTAATAGACTTTGCTCTCAAAGCTTTTCTTTTTTTCTTGTCATCATCATATGATAAATAATCCAACTCAGCATCTGCTGCTTCAATAAATAAGTTTCCCGAACCGGAATCAAATTGTAACTTATATGGCAAAAATGTAATATTCCCTGCATACAAACCATGCTTTTCATGTAGCTCAACTTCTATCTCATCCTCGCTGTATGAATCCATATAGAATTTATTGTTCAGATAGATTGTTCCATCTTCAAATAAAACTTTTAAACTGTATGGCTCTCGTTCAACATTAACGATATTTACATCCTTAATTGCCTCTGCAAAAGAAAGTCCTTGATTCAGCTCAAATGCTATTGATCTAAGGCAGTCATAATTAAGACCTACTCGGTTAGAAAACTCAATTACACTGTCAATTTCTCCCTTGTACTCGTCCATTAATGTATCTTCTAAATATTCCCGTATCTCTTTAGCTCCGGGATAATCAAATCGAAAATGGTAATGAAATCTTCCTGGACGATTTACCATAAAGTCATTCAAGCCACGCAGCTCGTTACAAGTTACTACAAAGAGTTTTTTTCTTGGGGATACTCCATCAAAAAGTGATAGCATCGTTATTTGAGGATCTTCATCTCTTCCACCCCTGGAGAATGTTTTATCAAACTCATCAAATAAAACCATAATTTCCTGATCTATCTCATCTATAAATGATCCAATATTCTCAATGTACTTATCTACAATTATAACTGGCATTCCGCTATCCACTGCTTTTCTCCCCAATAAGCGTGCAAATAGAGACTTTCCGATTCCCTTATCTCCACTAAGAATCACGCCAAGATTTCTTTTACTTATATGAAAAGAATTCATGACCTTATCAACTTTATGAATATGTACGCCGTAAATTTTTACATCTGTTATCGCAAATTCCGGATATTTTTCCAGCCAGAATCCTTTGTTATCAGAAAACCGTATAGTATAGTATCCCGCAGGAAGACAATCATAGCTTTTTAAATCATCTGGATAAATATCAAATACATTTCCTGTACTAATAACTTTCATCTAATTCCTCCATAAATTTGTCATAAAGCACTGTAGCCTCTGCTTTACTGTATTATTATACGCATTCAGTTTTAATCATCCTCTATTCTTCTTATCGGTATGACCGACTGCTTATACTATTTTATTATCCGTTTTACCATAAAAAACATACCTTGTCATTGTACCGCTAGTATAAAATGAGATGCTTTTGAAAGCATATGATGAATTATCAGATCAAATATACGGATAGTAACAACAGGGTTCGGAAAACCCGAACCCTGAATATTTTAGTTTACTTGCCTAATACCCGTTTTTTACACTCCGAAACGGCTTCACATACATTTTTATTCAGTTATTTCAACAAATCCGCAAGATACAATTCATCTTTCTTGTGTTTGCCTTTTATTCTTTTGTACTCCTTAATTGCTTCGACCAGTTTATCTGGATCAGATCCATAATAATCTGTAAAAAAATGAGTA
>OCVV012833657.1_pt1 | contig 25911 bp, 24 predicted proteins | sample 1539721 | NCBI WGS metagenome assembly OCVV01 (sample SAMN02144230, study PRJEB22623) | gut metagenome | biome: sheep rumen | host: Ovis aries | place: New Zealand
GGCCGCCGGTTTCCTCACCCGCGACGCTCGCGAAGTCGAGCGCAAGAAGCCCGGTCAGCCTGGCGCACGTCGTCGCTTCCAGTTCAGCAAACGTTAATACTGGATTTGCGTCTGCACAGCCTGGGTTTCATCAAATCCTGAGATCCTCATTGAGGATGAGAATCTTCAGAGGCTACAATACGGATTGCCCGGCTGCGAAAAAATCCCGGAGACCAGTCAAGGACTGCTACTTCGGATTGATGAAAGAGTTATTTATTAAGACAAAAACAAAACCATGTCAAGAACTAGTTTTCAGGAATTGCTTGATGCAGGCACTCACTTCGGACATCTTGCCCGCAAGTGGAACCCTAAGATGGCTCCGTATATCTTCATCGAGAGGAACGGTATCCACATCATAGACCTGCACAAGACCGTCGTCAAGATTGACGAGGCAGCAGAGGTCCTCAAGGATATGGCCCGCAGCGGCCGCAAGGTCCTCTTCGTTGCTACCAAAAAGCAGGCAAAAGACGTCGTCGCCGCCAAGGCCGCCGAGGTCAACATGCCTTCAGTGACCGAGCGCTGGCCGGGTGGTATGCTTACCAACTTCCCGACTATCCGCAAGGCCGTCAAGAAAATGAATACCATCGACAAGATGAAGGAAGATGGCACCTTCGACAAGCTCGCAAAGCGTGAGCGCCTCCAGGTGGAGCGCCAGAGGGCAAAGCTGGAGAAGAACCTCGGTTCTATCCGCGACATGTCCCGCCTTCCCAGCGCCCTGTTCGTCGTCGATGTCCAGAAAGAGGCTAACGCCGTAAAGGAAGCCGTCCGTCTGAACATTCCGGTTATCGCAATGGTTGACACATGTTGCGATCCTACTCCGATTGATTATGTGATTCCGGCGAATGACGATGCAACAAAGTCCATCGAACTCATCATGGATGTGATGTGCAAGGCCATCAACGAAGGCCTTGAAGAGCGCAAGCTCGAAAAGGAGAAAGAGGCTGAGACCGCTCCCGCAGAGGAAGCAGCACCCGCTCCTGAGCGCAAGCTCCGTTCCCGCAAGGTAAAGGCAGAAGCTGAAGAAGCCCCCAAGGCCGAAGAAGCAGAAGCTCCCAAAGCAGAAGAAGAGTAATTATTAACCGTTAAAGAGAACAGAACTATGGCTATCGCATTAGCAGATATCAAGAAGCTGCGTGACATGACCAGCGCCGGCATGATGGATTGCAAGAAGGCTCTCGAAGAGGCCGAAGGCGACTTCAAGCGTGCTGTTGAAATTCTCCGCGAAAAGGGCAAATCCACCCTTGCAAAGCGTGGTGACAACGAAACAACCCAGGGCGCAGTCCTCAGCCGTATTAGCGGTGGAAAGGCCGTCCTCGTATGCCTCGGTTGCGAGACTGACTTCGTGGCTGCAACGCCCGATTTCAAGAAACTCGCAGGCGCTATCGCAGATGCAGCTATTGCCGAGTTCCCTGCAGACCTCGAAGCCCTCAAGGCTGTAAAGGGTGCAGACGGTTACACTCTGGACGAAGACATCACAAACCAGGCCGGCAAGACCGGTGAGAAGCACGTCCTCGCATACTATGGCGCCCTCGAGGCTCCTTTCGTGAGCGAGTACGTTCACTTCAACGGCAAGCTTGGTGCAATCGTCGCTTTCTCCCAGGAAGTTCCCCAGGAGATTGCCCGTGGCATCGCCATGCAGGTTGCTTCCATGAACCCCGTTGCAGTTGATGCAGAATCAGTACCCGCAGAGGTGCTCGAGTCTGAAAAGACCGTTGCGATCCAGAAGACAAAGGACGAGCAGGTCCAGAAGGCCGTTGACGCAGCCCTCAAGAAGGCAGGTATCAACCCTGCCCACGTGGACAGCGAAGACCACATCGAATCCAACACCGCCAAGGGCTGGCTCACCGCAGAGCAGGCTCAGCAGGCACGCGAGATCATCGCAAAGGTGGGTGCAGAGAAGGCAGCTTCCCTCCCCGAAAAGATGATCGAAGGAATCGTTGCAGGCCGTATCCAGAAGTTCCTCAAGGAAAACACCCTCATGGAGCAGGAGTACCAGCTTTCTGACGACAAGCAGACCGTTGCAGCAGCCCTCCAGGCAGCATGCCCCGGTGCAAAAGTCTGCGCCTTCAAGCGCTTCTCCCTCGCCGACTAAAAGTCTCGGTAAATATTTGAACGTCAACCTTTTTTTGGAGGTTGACGTTTTTTTATTAACTTTGCGGAAGTTATTAATACTCTTTGTGTTAATGGCCAAGGGCTGTATCCTTCTGCCTTGGATACAGCCCTTTTTTTACGTTTTGACAGAAGATTTATACCATATGGTATTTCACCTGTCTTTTTTATAGTGTAAACCTGTATCCAAACGCCAAATCCCATGCGAAAGGATGGGCGGTATAGTAGGAATCTATGTTGCCGCTTCCTGCAAAATGCCAGGAAAAACCGGGCTGGGCGAACAGGGCTCCGTGACGGGAAATCCCCAGTTGCACTCCTGCCCCGCCGCCAAAGGACCACTGAAGGTCATTCAGGTCCAGGGGCTCGTATTTTTCCGATGACCGCTTCCCGCTTATATATGAACTGGTGGAAACATCTGCACCCACGGCCGTCTCCAGCATGGGGCCGCCGCAGAGATAGATGCTAAGCCTCTTTTTATCCAGCACCTTGAACTGGACATTCATGGGTATGCCGATGTATTCCACCGTCCTTGTGGCGAGGGAGGCGCTGAGTCCGGAAGTCGTATTGTATGAAGACTCCAGCGAAGAATAGCTCACCCCGCTCTCGAGGCTCCAGCGCGGCAGGAATTCATAACTTAGGCCAAGCCCTATCCTGTTTCCGGGCCGATGTGTCTCCGTAGTTGTGCTTGCCCGGTTACGGCTGAGCATGGCAATGGTAGGGTCTCCGCCGTTCAAGGCCTTGGTCTCAACTCCTGGATTGTACGGTATGCCGTACCCGGTGTTCACGGAACTTGTGGCCTGCACGAGATACCCTCCCGAACGCACTGAGATGCCGATTCTTGGCCTGCGCCCTGGCTTTTCCTGCTTTGTCAGTGGAACAGTGTGGAGCACAGGAGAAGGCTTTACCTCCTGTTTTTTTGCAGCCTGTTCAACTACTATTGCAGGTATTGCAAGGGGCTCGTAGGTCAAATACTCCGGGGCGTCTTCCGGAACAGTTACAGGAAGAATGTGCGGAGTTATTTCCGGTATTCTTTCCGGAGTGTATTCGGGGGCGGAAACGGGTTCTGCCGTGGTTTCGGGGATATCGGCAAGGATGGGCTGAGCGGCGGAAGGGACGGTTCTGCGCTCGGGGACGGCGGGGGCTGCCGGCTTCCAGAGGAACACGGCAAGAACAACCGCGGCGGCAGTTGCAAGGGCGGCGGAGGCCCACCAGAAAATCGGCAGGACCCTGCGTTTGGGCTTCATCTGGGCCTGGACTGCGTCCCACAGTCCTTCCGGCGCGGCTTCCTGGTATCCCTCGAAGAGGTCCGGAAGCTTGTCTGTCCAATTCTTACTCATGTTCTTTTATGTAGGTTTTAATCTGTTTTGCAAGTTGTGCCCTTGCCCTGAAATACTGTGAGGCCGAAGAATCTTCCTTGATGCCAAGCATATCGGCAATTTCCCTGTGGGATTTCTTTTCAAAGACGAAGAGGTTGAATACCGTGCGGTAGCCGTCCGGGAGGGCCTGGATGAAGCCCTGGAGAACGGCGGGAGGGACCTTTTCGGCCTGGACGGGCTCGTCTTCGGTTACGTCCGGGAGTTCGTCCACGAAGGAGAACCGGCCCTTTTTCCTGAGGCTTGTGAGGGCGCCGTTCACCACTATTCTGGAGGCCCAGGCCCGGAGGCTGCCCTCGCCCCGGAATTCAAAGCGGTCCACTGCGCTGAACATCTTAACAAGGGCATCCTGGAGGATGTCTTTGACATCGGCCCTGTCCGGGACATAGCGGGAGCATACCGCGGTGAGATACCCGGCATAGCGCTCGTAGAAGAGCCTCATTCCTTCCTTGTCTTTCTTTTTAAGAAGCTCTGTCAGAGCCTTTTCACTAAGGTTGGCGGCTTCTGAAGCGGAAGGTTTTAGCCTTGTTTGCTCCCTCACAGCTTTTCCACTTGATTGTAAGGTCTTTATATGTTCCCTCCGTGTCCGGGAGGATATCGTTAATGTCAAAGTAGACAAGGGCGTCGGCTTTTTCCAGGGGCTCGTCGCCGTTCATCTGGTGTACAACGGTGAGTTCGTATTCGTTGGCTGACGGCCTTACGAGCAGAAGGTGCGGCTCTTCGCCGTTTCCCCACCAGGCGTTGTAGTGTATGGTCAGGAAGCCATCCTCCACGCTTGTCATCCAGTCCTCAATGATATCCAGGCCGTCGTCTATTGCATCTTGCGTGTACGAGACATCTCCTTTGACAAGGAAGTCCATCCACTGGACAAAGCATTCGTTGGCGCCTTTTGCCACTGAAAGGCCGCATATGATGCGCTCCATGCCACTAAACGGCCTGTCGTAATTATATGGGAAGAGGACGGTATTGTCGTCAAGCTGGAAATATATGGTGCCGGACGCATCCTGCTTCACGGTTACGATAGCCCTGAATTCCTGGATGGCCTGATCGGCATCCTCTTTGGGGGTAGCCATGTCAGCCTCCTTGCTGCATCCGCAAATCAGGAATACTGCGGCCAATATTAAAGATACTTTTCCTTTCATGTCTTCTCCTTAAACCGGCAAAACCGATAAATCTTGCACGAAAATAGCAAAAAACTGTTTCTTGCAGCCCACTCATCCCTAAAAAAGGCCATTTTTAAGGACGAGACCCCTTCTAAACGGCATGTCATCCTTAAAAATGGCCCTTTTCGAGGACAGGAATCCTTATTGACCAAGTTTAGCGGCACTTTCCATCAACCCCACCAGGGCGTTGCGGTAATAACCGGGATCAAAGTTCTTTGCTGAACCTACTATTTCACGGGCCATGGCCAGTGTGGCGTCTCCCTTGTACTCTGACTGCAGGAGGACCAGACCGTAGGTGGCGACGCCGGAGGCAAAGCGGATGTTCTCGGATTCGGACAGTTCTGCAGGGACAGCAAGCTCGAGTGAGCGGCTTTCTGCGTCTTTGAGGGACAGTTTGTAGCGCACCTCGAAGGTTGCGGGTGAAACAGTGGCATCCTTTGCAGGAATAATTTCATAGAGAGCGGTGATGGTCTGTCCTGCGCCGATTTCGCCGGCATCTTTGGCGGCATCGTCAAAGTCTTCATTTGACATCACTCGGTTCTCGTAGCCGATGAGGCGGTACTGCGCAACGGCCTCTGGATTGAAGCGCACCTGGCACTTGGTGTCGTTTGCTACGGCCCAGAAGCGGCTGCGCTCGTTAACGAAGACCTTGATCATCTCATCTTCGCAGTCGATATAATTATAGGTTCCGTTTCCATGGTTGGAGATGTTCTCCATGCGGCTGTCCTGGTAGTTTCCGCGGCCGAAGCCCATGATGCTCAGATATATGCCCCTGTCGCGATAGCTTTCCACCATTTTCACCAGTTCTTCAGTATTGCTTACGCCAACATTGAAATCGCCGTCGGTAAGCATGATAATGCGGTTGTTTCCACCGGTGATATAGTTGCCGGAAGCCTCCTCATAGGCGGTTTTCATGGCAGCGCCGCCGGGGGTGGCGCCGCTGGCCTTAAGACTGGAAATAGCTTTCTTTATATCACTTGCGCCCTCAGATATGAGAGTGGATTCAAGCACCTTGTGAACGCTGCCGGAGTAGGTTATTATGGCAACTCTATCCTCCGGTTTCATGTAATCTACCATGCTTGTAAGGCCCTTTTTCAGGAGTTCAATCCGGTCGTCTCCGGCCATGGAACCGGAATTGTCCACAAGGAGGATGTAGTTTGCTGCAGGAATATCTTCATCCTTCATGGACTTGCCCTTGATGCCAAGCCTCAGGAGCTGGTGGCCGGCATTCCACGGGCAGGCGCCCACCTCGGCATTGATAGCGATGGTTTCATCTCCTGTGGGATCGGCATAGTCAAAGGTGAAATAATTAAGGTATTCTTCTATGCGCACGGAGTTCCTTGGAGGAAGCTGGCCCCAAGCGAGTGAGCTGCGCATGATGGCGTAGGCGGCGCCGTCGGCATCTACGGAGAAGGTGGAGGTGGGCTCTTCTGCCGTAGATACGAAAGGATTCTCCTTGATAGTATCGTATGATTCGCCGCTCAGGGGGTCATCCTCCCTGTCATACGCCGCATTAGGGGCCTCGGCCTCCCCAATATAATCATAGAAGAATCCACCCATGCCTTCCTTTGAGCATGATGCTGCCGCAATAACTGCCGCGATGATTAATAGTCCTTTTTTCATGGTTTCACTGTTTTGTTCTGACCTTATAATTCGCGGCATGTCGAAATCTTGCATCTAAAAAAGACACTGTCCCTAAAAAAGGCCATTTTTAAGGACGAGACCCCTTCCAAACGGCATGTCATCCTTTAAAATGGCTGATTTCAGGGATGGGACAAAGCTCAATCCGTAAGGAACTTGAAGAAGGAGTCGATATCCTTCTTTTCTTTCAGGCGGGCGATGTAGACCTGGTCGCCAAGGTCATCGGCAAGGGCGGGGTTCATGCGGGTGCAGAGGGTGAGGGCGCTGCCGTATTTCTGGAGGACCTCCATGTGGGAGTGCTTGTAGGTGTGGCTGTCGCGGCGGCCCACATAGGCGCAGTAGAACTGCTCGCCGAAGCCTTTGCGGCGCTCGCCGAAGGCTACCATGTCGGCCCAGATCTGGAAGACGTCCGTGGAGTGGGCGTAGTTCATCATGTCGGGGGTGAAGCCTCCCGGGGGACGCATGTTCACTTCCAGGCCCACGTAGTCGCCTTTCTTGCCAAGGCCTTCGCGGTCCCTGTCAAGCTGGAAGAACTCAAGGTGCACGAAGCGGCTCTTTATCCCGAAGGCCTTTACCGTGCGGCGGCCGATTTCCGCCAGTTTTGCGGGGACGGTCTTGTTTGTCCAGTAGCAGGTGTCCAGATTGTCGTGGACTATGTTCATGATAGGCGTGGGGAAGACCGTGTTGTTCTCGAATACGGGTTCCATGCGGTCGTTGAAAATGGCGTCGTAGGACACCAGGAGGCCGGTTATGAACTCTTCGATGACGAAGAGGGAGTAGTTCTCCGCGTGGCTTTGGAACCAGGCTTCGAGCTCATCGGCACTGTTTATTTTGGTGGTGCCGGAGGCGCCTACGCCGTTGTCGGGCTTGGCAATTACGGGGTAGCCGGTCTTTTTGACGAAGGCCTTGACCTTTGCCGGGCCCTCGGAGCCCTTTATCTGCCGGGCGGTGGGGATGCCGCCTTCCCGGTAGTAATTTTTCATCTCGCTCTTGTTCTTGATGGAGGAGATGCGGTCTGTCTGTATGCCGGTGGTGACGTTGAAATCCGTCCTCAGGCGGGCGTCCTGCTCCAGCCAGTATTCGTTGTTGGACTCTATCCAGTCTATCTTTCCATATTTGTGGGCGAACCAGGCTACGGCGCGGTACACCTCGTTGTAATCTTCCAGGTTGTTGACCTTGTAGTAGTCCGTGAGGCTGTCCCTGAGGCCCTGGGAGAGGTTTTCCCAAGGGGTATCGGCAATGCCCAGGACGTTGATTCCGTTGCGTTTGGCCCCGGCGCAGAACTGCCAGTAGCTGTCCGGGAAATGTGGGGAGATGAATATTAAGTTCATAAAAGAGTATGTTTTGTTTTCTTCCGATACTTTGTGCATGGCGCCGCCCGATATTTCCCAGGCCTCGCCGAAGAGGGTGGACCGGCCGTCCTTGACCATGATATAGCCGCCGTCCGGGAATGTGTAGAAACGGTGGCCGTAGCTGTCCGGGAAGGCCACGTCTTCAAAGAGCCTTTTACCGTCGATGACCGCATCCCTTACCTGATAGTAGTGCGGCACCAGGTTGATGTCCGTGAGGCCGAGGCCGCGCAGCCAGCGCCTGTACGAAGGGTCTGCCGCCTCTCCGGGAAGCTCCGGATGGGAATAGACCAGGTCGGCACAGTTCATGCTGCCGGCGCTGCAGCCCATGATCACGCCGTCAAAGCCCTTCAGCAGCTCCCTGAGGCCGATTTCATGGATAAAACGGTTCTGCGTGGGCACGTGTCCGCCGCAGAGGACTATCCAATGCGCACGCGCCACAAGCTCCGGGGCCTTTGCAGCATTGCGCCTGTCCAGCATAACGATTTCCGATGTGTCGATGCCGGAGTTCAGTATGCATGTGCTCATGCCCTCCAGGACCGAGTCCGTGAAGGCGACGTCATCGGGTGCGGCGCTTATCATGAGAACACGGGCGCGAGGGGGCAGTTCGGCCATCAGGCGGGCAAGGAAACCGTTGTCTGCCGTGAAGTGGTTCTGCCCGTACCTTGTGGGGCTTCCGGTGAGAAAGAGTGTCATTATTTCACGCCGAATGCAAAGATGCAGTGGCTGGTATAAGTCTCGCCGGGGCGGAGGACCACGGAGGGCCACTCAGGCTTGTTGGGGGAGTCCGGATAGTGCTGGGTCTCCAGGCAGATGGCGGCTCTCTTCTGGTATGCAATTCCCTTCTTGCCGATGACGCTGCCGTCCAGGAAATTGCCTGTATAGACCTGGATGCCGGGCTCATCGGTATAGACTTTCAGGTCGATGCCGGTTTCCGGGCAGTAAAGCTCTGCGGCAACCTTGGTTATGTCTCCGGCAGTGTCGAGACACCAGTTGTGGTCGTAGCCGTTGGCGTTCTTTATCTGCTTGCAGGTGGGGTGGTTGATATCACGGCCGATGAGCTTGGGCTCCCGGAAGTTCACGGGGAAATCGGCAACGTAGCGTATCTCGCCGGTGGTCATGAAGGTGCTGTCAACGGGGGTGAAGTGCGACGCGTTGATGTAGAGGATGTCATCTTCTATGCTGTGGCCGGCGGGGTCTCCGGAAAGGTTGAAGTAGGAGTGGTTGGTCATGTTCACCACCGTGGGCTTATCCGTTACGGCCTCGTAGGCTATGTCGATGGCGTTGTCTTCGGTGAGGGTGTAGGTGACGCAGGCCTTGACGTTTCCGGGGAAGTTGTTGTCTCCGTCAGGGGAGTCGATCTGCAGTTTGAGGTGGCTGGAATCGGCCTCCAGGACGGTGTAGGCCTTGTACTGCCAGCCGGTGGGGCCGCCGTGGAGGCAATGGCCGAAGTTGTTCTGCGGGAGCTGGAAGGTCTCGCCGTCTATGGTGATGCGGCCCTGTGCGATGCGGTTGGCATACCTGCCGATGGCTGCGCCGAAGTCCGTTGAGTTGTTCTCCGGGAAATAATCGGCAACATTGTCAAAGCCAAGTACGACGTCCTGCATCTTTCCGTCCCTGTCCGGGACCATGACGGAGACGATGCGGCCGCCGAAGTTGGTGATGCACACCTCCATGCCGGCCTTGTTGGTAAGTGTATACAGGGCCGTGGGGGCTCCTTCGTATTCTCCTTCGAAGTCCTTGGGATTCAGGCCTGAAAGGGTTGTATTGTGGGTACACGCGGCGAGAGTGGCGGCGGTGAAGGCGATGGCGAAAAGTCTTTTCATCTCGGTTTTTTCTTTTATTATCCAAATATACTTATTTTTGTGGGAGTAGACGCCACATTTATGAAAAAGATTTTCCTCATCTCCTTCCTCGCAATGGCCTTGAACGCTCAGGCTCAGGTTGTTGTCTCCGTACACGAAACCGCAAAGGACCAGCCGGTCATTCCGGCCGAGATTTACGGACAGTTCTCCGAACATCTTGGAAAATGCATATACGAGGGTATCTGGGTGGGTCCCGGTTCGTCCATCCCCAACGTGGACGGCTACCGTACCGATGTACTGAACGCCCTCAAGGCGCTGAAGGTCCCCGTCCTTCGCTGGCCGGGCGGCTGCTTTGCCGACGAATACCACTGGATGGACGGAATCGGCCCAAGGGAGGACAGGCCCAAGCTGGTGAACAACAACTGGGGAGGCACCGTTGAGGACAACTCCTTCGGCACGCATGAGTTCCTGAATCTCTGCGAGATGCTGGGGGCGGAGCCCTACATCAGCGGAAACGTTGGTTCCGGTACCGTCGAGGAACTTGCGAAGTGGGTGGAATACATGACAGCTGAAAACGGCACCATGGCCGAACTTCGTGCCAAAAACGGCCGCAGGGAGCCCTGGAAGGTCAAATATCTTGGCGTCGGCAATGAGAACTGGGGCTGCGGCGGAGACATGACCGCCCAGTACTACTCTGACGTTTACAAGCGTTATGCCCTCTATGCCCGCAACTATTCCGGGAACAGCCTGTTCAAGGTGGCCTGCGGCGCTTCCGGAGACGATTACGAATGGACCCGCACCCTGATGAAAAACGCCCGCAGCAAGATGAACGGGCTTTCCGTCCATTTCTATACGGTGCGTGACTGGAATCACAAGGGATCGGCCCTGCAGTTCACGCCGGAAGAGTATTATGCCACCCTCGCCTATTCATACCGCATAGACGAAATCCTCCGGAACCATTCGGATATCATGGATGCCTACGACCCCCAGAAGACGGTGGCCCTCATGCTTGATGAATGGGGAACCTGGTTCGATGTCGAGCCCGGCACCAACCCCGGCCATCTCTTCCAGCAGAATACCATGCGGGATGCCATGGTTGCGGCCGTCAACCTGAATGTTTTCAACAGGCACACAGACCGCCTCAAAATGGCAAACATAGCCCAGATAGTGAATGTCCTTCAGTCCATGATCCTCACTGACGGCCCCAGGATGGTCCTTACGCCCACCTACCATGTGTTCAGGATGTTCAACGTGCACCAGGATGCCACTTTCGTGCCTTCGGAGGCCTCCTGCGGCACTATCGTTTCCTGCGACGGGGATGTCATGCCGTCCTTCAGCCAGTCGGTCTCCCGTGACTCCGCCGGCCTCATTCACATTTCCATGGCCAATCCTTACCTTGACAAAGCCGTTAGCGTTGAGGTGAATTTTGATGAACTGAAGCCGCGTTCCGTGAGCGGCGAGATACTCAAGGCATCGGCAATCAATGCCTGCAACGAGTTCGGAAAGGCCCCTCAGGTGCAGCCGGCCCGGTTCAATGGTGCCAGGGTGTCAGGGAAAAAACTGACGCTCACCTTGCCGGCAGCGTCAGTCGTCGTTCTTGAAATAAAGTAGGGTACTACTTCTTTCCCCGCCAGAGAGCGGTCATGTCTTCGAGGGTCTTGCCCTTGGTTTCCGGGACCAGTTTCCAAACGAAAATGGCTGCGGCGATGCAGATTACACCGTAAAGGGCATAGGCGAAGAAGTGTCCGAAACTGTCACCCATCGCGCCGAGTTTCATGTTGTACATGGGAACGAAGGTGGAGCTGACGATGAAGTTGAATATCCACTGGAAAGCCACTGCGATGGCAGTTGCCTGGCTGCGGATGGTGTTGGGGAATATCTCGGAAATATATACCCAGCAGATGGGGCCCCAGCTGAACATGAAGCAGGCGCTGTACACCATGATGCTGATAACGGGAATCACTGCGGGGAGAGTTACCACGTTGGAAAGCGCCACTCCAAGCGCTCCCACGGCCATTCCAAGCGAGCCGGTGATGAGAAGAGGCTTGCGCCCGAGCTTCTCTACGGAGAACACTGCCACCAGGGTGAAGCTGATGTTGATGATGCCCATGATGACGGTGAAAAGCATATTGTTGCTCACGCCCATGGACTCGAAGATTCGGGGTGCGAAGTAGAGCACGGCGTTTATGCCGATTATCTGCTGGAACACGCTGAGCATGCAGCCGATGAATACCACCATGAAGCCGTATGCAAAGAGCTTTTCGGTCTTTTCCACTGCGGTTTCCTTGATTTCGGCAAGGATTTCGCGGGCCTTGGCCTCGCCGTTGATGTTGGAGAGGACCGTGAGGGCCTTGTCGTCCTGGCCGCTGAGGGCAAGGTAGCGGGGAGTCTCCGGCACCAGCAGTATGAGGAGGGCGAAGAGCCCGGCGGGAACGGCTTCTGATACGAACATCACCCTCCAGCCCACGCTGTTGGTCCATTCCACGATGGCGGGATCGTTCGCATGACTGCGGATGATGAGGAAGTTCACGAAGTATACCACCAGCTGGCCGAAGATGATGGCGAACTGGTTCCAGGACACCAGCGTTCCGCGTTTGGAGGCCGGTGCCACCTCTGCAATGTACATGGGGCACAGTGCCGATGCCAGTCCTACGCCGATTCCGCCCAGTACGCGGTAGCAATTGAACGCAACCAGAAGGCTCAGGGAAGCGGCTCCTTTTTCAAAGAAAAGGAACTCCGGATAGTAGGAGCCCAGTGCACTCAGGAAGAAGAGGATGCCGGCAATGAAAAGGGATTTCTTTCTGCCCAGTTTCGACGCCATGATACCGGACAGGAATGCGCCGATGATACAGCCGATGAGGGCGCTGGATGTTGTGAAACCGTGAAGTCCGTCAGTGTAGGTGAAGTCCGATGCGCTCTTGAAAAATGCCTGAAGGCCTTTTTCCGCGCCTGAAATTACGGCAGTGTCATAACCGAACAGCAGTCCGCCTATCACAGCTACCAGCACTATCCCGAAAAGATATGCGGGGCTGCCGCTTTGTCTGTAGTTGCTCATTGTGTGGTTTTTATTCGTTTATGGTACAAAAATAACACAATAATTGCTAAAAAATACCTATCTTTGACAAAAGCAGATATATTATAAATATGGATACGGAAAATCTTCAGAAAATTGCATCGCAGGTGCGGCGTGACATCATCCGCATGGTAACGGCAGCCAAATCCGGCCATCCCGGCGGCTCCATGTCCACAGCGGATATTCTTACCGCCCTGTATTTCGAGGTGATGGATCAGGATCCCGCCACATGGACCCGTGACGGCAAGGGACAGGACCAGTTCATCCTCTCTGCCGGCCACCTGGCTCCGGTTTATTATTCGATTCTTGCCCGTGCAGGCTATTTCCCTGTGAGTGAACTCGGCACTCTGCGCAAACTCGGTTCCCGCCTTCAGGGACACCCTTCCGTGCGCAGGAACCTCCCCGGCGTAACTCAGGCTTCCGGTTCCCTGGGACAGGGCGTATCGGTTGCCGCAGGCCTTGCCCTGGCAAAGAAAATGGACGGAGACAAGCACTGCGTCTATGTGCTCTGCGGTGACGGCGAATCTGAAGAAGGCCAGATCTGGGAAGGTGCAGAGTTTGCCACCCACCACAGCCTGGGCAACCTCATCGGCATGACTGACTGGAACGGCCAGCAGATCGACGGCCCCGTGGAGAGCGTTTCCGGTGGCGGAGACCTCCAGCTCAAATGGCAGGCCTTCGGCTGGAACACCGTAACTGCCGACGGTCACGACATGGAAGCCATCGTAACGGCATTCCAGAAGGCAAAGGAAATGGGCAAGAAGACCAACCGCCCCACCATGATTCTCTTCAAGACAGACATGGGCCACGGTGTAGACTTCATGGCCGGAACCCACAAATGGCACGGCAAGGCCCCTTCCGCAGAACAGTGCGAAGCCGCCCTCGCCCAGCTCGAAGAAACCCTCGGTGATTATTAATAAGACAGCCCTATGAAAAAATATATCGACACAGGAAAGAAAGACACCCGCAGCGGTTTCGGCGAAGGTCTCCTCAGGGCCGGCAAGGCCGATGAGCGCGTAGTAGCCCTCACCGCAGACCTTAAAGGCTCCCTCAAGATGGACGCCTTTGCTGCAGAATTCCCGGAAAGATTCATCCAGTGCGGCATTGCCGAGGCCAACATGGTAGGCGCCGCCGCCGGTCTTGCAATTGCAGGAAAGATACCTTTCATCGGCTCATTCGCAGAGTTCGTGACCGGCCGCGTGTATGACCAGCTCCGTCAGGAAGTCGCTTACGGCAATACCAATGTCAAGATTGCATCTTCCCACGCCGGCATCACCCTTGGCGAGGATGGCGCCACCCACCAGACCATGGAGGATATCGCTCTCATGCGTGCCCTTCCCGGAATGGTCGTGGTAAACCCCTGCGACTACAACCAGACCATGCAGGCCACAATCGCTGCTGCAAAGTATCAGGGACCTGTCTATCTTCGTTTCGGCCGTCCTTCGGTTCCCAATTTCACAGACCCGGAAGAGCCCTTTGAAATCGGCAAGGCATATGTCATGAACGAGGGTTCCGATGTGACTGTCTTCTGCTGCGGTCATCTCGTCTGGGAGGCCCTCCAGGCTGCCGAAATTCTCGATGCGGAAGGCATTTCCATCGAGGTTGTCAACGTCGCCACCATCAAGCCCCTGGACGAGGACGCCATCATCGCTTCTATCAAGAAGACCGGCAAGGCCATCGTGGCTGAAGAGCACAACATGGCAGGCGGCCTTGGTGAAGCCATCGCCGGAGTCCTTGCGCAGAAGTATCCCGCAAAGCTGGAATTCATGAACGGCGGAGACCGCTTCGGCCAGACCGGCACCCCTGCCGAACTCATGGCCCTTTACGGCCTTGACGCCGCCCACATCGCCGACAAGGTCCGCGCCGTGGTGAAATAACCCCGCCCGCGCCCAGTTACACATCCGCGCATGAAGAAGATCGCGTGAAATGTAACGGGCTGTTAAACAGCGCATTACGCAAAAAGCTTGCCTCTAAATTGGGGCAAGCTTTTTAACTTATTTACTGATAATCAGGTGTTTACATTTCGCGCTAAAAATTCAGGGCAAGTCCCATTCCTCCACTTAGGGTGGGGCCGAAAGTCAGGCTGGAATATGGCCTTGGGCCATAGTTTTTGGCGTAGTCGTCAAGTATCCAGTCCATCTCCCTCTGACCTTTGACCCAAAGCGCTATGCCTGCTCCGACACATGCGGCCGTACCTGCAAGCCCAATCGCGCCAAGTCCAGGCAGGTCATTGGGGAAGCACAGCACCGAAAACAATCCAAGGCACGGTGCCGCCAATAACGAGAGAGTGACGCCTCCGCTGATTTTGCTCTTGGCCTTACGGTAACGACTTCCATATATGATGCTCATCTGTTCCTGAGGGGTCATCAGAATGTATGGGTCGTTGTAATAGTCCGGACCGCCATAATTAGGATTGATAATCACTGGTTTTCTGCCGCCGTCTGTCTCTTCTTCAATCCACTCCATGCCGCTCTTGTTGCCTCCCTGGGCAAACAGGCTCCCTGACACCGTCAAAAGAGCCAGCAAACTTAGCATAATCTTTTTCATGGTGATATCTTTTTATCAGCACATGCAAATAACAGACCGCCATCCTTGAAAAGCGGCGTTTTTAAGGATGAACTACTTTGAGCCGAGGAAGAGAAGCACCATGCTGGCGAGGAGAAGGGCCAGGTCCAGGGCCTTGGCGCGGAGGTTCTTTTCGTGAAGCAGGAATGCGCCGATGGCGAAGCTCACCAGGACGCTGCCGCGGCGAATCATCGACACAACGGCAATGAGCGCATCCGGGCTCGCGAGGGCCTGGAGATAGGCATAATCGGCAGCGCAGAGGAAAATGCTGATAAGGGGAATGGCCCATGACCAGTGGAATCCCTTTGCCGATGCCACCCCGGCCGCCCTGGCCGCATGCCCGTTGGTCAAAAGCAGCAGCACTCCCATCATGCCGGCCTGGTACAGCGTGTACCATCCAAGGACCAGCTTCTTGTCAAGGCCGAGATGCTCCGGAGACATGAGATATTTGTCATAGAGCCCGCTGGCGGCACCAAGGATGACGGCAAGCACAAGGCAGACGACCCACTTGTTATGATGCGTCCGGATACCCTCCTTCTCTCCCGTGCGCTTCATGAGAAACAGCGCCACCAGTGCCAGCGCCACGCCCGCGCTCTGGAGAAGGTTCAGCCTTTCACCGAACAAAAGGACTGCGCCGATGAGCACCAGCACCGGTCTCGACGCGTTTACCGGCCCTACAATCGTGAGCGGCAGATGCTTCATCGCATAATACCCGGCCACCCATGAGGACAGCACCAGGGCGCTCTTCATCAGTATCCACTTCTGCACGCCCCAGCCTTCCCAGCCCGTGGAAAACACGAACGGAAGCATGATCAATGCCGAAAATACAGTATTCAGGAACAGCACCGGAATAACGGCGTTCCCCTTCAGTGCAATCTTTTTTGCCGAATCATAGCAGCCCAGCAGCGCTGCCGACAAGAACGCAAGCAGCCACCACATCAGACCTCAATCCCCATTATATAGTCATTCATATAAAACCCCTTGCCGATAGGAAAGTCCCCCTGTCTTACAATCTTGAATCCCACATGCTTATAGAACCCCAGTGCCGGATTCTCCCGGTTCACGTTGAGCTCTACCGCCGCATGCCCGGCCTCTGCCCTCACATGCTCCAGAGCCCTTTCCATGAGCTTTCTCCCTATCCCGGTCTTCTGGGCCGACGGCATCACATATATCTTCTGCAAATGGTAAAGCCCTTCGCGTTCCTTCTGCACGGACACATATCCCAGCGGCTTATCCCCATCCCACGCGATATAGTACACATGTCCTTCCTGCAGCTGCCTCTCAAGGCTGGTCATGGAATACATCCAGTCCATCATGTAATCCATCTGCTCCGGCGACAGAATATCCCTGTAAGTATCACGGAACACCACATCAGCCATATTATGTATTGTGGCAAGGTCCTCCCTTGCAGCCATTCTGATTTCAACCATGCCGCAAAGTTACAACAAATCCCGCACATTTTCCCGTCCCAGGCAGTGATGGCCTGAAGGAGGATGCTATACTCCGCGGCGGTACTCGCTGGGAGACATGCCGGTGCGTGTCTTGAAGAACTTGTTGAAGACGCTGGCGCTGGGGAAGTTCAGCTTGAAGACTATCTCCTTGATGCTCTCGCCGGAGTAGCGCAGGAGGTTCTTGGCTTCCAGGATCACGAAGGCGTCAATCCAGTCCGGACCGCTGCGGCCGGAGGTGTCACGGATTACCTTGGACAGGTACTTTGGAGTAAGGCAGAGCTTGTCGGCATAGAACTGCATGCCGCGCTGGGAGCCGTGGAACTCGGTGACAAGCTTGATGAAACGCTCGAAGGTGAGCTGCGCCCTTGCGCCGGCATCCGTCAGCACGGCATCCTTTGTCCGGGACTGAATCTGCCTTTTCCAGATATCCTCTGCAAGATAGCTCAGGGATGACAGGAGCTCCTCTATGATTTGTTTTTTGTTTGACAGCGAGGATACCAGAACCTGTTTTGCCAGCAGGAAATAGGATTCGGCAAGGGACAGCTGCTCGTCGTCCAGGACAATGCACGGGTTTTCGAGAAGCTGGAGGCTGTCCTGGAAAACCTTGTTGAAATCGAGGCGCAGGCCTGACATGAATTCCTTGGAAAGGACGGCGAAGACAAGCCGCGTGTCGGCAATGCCTTCGTCGGAAGGGGAGTCTATCCTTATTATATTGCCCGGTACCGACACCAGCAGCGACCTTTCCTGCACCTCGTAACTGCCAAGGTTCACCTCTATCTTGAAATGTCCCTTCTTGAGAAAGAAGATGATGTACCCGTCAAACCGTATCGGGTACTTGAGGATTTCAAGGATACGGTTGTTCGCAAGGGCGTAGCCGCCCTCGGCCTCCCCAAGGATGAAGTCGCTGCCTATGGAGTAACTGTCAATGTTTCCGGAAAGCCTGAGAATTTTCTGGATGCTTATGTTTTGCAGGGCGTCTTGCATAAAGGTAGGATTATTGCTTTCTCCGCCAAAGATACTAAAAAACGGTAAAAACATGTAAAAAATTCGCAAAATTCGACCAAAAGAAAACAAATACGAAGAAAGCAGGCTTTTTTAGGCGAAATATTGGTCTTAATTTTGCACCCGGAAAAACGAAAAGAAAATTATCAAAACTACCGAATATGAAAAAGTCTTTGATTTGGGTTGCAATCCTCATGGTCTCCGCGCCTCTGCATGGACAGACCGTGCTCACCCTCGATGACTGCCGGCAGATGGCCGTAAGTACGTCCAAGGCGCTGAGCCAGGCCACGACGGCGGTGGAGATGGCCGGTTATGACAGGAAGATTGCGTTTGCGAATTACTTCCCCAGCGTCAGCGCCACGGGTGTGTACATATACAATAACAGGGACATCTCTCTCGTGAGCGAGGAGCAGTCCCGGAAGATAAGGACCGCCGGCGACAAGATGCAGGAAGGTATCAACTCCGCAGCGCAGATCCATCCGGACGTGCCAGAAGAGGTCCTCTCGAACCCTTTGTACCAGCATGTGCTGGAGCTCCTCCAGGGCAGGATAGACGGCATGATTCCCAACATCGCTGAGCCGGTGAACGCCATCGGCGCAGAGATTGACGACGCCCTCCATCCGGACCTTCATAATATCATGGCAGGTGCCGTTACGGTGCGCCAGCCAATCTTCGTCGGCGGCAAGATAGTCTATTCCAACCAGATGGCCGCCCTTGCCGAAGACCTCGCCAAGGCAAAGTACGACATGGAATATGCCGATGTCCTCCTGGACACCGACCAGGCCTACTGGCAGATAGTCTCCATCGCCGGAAAGAAGAAGCTGGCCGAATCCTACAGCGCTCTCCTTCATCAGATGGAAAACGACGTGCTGCTTGCCGTCCGGGAAGGAGTGGCCACCGAATCGGACGCCCTACAGATAAAGGTCAAGGCCAACGAGGCCGACATGCTCCTCACCAAAGCCGCCAACGGCCTTGTGCTCTCGAAGATGCTCCTCTGCAAGAAGACCGGCCTCCCCCTGGACACGGAAATCATCCTTGCCGATGAATCCCTGGACGTAATTCCCGTCCCCGCGGCGGTAAGGGAAAGGTCCATTGAGGACATCTGGTCATCCCGCCCGGAAACCCGCAGCCTCACCCTTGCCGGCGAGATCTTCGACCGCAAGGCCAAGGTCGCAAGGGCCGACATGATGCCGAAGGTGCTTGCAGCTGGAGGATTCCTCCTCCCCAATCCCAATGCGTATGACGGCATCCAGAGCATCTGGCAGGGCGGAACCCTCTGCGCCGGAGTCGTGGTGAGCGTCCCCATCTTCCACGCCGGCGAAAGCCTTAACAAGTATCGCAAGGCAAAGGCCGAAGCCCGTCTGTACACTGACAAGCTCGAAGACGCAAAACAGCTTATCAGCCTCCAGGTGACCCAGCAGCGCAAGCTCTTCGACGAAGCTCTCGAAAAACTGACGATGGCCGAGTCCAACCTCCACAGTGCCGAGGAGAATCTCCGCAAGGCGACGGTCGGTTACCAAGCCGGCGTGGTGGACACCAACACGGCGCTTGGCGCCCACACGGCCTGGCTCAGCGCCCACAGCGAATATATAGACGCCGGCATAGAACTCCAGATGGCCGCGGCCTCACTCAGGAAAGCGGAAGGTGAAACAGTTAACAACATATAAAGAGATGAAAAAGAATTATAACCTGCTCATAGGTGTTTGCGCCCTCGTGGCGGTGATATTGATAGTGGCCGTGGCCGGGTATGTGGCCTCCCGCCCCAAGGCGATCGTAATCCAGGGAGAGGCCGAGGCTACGGAATACCGGGTCTCCGGCAAGGTCCCGGGCCGTATCGAGGAATTCCGTGCCGATGAAGGCCAGGCGGTGCGCAAGGGTGACACCCTCGTAGTCATCGACTCCCCGGAAATACGTTCCAAGCTGGCCGAGGCCAATGCCGCCCGCGCGGCGGCCATGGCCCAGCGCGACAAGGCCTACAACGGCGCCCGCAGCGAACAGATAACGGGTGCGTACGAGATGTGGCAGAAAGCCCTCGTGGGACAGGATGTGATGAGAAAGTCCTACGAGAGAATCAAGAAGCTGCACGATGAGAAGGTGGTTTCGGACCAGAAGTATGACGAAGTCAAGGCCCAGTATGACGCCGCCCGCGCTACGGCGAGGGCCGCAAAAAGCCAGTATGACATGGCCCTGAGGGGCGCACGTCAGGAGGACAAGGATGCGGCCGTCGCCCTGGTGGAGCGCGCGAACGCGGCCGTCGACCTCGTCAACTCCTACCGCGACGAAATCATGCTCACTTCCCCTGCCGACGGAATCATTGCGGCAAGGTATCCCAAGGTGGGGGAACTCGTGGGCCAGGGATCTCCAATCATGACAATACAGGACCTTGACGACATGTGGCTCACTTTCAACATCCGCGAAGACCGCCTGGACGGAATGCGCTCCGGCGACCATCTCCAGCTCACCGTCCCCGCGCTCCGGAACGCCTCCATAACAGCTACCGTATACTATGTGGCCGTCCGCGAATCATACGCGACATGGCGTGCCACCAAGGAGATAGGCGAATTCGACACCCGCACCTTCGAGGTCCGAGCAAGGCCGGACACCAAGGTTGAGGGCCTCCGCCCCGGAATGAGCGTAATCCTTCTCAGGAGGGAGAAATAATGAAACGCATCTCAAACATAATAAGGCGTGAACTTTACCTCTGGTCCAAAAGGCCGATATACCTTCTGGGCTCGGTGGGAGTGATGCTGGCATCCGCCATTTTCTTCCTGAGCTTCTTCGGGAAGGGACTGCCGGAGGACATCCCCATCGGTGTGGTGGATAGGGACTGCTCCTCCACGTCCAGGAACTTCATCCAGCAGCTGGACGCGACGCAGCTTGGAAAGGTCATTCGCTTCGGGAGCATACCGGAAGCAAGGCGTGAGCTGGAGACCGGAAAGATATCGGCCTATGTGGTTATACCTGAGAGGTTTGACGAGGACGTGCAGTCTTTCCGCTGCCCCAGGATGGGGGTGTATGTGAATGCCATGAATCCGGTCATCGGAGGGGCCCTTGCATACAAGGACGTGCTCACCATGGTGAATCTCACCAACGGAGCCGTCCAGAGGCAGGTCCTCAGGGCAAAGGGCGTGAACGAGAGGGAGATAATGGCAAGGATACAGCCCGTCGTGGTGGATGCGCACAATATCGGCAACGCCCCCACCAACTATGCCTACTATCTCTGCAACATGATCCTGTCCGGGCTGTTGGCGATGAGCATCATGCTGGTCGTTTCCTACGCTCTGGCGTCGGAGCTTAAATTCGGCACCTCCCGTCAGTTGCTCGCCCTGGGCGGGGACGATATCGGCCTCACGGTGCTTGCGAAGCTCGTGCCCTATACGGTGCTCTTCACAATGCTGGGAGTGTCGCTGGAGCTGGTTATGTTCGGCCCGCTGCATTATCCCATGAGGGGGTCTGTCCTTAACATGATCCTGGCGGTTCTTCTCATGGTGCTTGCATACGAGGCGGTATCAGTCTTCGTGGTGTCCATGGTCCCCACCCTCCGCCTTTCCGTCTGCATCAGCGCCCTGTACAGCATACTTGGCTTCTCCTTCGCGGGATTCACGCTTCCGGTGAGCTCTCTGCCTCCTGCGCTGCAGGGGCTGTCGGCCATCTACCCGCTGCGCAGTTACTATCAGTTCTACGTGCAGGAGGCGGTTTTCGGGACCGGTTTCCGTGGATGGTGGCTGCAGGCGGTCATGCTGCTTGTTTTCCAGCTTGTCCCTCTCGTCGGGCTCAGGCGCCTTGGTGATGCATATAAATACCAGAATTATCCCATCAACTGATCATGGCAGGAAGAATAACATATCTCGGACGATGGCTCAGGGATGCCTGGGGCATCTTTGTCCGGGAACTCATAATGCTAGGGAAAGACAGCGGCGTGCTGCTGATATTCCTTTTTGCAGGGCTTGTATATCCGGTACTCTATAACTGGATTTACGGCTACGGCGTGGTGGACGAGATGCCGGTCGCCGTGGTTGACAATTCGGCGGGCAGTTACAGCCGGCGCTATATCCGTGAGGTGGACGCCACCAGGGAGGTTGCCATAGCATATGACTGCGTTTCAATGGATGAGGCACGCGCGCTTATGGAAAGGGGCGAGGTGCACGGAATCATCTTCATCCCTTCCGACTTCGACACCCGCCTTGCCCTCATGGAGCAGGGGACGATATCCACTTATTCCGACATGTCCACCTTCCTCTATTACAAGAACATGACCGTTGCAACGAACAAGGTCATGCTTGACGAGGTACACAAGATACAGGCCGAGCGCTATGCGGCCGCAGGCTACACCGGGCAGGATGCCGTCCAGCTCATAGAACCGGTGCGCTACGACGAATTCGTGCAGTACAACCCGGCCATTTCCTTCACCATGTTCTTCGTCTACATGGCCATGATGATGATACTGCAGCAGGTGATGTTCTACGGCAGTTCCACCCTGGCGGGAACCATGAGGGAGGAAGGGCGCAGCTTCGTGCGCCGCCTCAGGGGCCGCGGCATGGGAAGGATAGTGATAGGGAGGGGGCTTGCATACTTCCTGATATTCATGGTCCTTGGCGTTTACGGAACGCTCCTTGTCCCCGTGCTTTTCCACCTTCCGATACATTGCCGCTGGTGGGAGATGCTGGTGCTGCTTGCCTTCTACGTTGCCGACATCATCTTCTTCTCATTCACCTGGTCCAGCGCCATAGCGAAGAGGGAGACCGTGCTGGTGCTGCTTCTTTTCGTGACTCCTATCGCCGTGTTCCTCACGGGATTCACATGGCCGGTGTCCAGCATGCCATATATCTGGAGGGTGGTTTCGTACGTGTTCCCCTCGACCTTCGGGTGCAGGGCGTACATGATACTTGGCATGGCGGGAAGCCTTGAGGCCATCGCCCCTCAGATTCAGGCGCTTGCCATTCAGACGGCCGTTTACTTCGTGCTGGCCTCCGTGGCCGGCCGGGCGGAGAGCCTGATATACAGGCGTCTTGCAAAGTAGAAAATATCTTGCTACCTTTGTAGATAAGTGTTTTTTGAAGCCTATGTCTAATTCTACAGGGCATATCGCACAGGTCGTGGGACCCGTAGTGGATGTGCATTTCGACATATCGGCACGCGCAGCCGAAAAGGAACTTCCCCGCATTGACGACGCACTTGAGGTTATCCGTCCCGACGGCCGGAAACTCATTCTGGAGGTGCAGCAGCACATTGGCGAAGATACCGTCCGCTGCGTTGCCATGGACTCCACGGACGGACTGCGTCGCGGTCTGGAGGTTCGCAACACCTTCATGCCCATAACCATGCCCGTGGGCGCACAGATCCGCGGCAGGGTTATGAACGTTACCGGAAACGTCATCGACGGCATGCCGGAACTTGACCGTGAAGGGGCTCTCCCCATCCATCGCGAACCGCCTAAGTTCGAGGACCTTACAACCTCCCAGGACATCCTGTTCACGGGCATCAAGGTCATCGACCTGCTGGAGCCTTACCTGAAGGGCGGTAAGATCGGCCTTTTCGGCGGAGCAGGCGTGGGAAAGACGGTTCTCATCAAGGAACTCATCAACAATATCGCAAAGGCCCACAACGGTTTCTCTGTCTTTGCCGGCGTCGGTGAACGTACCCGTGAGGGCAACGACCTCCTTCGCGAAATGATAGAATCCGGCGTTATCCGCTATGGAGAGGCCTTCAACAAAGCTATGGAAGAAGGCAGGTGGGACCTCTCCCTTGTTGACAGGGAGGAACTGGAAAAATCCCAGGTCTCCATGGTCTTCGGCCAGATGAACGAACCCCCGGGAGCACGTTCCAGCGTCGCCCTGAGCGGCCTCACCCTCGCCGAATCCTTCCGCGACTCGGACGATGCGGAAAGCCCCAAGGACATCCTCCTTTTCATCGACAACATATTCCGATTCACCCAGGCCGGTTCCGAGGTGTCCGCCCTCCTTGGCCGTATGCCTTCCGCCGTGGGTTACCAGCCCACCCTTGCCACCGAAATGGGCAAGATGCAGGAGCGCATCACCTCCACCAAGAACGGCTCCATCACATCGGTCCAGGCCGTCTACGTTCCTGCCGATGACCTTACGGACCCCGCTCCTGCAACCACCTTCTCCCACCTGGATGCAACCACCGTCCTGAGCAGGAAAATCACCGCCCTGGGCATCTACCCTGCCGTCGACCCGCTGGAGTCAACCTCCAGGATCCTGGATCCGAACATCGTAGGCGAGGCCCACTACAACACTGCCCAGAGGGTGAAACAGATACTTCAGAGGAACCAGGAGCTGCAGGATATCATCGCCATCCTTGGCATGGACGAGCTCTCGGACGAAGACAAGACCACCGTGAACCGCGCCCGCCGCGTCCAGCGCTTCCTCTCGCAGCCCTTCTACGTTGCCGAAGCCTTCACCGGCGTCAAGGGCGTCATGGTTTCCATCGAAGACACCATCCGCGGGTTCAACATGATACTTGACGGAGAGGTCGACTACCTCCCCGAACAGGCCTTCCTGAACGTCGGCACCATCGAGGATGCCATCAAGAAGGGCGAGGCCATACTTGCAGCAGCGAAGTGATGGATTTGACACTGCATATCCTTTCCCCGGAGGGACCGGTACTTGAGACAGGGGCCGATCTCGTGACGCTTCCCGGCGCCGCGGGCCTTTTCACCGTCCTCAAGGACCATGCGCCCATCGTCACCGCCCTTGTCAAGGGCAACGTCCGTTATGTCTCCGAAGGAAAGGAAGAGTTCGTCCCCATCAAAGAAGGCTTCGCCGAGGTGCGAAACAACACCGTAACCGTCTGTGCCGAAGTATGATGGCCGCGCTCCTCATATCGCTTCTTCTCATGCTCGCGGCGCCGGTGGCTTCTGCGCAGGAAGACGTGCCGGTATCCGAGATTATTTTCGAGCATATCGGCGACGATTATGAGTGGCATATAACCGAGTGGAAGGGAAGGCATGTCGCCATTCCCCTGCCTGTTATCGTAAAGAGCAGTACCGGGTGGCATGTGTTTTCATCGGCAAGAATCAGGCACGGGGAGGAATATGAGGGACTGAGGATTGACCCCGAAAGCGGGAAAATCGTGGACACAGCCACCGGGAAGAGGCCTCTTGACATTTCCATTACCAAGAATGTTCTGTCGCTGATGTTTTCTAGCCTGCTGCTGCTTGTGATAGTGCTTCTGACGGCCCGCTGGTACCGCAGGCACGACTCCCTTGAAGAAGCCCCCACGGGCCTTGCCGCAGCCATGGAGCCGCTTGTCATGATGGTTCACAATATGGCAAGGGAAAACATAGGCGAGGAGGATTACAGGCGATATTCGCCGTATCTTTGCATGGCCTTCCTGTGGATACTCCTTAACAATTTCCTTGGAATAATCCCATTCTTCCCGGGAGGGGCCAACCTCACCGGAAACATAGCGATAACGCTGGTGCTTGCTCTCTGCACCTTCTTTACCGTGAACCTTACCGGAACAAAGCATTATTACAAAGACATATTCGCCCCGGACGTTCCGGGGTTCCTGAAACCCATCATGCCGGTCATCGAGGTGTTCAGCGCCCTTATGAAGCCGGTCTCCCTTACCATCCGTCTTTTCGCCAACATGCTGGCCGGCCACATCATGATACTGTGCATGGTGTGCGTGATTTTCATCATGGCCAAATACGGACCCCTGCTTGGAGGAGGAATGACGGTGGTGAGCGTTCTCTTCGGGGTGTTCCTGGACGCCCTTGAGTGCCTTGTAGCATTTATCCAGGCCTATGTGTTCACCATGCTCAGCTCCATTTACATAGGGCTGGCACGTTCGCATGGGGAGTAAGACAACAATTATTAAATTTTTGATACTATGATTCTTTCTACAATGATTCTCCAGGCAGCCGCCGGTGCGGCTCTGGGCAAGGTGGGAGCCGCCCTTGGCGCCGCTATTGCAGCCATCGCAGCAGCTATCGGTATCGGTAAGATCGGCAAGTCCACCATGGAGTCTATCGCGCGCCAGCCGGAAAGCGCAGGCAACATGCGTACATCCATGATTATTGCCGCAGGTATGATCGAGGGTGCCGCCCTGTTTGCAATCATCGTCTGCTTCCTCACACTTGTGCTTTAAGCGATGAACCTTGTAACTCCCGACAGCGGACTTCTCTTCTGGATGATCGTCATTTTTGGCATCGTCTTCTTCCTGCTTGCCAAATTCGGATTCCCGATTATCACCCGCAGCGTGGATGAGCGCAGTGCCAGAATCGACAAGTCCCTCAAGGATGCCCGCGATATAGAGGAGAGAATGGCTTCCTGGACTCAGAAGGAGGCGAAAATGAGGGAAGACGCCCGCAAGGGCC
>OCVV012874223.1_pt1 | contig 25900 bp, 20 predicted proteins | sample 1539721 | NCBI WGS metagenome assembly OCVV01 (sample SAMN02144230, study PRJEB22623) | gut metagenome | biome: sheep rumen | host: Ovis aries | place: New Zealand
ATTTTGAGCCCAGATGGCGGAATCGGTAGACGCGCTGGTCTCAAACACCAGTGGGGCAACCCATCCCGGTTCGAGCCCGGGTCTGGGTACAAGGTTCAAAAGCAATCCCCTGTAAGCCAATAGCTTACAGGGGATTTTTAATTTTCAAAGACAGTCTCAAATCTCAGTAACGATTTTTATTACTGAGATTCTGAGACCGAGACTATTCGGGCTAAGACAACTGAGATTTGAGATTTTTCCACAACGAAAATAATAACAATACTTGTCTATCCCCTAAGGGATAGCTTCTAATAGGGTAAAGGAATATCTCCCATACACCACGACAGATATTGGAGTGAGGTATGGGAGATATTAGAATGAGGCAAAGGAGATATCAGAGTAAAAAGGGATGGGATTTTTGCATCAGATTCCCGCAAAAGCGGCATCCTCAGCCTCAGCAATGATTTCCTCGCGGGTCTTCTCCCGTGGTGTGGCACTGATATCGTCGAGGGAGAACTCGTCGGCAGCTGCCTGTTCTGACTTGGGGCCCTTCGTGTCCGTCTTCTGTGACACCACTATTTCCGGTGCCGCATCCGAGAATTCCTCCGGAACGCTGACAGGTTCCTCCTCCATCTTAGTACGTTCACCCTTTGCGGCAAAGACGGCATCGATGAACTGCGGCTCCCGGCGCAGGCGCTGGAGTGTCTCCTTGCAAGCCTGCTGCTGGCTCTCTTTCTTCGAATAGCCCTTCCCGGAACAACCTTCGACACCCTCCAGAAGGATCTGATAGATGAAGACAGGACTGTTATGGTCATCAACAGACTGCTCTAACTGCCGGAACTCAATATTGACACGATTTTTCTGGCTCCATTCCAGGAGCTTGGATTTGAAATTGACTTCCTTATAGGCAACCTTGTCAATATTGAGCAACTGCTTTAAGATGCGCTTCTCCATGAATTTCATACAAGCGCCATAGCCACGGTCAAGATAGATGGCACCTACCAGAGCCTCAAAGGCATTACCACCAAGATAGCTATTATGTGAGGTACTCTGACTGGCAACGGTAACCATATCGGTAATACCCATCTCTTTTGCCAGCTTCCCCAGCGTCTCCCGCTTTACCAGCTTGGAACGTGCATCGGTCAGGAACCCCTCGCGCTTGCCAGTGAAATGACGGAAGACGATGTCACCTGCCACAGCGTCGAGGACGGCATCACCCAGGAACTCAAGCCGCTCGTTATTCAGCGGGCGACCTTTCTCACTGCGTTTGCGAAGACTCTTATGCAGCAGTGCCTGTTTGTAAAGCTCTATGTTACGGGGATAGAAACCGAGGACCCGGTATAAAGAAGAATAAAGCTCCTTCTCCTTGCGGAAAGGGAGCCTTATTCGGTCTATAAAGTTGGAGTTATTCCACATACTTCTTGAATACTACACAGGCATTATGACCACCAAAACCGAAGGTATTGGAAAGTCCTGCGCGAACCTCACGCTTCTGTGCCTTGTTGAATGTGAAATTCAAGTTGTAGTCAATCTCCTCGTCTTTGTCATCCTCCTCGTGGTTAATCGTGGGAGGAATGATATCATTCTTCACAGCAAGCAGGGTAGCCATTGCCTCTACAGCACCGGCAGCACCCAGCAGGTGACCCGTCATGGACTTGGTGGACGAGATATTCAGCTTGTATGCTGCGTCACCAAAGACCTCCTTGATAGCCTTTGCCTCAGAGATATCACCGACATGGGTGGAAGTACCATGAACATTGATGTAGTCAATATCCTCCGGCTTCAATCCAGCGTCCTCCAGGGCATTCTGCATCACGAGCTTGGCACCCAGACCCTCAGGGTGAGAAGCGGTGATGTGATGGGCATCGGCACTCATACCAGCACCTACCATCTCACCATAGATCTTCGCACCACGAGCTTTGGCATGCTCCAGCTCCTCGAGAATCAAGCAGCCGGCACCCTCACCCATGATGAAGCCGTCACGGCTGGCACTGAACGGACGACTAGCCTTCTCGGGCTCGTCGTTGCGTGTTGACAGGGCATGCATGGCATTGAAACCACCCACACCAGTCTCGCAGATAGCAGCCTCGGCACCACCAGCCACAATGACATTAGCCTTGCCCAAGCGAATCAGGTTGAAGGCGTCAGCCAGTGCGTTCGATGAAGAAGCACATGCGGAAGAGGTGATATAGTTAGGACCATGGAAACCATACATGATAGAGATCTGACCTGCGGCGATGTCAGCGATCATCTTAGGAATGAAGAAGGGGTTGAACTTAGGTCCATCCTCACGATGCACACCATAATAGGTGACCTCTTCCTCAAAAGTCTTGATACCACCGATACCGACACCAAAGACAACACCGATGCGGTCTTTGTTCTCTGTCTCCAGATCCATTGCACAATCCTCAACAGCCTGTTTGGCAGCGATGATGGCAAGCTGGGTATAACGGTCCATCTTACGGGCTTCCTTACGGTCGATATAATCGTTGATGTTCAAGTTCTTTACCTCACAGGCAAACTGTGTCTTGAACTTAGATGCGTCGAAAAGGGTAATGGGGGCAGCGCCACTCTTACCTGCCAACATAGCCTCCCAAGTCTCCTCAGGATTATTGCCGAGCGGGGTAACGGCACCCAGTCCTGTAACTACTACTCTTTTTAATTCCATAAAGCAAAACTTAAAAATTGAAGAATTGAAAAATTGAAGAATTGAAAAGCAAATCCAGGAGCGATATCCTAAATTTCAATTCTTCAATCCTTCAATCCTTCAATCCTCAACGAATTTATTTCGCGTTCTCCTCGATGTATGCGATAGCATCACCAACAGTACCAATCTTCTCAGCCTTGTCGTCGGGGATAGAAATACCAAACTCCTTCTCGAACTCCATGATGAGCTCTACGGTATCCAGTGAGTCAGCACCCAGGTCGTTAGTGAAACTTGCCTCTGGCTTTACTTCTGCTTCGTCAACACCAAGTTTGTCTACGATAATAGCCTTTACTTTGCTTTCAATTTCTGACATAATCTTTTACGTTAAAATGTTAATAAAATGATTCCTATTTAGATGTGTGCGACCACAAAAATGTGGCTTAGCGGGTGCAAAGTAACGAATTTTTATGGAATTACGCAAATAAATTTAGCAAAAATACATTTACTTTTGCACAAACTACCCTAACCTGTGCAATATTAAGAGGATTAAAAGGGCTGTTTTGCCAACTCTACACGTCAAAATGCTCTCTTCGAAGGGGATAGTTGTTGCGTAAGTCCTCAAATTTCGAAGGGTTAGTCTTCAGTGCCTCGCTATCAGTCATAGGGTCATAGAGCTCAAGGGGGTTACCCGTATAGGGGAAGTCGGCGGGCAGCTTAGGAGGTGTCACCTTGCCGGGGTGCGGTAAACCGAAATGCCGGCAAAGGGCATCAATCACCATATTGTCAGCATTCGCCTTGCCGTCAGCGGAATATCCTGCGATATGGGGTGTGCCGATAAAGACCCGTTGCAGCAGTTCCTCGTCCAGCTGCGGCTCTCCCTCCCACACATCGATGACGGCATCACGCACCCTGCCTTGCTGGAGGGCAGTGAGCAGGGCGGAATTATCCACCACCTCACCCCTGCTGGTATTGATGAGAAAGGGGACTTTGGACAGGCGGTGGAAGAACGGCTCGTCGGCAAGGTGCCAGGTGGCATGAACGCCATCACGGGTCAAAGGCACATGGAACGTGATGATATCAGCCTCTTGCTCGATGACCGACAAGGGGACGAAGCCAGCATACCCCAGTGGCGGGTCGCAGACGAGGACACGCATCCCCAGCCGCTCTGCGACGGCCTTGACTCTCGATCCTACATGTCCACAGCCCACGATACCTATCGTCGCGTCACGAAGGACAAGACCTTTTTCCTGCTGCAACAACAACAGTGATGACTCCACATACTGTGCGACGGAGTCGGCATTACACCCCGGACAACTGGTCCATGCGATACCGGCACGCTCCATATAGGCGGTGTCGATATGGTCGAAACCAATGGTTGCCGTGGCGACAAACCGCACCTTGCTGTCTCTCAGCAACGACTCGTCACAACGGGTACGGGTGCGGACTATCAGGGCATCGGCATCCCGCACGTCAGCAGCACTGATAGAGGCGCCACGAAGGGGAACCACCTCGTCGGCAAGCTGCCGTAGCTTTTCCTGGATATAAGGAATCTTATCGTCAACGATTATCTTCATACGGAGTGCAAAAATACAGAAAAACCAGTAAAGAGCCAAAATAAACTTAAAATAATGAACGATGAACTATGAACTATGAACTATTTTTCGTATCTTTGCACCATCACAACATTAAACAAAGGAAATGTCATTTACAGAAAAAGCGAATGCAATCTTCTCCCAGGTAATTCGGGACTATCATCTGAAAGACGATGTGGACACTCCCATCTCTAATCCCTATGAGCGGGAGAGTATAGAGTATAACCTCTATTCAAAATGCTGGATAGACACCGTGCAGTGGCACCTGGAGGACATCATCCGTGACCCGCATATCGACCCGGCTGATGCCCTGGCGCTGAAACGCCGTATAGACCATAGTAACCAAGACCGCACAGACTTGGTGGAGGAGATTGACAGTTATTTCCGTCAGCTGTACCAAGACGTGAAACCGCTACCCGATGCAAGGCTGAACACTGAGAGTCCCGCATGGGCAGTGGACCGCCTGTCTATCCTTGCCCTGAAGATATGGCACATGCAGGAGCAGGTAGACCGTAAGGATGCTGATGCGGCACATATCGACAAGTGTCAGGCAAAGCTGGACATCCTGAAGGAGCAGCAGATTGACTTGAGCAAGTCCATCGACCAGTTGCTGGAGGACATAGAGGCTGGACGGAAATACATGAAGGTATATCGTCAGATGAAGATGTATAACGACCCGGCAACCAATCCTGTCTTATATAATAATAAGGTGAAGTGAAGAAAGACCACATCCTCATCATCCGCTTCTCTGCCCTGGGAGATGTCGCCATGACCGTTCCCGTAGTCTATTCCCTGGCTCGTCAGTATCCTGACGTGAGGGTGACTGTGCTAAGTCGCAGCTTCGCACGTCCTTTCTTTGAGGACCTCGCCCCTAACGTCGGCTTTATGGAGGCTGACCTGAAGCGGGAGTACCATGGCATCAAGGGACTGAACGCCCTCTACCGCCGGCTTGCCGCCAAGCAGTTCACGCATATTGCCGACCTGCATAACGTGCTGCGCTCGGAATTCCTGCGCATGCGCTTCAACCTCGGCAGTTACAAGGTGGCACATATCGACAAGCACCGCAAGGGTCGCCACCGGCTGACAGCTTCCAATAACAAGCAACTCATCCAGCAGCCCACCGCCTTCCAGAACTATGCTGACGTGCTGGAGCGTCTGGGTTTCCCCATAGAGCTGGACTTCCACTCCATCTTCCCGGAGGGTGGTGGTGACCTGAGTCTGCTGCCTGACAACCCTCAGCTCTCCACGCTCAGCGCTCCACTCAACATCGGTATCGCTCCCTTTGCGAAACACGAGGGGAAGATATACCCGCTGCAGCTGATGGAACAGGTGATCGCCCAGTTGACGAAGAAGCACCCGGAGGCAAGACTGTTCCTTTTCGGCAAGGGCGAACGTGAGGACGAGGTCTTCCCCCAGTGGTGTGCGAAATACCCGCAGTGTGTCCATGTGGCACCCTGTCTGAAATCCATCAGGCAGGAGCTTGTCCTGATGAGCCATCTGAAGGTGATGCTCTCGATGGATTCGGCAAATATGCACCTTGCCTCCCTTGTCGCCACCCCTGTGGTGAGCATCTGGGGAGCCACCCATCCGTTCGCCGGTTTCATGGGCTGGAACCAGGGTTCTGAGAATGCCATCCAGATACCCCTCAACTGCCGCCCATGCAGCATCTACGGACAGAAGGCATGCCGTCGTGGCGACTATGCCTGTATGCATCGTATTGCTCCCGAGGTCATCGTGGAGCATATCGAACAGATATTATAAAACTTATGTATAACTTAAAAATGTGACGATTATGGAAAAGTTTGTTTGTGACGTATGCGGTTATGTCTATGACCCCGAAGTTGGTGATTCCGACAATGGTATCGAGCCAGGAACAGCCTTCGAGGATATCCCCGAGGATTGGGTATGCCCCGTTTGCGGTGTCGGCAAAGACGAGTTCTCCGCAGAGTAACGTAATCAAGAGACGAACAAAAGCCCCAGCCCCACAAGGTTGGGGCTTTTGCTTTGCAGTCTCAACATAGTGAGATTTGTCAAGAAAAATTGTCGAAAAACGTGTATGGGTTTTTGTGCGTTCTAGGATTTCAGGCGGCACCTCCGAAGGGTAAAACGGGCTGTTTCGGAGTTAGGACGTACCTTCGGAGGGGTTAGTCGGCACCTTCCACCCCCGAAGGTGCCGCCTTCCTGCCTCGAAGGTGCCACCTAATTCAGTGGAAAATAGCACTAAAAATGGCGTTATCCAGTCGTTTTTCGGGACTTTTCAAGGGGTATTTGGGGGTCTAAAAAGGTTAACCGGCTGACGTACAGCGCATTACGATAACCGCCGTATTTTCGCGTATTTGAGACCAACTTAAGACTTGGTGGATTCTACGCGAAAATACAGCGATGTTTTGTCAAGAAGTTTCATATCAGAATCCCCTTAGACGGCATTGACCGTCAAACGGAGGGTATCGCCATCGATGACGAGGTCACTGCTGAAGTTGCGTAGGATGGTTGCGGCAATCGAGTTCTCGCCAGCATCAAGGACATCAGGACGGATGGCTTGCGGACACTTGACGGAGAACTGCAAGCTGTTGTCCTGCTCCGTATAGGCAAGTGCGACACGCATAGGAGGTGTCGTGCCAAGGACAGCCATCGACTCGTCGACGACATGCAGCACAGCGTCTATCTGCTGTCGCGACAGGTTATAGTGCTGACAGAACTGCTCCATCTGTGCCGTCATGGCATACCAGTCGAAATGCTCGTTCTCGATATCGAATACCGTCTCGTGAATCTGCTGGATGAACTGACGGGTACGCTCCCGCTGCGGATGGTCGAAGAGCTGCTCGGGGGTGCCGTCCTCATAGACGATGCCGTCGGCGAAGAAAAGCACACGGCTGCTCACCTGACGGGCAAAACGCATCTCATGAGTGACGACAATCATCGTCATACCCTCACGTGCCAGTTTGGTCATCACCCCCAGCACCTCGCTTACCATCGTCGGGTCGAGGGCAGAGGTCGGCTCGTCGAAGAGCAGAATCTCCGGTTCCATCGCCAGTGCACGGGCTATTGCCACACGCTGTTTCTGTCCGCCAGACAGTTGGTCGGGCATGGCATCAGCACGCTCAGCCAGTCCTACCATCTGTAACAGTTCCTGGGCTTTCTGCTCAGCCTCCGCACGACCCTTGCCAAGCAGCTGCATGGGTGCGAGACAGATATTGTCGAGTACCGACATGCCGTTGAACAGGTTGAACGACTGGAACACCATCCCCATCCTGCGGCGCAGCATGGGCACATCGGCATCAGGAGCCAGGATGTCCTGTCCGTTGATGAGTATTCTGCCGCTGGAGGGATGCTCCAGCAGGTTCAGACACCGCAGGAACGTGCTCTTTCCCGTACCAGAAGGTCCGATGACGGAGATGACCTCGCCACGATGGATGTCGAGGTTGATGTCACGCAGCACGTCGAGGGTTCCGAAACTCTTCTTCATGTGTTCGACACGGATGACGGGACCGTCATCCTGCAGTACGGCAGTTGCGGCATCAGCCTTGGCAGGAAGTTTCTGCCGGATGGTATACCATACACAACCGCCGATGACAATCAGGGCAGCCAGTGCCCACAGCCACTCGTATCCCTCGTCCTCCGGGGCAGCCGTCTGTGACGGTGCCGTGAGGATACCCATCTCTCCCTTTCTGGTGAGGAGCAGGATATGTGACGCAAGATAGCCGTCAGAGAAGAGCACCTGCTTCTGGCGTTCCTCCGTCATACTGATACAGCCCATCGCCATGTCCACCTTATCCGTCTGTACGGCAGGTATCTGCGAAGCGAAGTCCATCGACAGGAACTCCAGTCGCCAGTTGCGGCGATTAGCCCATTCCGTCAGGAAATCCACCTCCAGACCCGAAGGCTTTCCTGAGCTGATAAAGCTGAACGGAGGCATGGCAGGATAGATGGCGACACGCAGGGTACGCCCGGTGCCCCGCTGCTCGGGTAATGCCATTTCCGTAGGCTTGTCGGCGTCTCTCCAACGGTCGTAGATCTTCTGGTACGTACCGTCCTTGCGGATTTCCGCCAGGAAACTGTTGAAGTCCTGCTGCAACTGCGTGTTACCCTGTTTGAAGCAAGCCCCGATTGCTTGGTCCGGCAGTCCCGCACTCACCGTGTCCACCTTGGCAGCCAACACCTTATTGAAAGATACTGACAGGTTCTCGTCACCTAACACATCCACCTTGCCTGACTCCAGGGCAGCCAGCAGATCGGTCATATTGGCAAGACGCACGATGTCGGCATTGGGAGCCAATTTAGTAACGGCAATATCCTGAATACTGCCTATCACCACACCGACCTTCTTACCTGCCATTGCCTTGAAAACGGCAGGAGCCGATGCGTTGCCGGCATCCTTATACGCTTGGGTGTCCTCACCCATCACTGCCGATGTCAGATAACCGGCACCTCCTATCAGTGCCAGCAGCGCAGCCATCACAGCTGCCTTGACCCGCTCTCGTCTGACAAGTGCCGTCAGCAGCAGACCGATGAGCCAAGCCATCAGGAAATAGATAAGGGCTGTCACGATGAGGGGGAAGAAAGCGTCGAAGGTACGTGAGCGTATCAGGTCGGAGGCTCGTGTGATATCAGCGACGGCGATATAACCCACGACACTCGTACCCTTCAGCAGGCTGACAATCTCGCCCTGATAGACAGGCTTCACGGCTCTGATGACCTGTGGCATCACGATGCGGAAGAAGGTCTGCCGCTGTGTATATCCCAAGGCGAGACCTGCTTCGGTCTGTCCTTTGTCAATACCCTGGATGGTGGTGCGGAGCATCTCACTGATATACGCTGCCGTGTTCATGGCGAACGTGACGATAGCCACCATGAGACCCGTGGCATCCACCGGTGCCATCACCACATAATACATCAGCATGAGCAATACCAGCACTGGGGTGCCGCGCATCAGGTCGATATATACCTTAGCGAATTCACTCAACCACTTCCGGCGGTTCATGCGCATCCAGCAGACCACCCCTCCGAGCGCTGTTCCGAGCAGTGCGGCAAAGAAGGTGATGAGGAGTGTCACCTGCAGACCGTCCAATATCATCTGGTAGCGTTTCTCGGCTATCAGGTTGTTATTGAAACTCTCCACGATGCTGTCCGTCATGTTTGTACAACCGGTCAATACCATACAGCAACCCAGCAGCAATAGCATGGCTGGTATTCCTGATTTAGTCTGTCTCATCATTTCGTTTTGTTTTAATATGGCTGCAAAGATACGATTTATCGAATGAAATCCCAAATAAAATTTGGTTTTCTTCTCACTTAATCGTACCTTTGCACACGAAAAATAAACGTTTATTGAAAGATGTCATTAAAATGTGGTATTGTAGGACTGCCCAATGTAGGCAAGTCCACACTGTTTAACTGTCTGTCGAGTGCCAAGGCACAGGCAGCCAACTTTCCTTTCTGTACGATAGAGCCTAACGTGGGAGTGATCACCGTTCCTGACGAGCGACTCACCAAACTGGCGGAGATCGTACACCCGGGACGTATCGTCCCTGCGACCTGTGAGATTGTAGATATTGCCGGACTCGTAAAGGGTGCCTCAAAGGGTGAGGGCTTGGGTAACAAGTTCCTGGGGAATATCCGCGAGACGGATGCCATCATCCATGTGCTGCGCTGTTTCGAGGATGATAACATCACCCATGTGGACGGTACCATCGACCCTATCCGCGACAAGGAGATCATTGATACGGAGTTGCAGCTGAAAGACCTGGAGACCATCGAGTCACGTCTTGCCAAGACCGAGAAGGCAGCTGCCGCCGGCAATAAGGAGGCAAAGGTGGAGGTGACGGTGCTGAAAGCCTATAAGGAGGTGCTCGACCAAGGTAAGAACGCCCGCATCGTCGAGTTCGACTCGAAAGAGGAGCAGGACTGTGCCCGCAACCTCTTCCTGCTGACCGCCAAGCCGGTGCTGTATGTCTGCAATGTCAGCGAGGCTGATGCCAAGGACGGTAATGACTTCACCAAGCGTGTGGAGGCATTGGCGAAGGAGGAGGGTGCCGAGGCAATGATCATCGCCGCCAAGACAGAGGAGGACATTGCCGAGCTCGACAGCTATGAGGACAAGCAGATGTTCCTGGAGGAGCTGGGCTTGGAGGAGAGTGGTGTCAACCGCCTCATCAAGAAGGCTTACTCGCTGTTGAACCTGGAGACATTCATCACCGCCGGTGAGATGGAGGTGAAGGCATGGACCTACCACAAGGGATGGAAGGCTCCGCAGTGTGCCGGTGTCATCCACACTGACTTCGAGAAGGGCTTCATCCGTGCCGAGGTCATCAAGTACGACGACTATATCCAATATGGTTCTGAGGCTGCTGTCCGTGAGGCAGGTAAGATGGGCATCGAGGGCAAGGACTATGTCGTGCAGGATGGGGACATCATGCATTTCAGGTTTAATGTTTAATGTCGAATTTCGAGATAACGAGATTCGAAATAACGAAATAACAAGATAACGACCATGACGGAACTTCTCTTCATCCACTGGAACCCTGATCTGGTGTTTTTCCACCTCGGACCATTCGCCGTGCGCTGGTATGGGCTGTGCTGGCTCTTGGGGTTTGCTGCCGCCTACCTGCTGGTGCGCAGACTCTACCGGGAACAGCATATCAAGGAGGAGCTGTTTGAGCCCCTCTTCCTCTACTGTTTCCTCGGCATCCTGATAGGTGCCCGGCTGGGACACTGCATCTTCTATGAGCCCGACTATTTCCTGACCTCAGGGAAGGGCATCATCGAGATGTTCCTGCCTATCCGCTTCATGGCTGAAGGCGGTTTTAAGTTTGTTGGCTATGAGGGACTGGCAAGTCATGGCGGTACCCTCGGTCTGATCATCGCCCTGTGTCTCTATGTCAAAAAGACGAAGCTCAGCCTGTGGCGGGTGTTGGACAATATCGCCATTGCCACCGGCTCGATGGCTTGCTTCATCCGACTGGGCAACCTGATGAACTCCGAGATTATCGGCAAGGTGACGGAAGTGCCCTGGGCGTTCATCTTCGAACGTGTCGACAACTTCCCACGGCACCCCGGACAACTGTACGAGGCGATAGCCTACGGCATCCTCTTCTTCCTGATGTGGTGGCTGCATAAGAAAATGCCCGAGAGGATTGGGACTGGCTGGTATTTCGGCTTCTGCCTGACCTATATCTTCACCTTCCGCTTCTTCATCGAATACACCAAGGAGATACAGGAGGCGTTCGAGGCATCACTGCCCATCGATATGGGACAGATCCTCTCCATCCCCTTCATCATCATCGGACTATACTGTATGCTCCGGAAAAAGAAATAGTCTATGAAAACCAAACTACTGCTAACCTGTCTCATCTTATTATTTCTTTCCTCTTCCTTGAAGGCGGAAGAGCCTTATACCAAGGAGGAGCAGAAGGTGATGCAACGCTATTACGAGTTGTTCAACCAGCCCGGCAAGCAGCGGGAGTTCTATAAGATCAACCAACAGGTGAGGGAGATCATGCAGAAAAGGAACGGGCGGCAGGGCTACCTGGTGTTCCGCGTCAACGAGGTGACCTACGAGATCAACATGCACCGCACCAGTAAGGCACTGAAGATGGCGAAGGAGATCTTGGAGGAGATGAAGGAGAATGACGACGGGCACTTCGACATGATATACAGTACGATAGCGACGATCTATGAGGACAGGGGCAACTACAGGATGGCACGCTACTATAACGACAAGGCTATCAGTCTGGTGGCTCCCAAAGACACTATCGGCATGATAGGGGCTCTGCTGGGCAAGGCTAACCTGGAGACTTCCGTCCATCCTGACGAGGCGATAGCACTGGTTGACCGCTGCCAACCGCTCTGCAAGGACTTCCCCAGTCATTACAGTTACGGACAGACCATGAAGGCACTCGCCTACTTCTTCAAGAACGACCGGAGATCGTTCTTCCAGTTGCAGGAAGAATACAACACCTATAAAACAGCCAACCAACTGCAGGACGACCAGAACGACGGTATCTTCCAGACCATCAATGCTGTCTTCACCGGTGATTACGACGTGGCAATCCGCCTGATACATGACAAATCGCTATACTCAGAGAACATGGGGCATTTCGACATGCTCGTCCAACTCTATCAACTGAAAGGTGACAAGGATATGGCAATCAAGCAACTGCAACGCAAGGTCAATGCCGTCGACTCGCTGAATGCCAACTTCATCCATGAGAACATGAACGAGATGAATGCCGAGATGGAGGTGTATAAGGCACAACAGCAGGTCATCAAATCAAGACTGTACTGGCTGATAGCAGTCGTCGTACTGCTGATCTCCATCATCACCCTGCTCTTCTGGCGCTATTTCACACGCCGCCGCTACCAGAAGAAGATCCTCCAGCAGAACGAGCAACTGGAGATTGCCCTGAGCGAGGCGAAAGAGTCGGACCGCATGAAGACCTTGTTCATTGAGCATGTCAGCCATGAGATACGCACACCTTTGAATGTCATCACGGGTTATGCCCAGGTTATCACGAATCCAGACTATGACTTGGACGAGGAGGAGCGTAACAAGATGCTCAATGGCATCAGACAGAACACCACTGCTATTACTGATGTTGTCAACGACTTACTGGAAATGGCACAGGACGAGAGCAAGGAACGTTACCGCAGGGATGACACCATCGCCGTCAATACCCTTTGCCACCAGATGATGGAGGAGGCGGAGGCGAAAAACAAAGGACGCCTGAAACTGAGGTTCTGCTCCAAGGTGCCTGACGATTTCACCTTCCAGAGCAACCAGAGCGGTATCAGCATCATCCTCCGCCAAGTCCTCAGCAATGCCCTTAAATTCACGAAAGAGGGACAGGTGGAGCTCTTCGTCCATGAGAGTCCCGACCACGGATGCATCCGCTTTATCGTCACCGACACGGGGGTAGGAATCCCCAAGGACCAGCAGGAGAAAGTGTTTGAGCGGTTCTATAAGATAGACTCCTTCCAACAAGGTTTCGGCATCGGCCTGTCCCTGAGCCGTAAGATAGCTACCCAGTTGGGTGGTTCGCTTGCCATCGACAAGAATTACGAGAATGGTGCCCGCATGGTTCTGACTTTGCCCATTTCATCGGGAATTGAGCAGTAAAGACGGAACTGTTTACAAAAGTTAAACTTTTGGCTGCTGCCGTGGTATGAAACAATTGGGATAGTTTTTTGTAACAAAGAAAGACAAATAATCGGACAGAAATGATTATCTTTGCAGCATCATTCTTGTGATTTGAGACAATATTTATTTAACCAATAACAACAATGGCAACAGTTTTAGAAAATACTCAAGAGACGAAAGGCTTCTATAAGCTCTCATGGGTGCAACGCATCGGTTTCGGTGCAGGTGACTTGGCGCAGAATCTGATTTATCAGACTATCTGCATGTATCTATTGTTCTTCTATACTGACGTTTATGTACTGGGCGGTGATGCTGCCAAGTCGGCAGGTCTGGCTGGTACGATGTTCCTAGTAGTGCGCCTGGTGGACGTTCTCTGGGACCCCTTGGTAGGTACCTTTGTCGACAAACATAATCCGGCATGGGGTAAGTACCGCAGCTACCTGGTGATGGGTGGTATCCCCTTGACGATTCTTGCCATTCTCTGTTTCTGGGATGGTTTCGCTCCCTCATTGATCTACGCCTACCTGACGTATGTGGGTATGTCCATGCTCTATACTTTGATTAATGTTCCTTATGGTGCGTTGAACTCTTCCCTGACACGTGACACCGATGAAATCACCATTCTGACATCTGTCCGTATGTGGATGGCGAATGTCGGAGGTCTTGCCGTATCGGCAGGTGTGCCTATCATCGTTGCCATCTTCGCATCGTCTCAGACACTGCCTCTGGAGATGGCACTGTTCATGGGACTGGGCTCGCTGCCTTCCTTCATCTTCATGCCATTCGTTCCTGCTATTAAGAAGAAGGTGGGTAAGAAGAATATGTTCTATATCTTCCTTGGCATTGCCATCGTCGGTATGATTTTACTTTACATCATCAGCAAGATGGGTACGGTGAAGGAGAATATCACCCTCGTCTATATCGCCCAGTTCATCAAGTCTACGGGTGTGATCGTGGCAACAGGCTACATGTGGGCACTGATTCCTGAGGTTATCTCCTATGCGGAGTATACGACAGGTCGCCGTATCGCCGGTATCGTGAATGCCTTGACGGGTATCTTCTTTAAGGCTGGTATGGCTCTCGGTGGTGTCGTTCCCGGCTTGGTACTCGCCATGACCAACTACGTACCTGCCGAGGAGGCTACCACACTGCCTAAGGACTCCAGTGCGTGGTTCTACACCATGCTGATTTACTCGCTGGTAGGTCTTGCCCTGCTCGTCTTCTGCTTCTCTCAGACCAAAGAGCGTGTCGTGATGGATGCCTCTGAAGCTGAGAACGTGAAGGTCAGCGACCTGTGGATGGAGTTCATGCGCAACCGTCCTCTCCGTGTGATTGCCCTGTTCTTTATCACTGCCTTCGCCATGATGTCGGTAGGTAATGCTGCCGGTGCTTACTTCATGAACGACCTGGAGCTCCAGACTCCGCTGGCTCAGGAGGGCATCCGCTGGCTCGTTTGTATCATCCCTGCCATCCTGCTGGTTGTCGCCATGTTCATCATCTCGAAGTATGAGTTGAGTGATGAGGTGATTGACGATATCAACCGGAAGATTGAAGCTCGCCATCAGGAAGAGCAGTAACCGCTGAGGTACTCGAATAAACAATTAGAGGCTGCTCCATATCGGGCAGCCTCTAATTGTTATTTATGGGGTAACAGATAGCTCAAAGGGTGGAGAGGGAAGCCCCTTCTCGGAAGTCAGGTGGGCTTGGACGGGATTGTCTTTCCATGCATAGCGTACCTTGGTAGGATTGGAAACGGGTGATTCCAACGATACCTGATTGCCACGTGCCACCGCCTTGACGTTAATGAACTTGCGGTCACCGCCAGCCACTTCAAAGGTTGCCTGCTCACCCTCACGGAGAGGTTGGTCAAAGGTCACCACGACCTTACCGTCAACCACCTTAGCACGGATGGGCTGTGGGGAGACGGCTGCATCCTTATGGAAAACGAGATGGTCGAAACAATGACCTACACGTTCGGCAACCTCTTTCTTACGCAAGGGGTGAATATCGACGGTTTCACCGAGGTCTATGGCAACAGCAAGGGCTGCATGAGGATCCTCCTTTGCCACCAGTCGCTGTGCCTCACGAAGTCTTGCCCAGTTGCTGTTGACAGGCATCGGCTGCTCCGTTATCGGCTGGGGCATACCCGTCTGCTGCCGTCCGTCATAATTTGCCAATTGAACGATACAGAAGGGCAGTTGGGGATCTTTCCAAACGGCACGCCAGTTGCTCATCATCTTACGCAGCAGATCCGCATAGGGCGCAGGGTTACCCACATTCGACTCTCCCTGATACCAGACCACCCCACGGATAGCATAAGGTGCCAAAGGATAGACCACCGCATTATATAAGGTGCTGGGCAGATTCTGAAGCGACACATCACCACTGGGACATGACGGCATGGAGACACCGGCATGGTGCAACCAGTCCTCACTCAACGGAATCACATCCTTGGGCATGGGGTTCTGACTGAAACGGTCGTCACCAAAGGCTATCATATATGGTTTCTCGGGGATGAAATGAGCAATGCCGTATTTATTGACGAAACGGATGGTGATGACATTATCACCTTCACGGAGCAGTCCTGCCGGGATGTCATAACGGCGGGGAGGATATTGATAATAGGTGCGTCCGATTTCCTTACCGTTCAGGTAGGTAAAGTCTGCATCAAAAAGGGTTCCCAGCAACAGGCGGGCAGGTTTGCCGGCATGTTCCTTATCTACTTGCACATGCTGGCGGAGCCAGATACTTCCGACGATCCCTCTTCCGTCTTTTTTTGCCCATTCCATCGAATATTGATGGACGGTTTTCCAAGCAGAGTCATCGTAGTCAAGAGCAGAGAAATGCTGTTGTATACCTGGGTCACTCTCGTTCAACAGCTCATACCACCGCTGGTCAGCCAGCTGATTCGCCTTCGCCTGTGCCTGGACATAGTCATCTTTCTGGAAGAGACGCGTCTTTCCTACCAGCAAGGGATAGTCTTGCTGCAAGGTATCGGCGGAGATCCATGCCTCAATAGGTGTACCGCCCCAGCTGTTGACGATAATACCCTGCGGCACCCCATGCTGTTCCTGCATCCGCTTTCCCAAGAAAGTGCCCAGGGCAGAAAATTGCCAGGCATTCTCCTTGGTCAATGGTTTCCAGTTGATGGAAGTGGGACGGATATCGTCCTGTACCCCATGTGTGTTCGTCTCGTTCTGTATCCGGAACAGGCGGACCTGGCCATTTGCCAACTGGTCTATCTCTTTCGTATACTGAGGATAGACACGTTCTATCGTGACATCCACATTCGACTGCCCGGAGCAAAGCCATACGTCACCCACCAACACATTGGTTAATACCACATCGCCCACCATTAACGTGTAGGGACCTCCAGCCTTCATGGCAGGTAAGTCGACGCGGAACTTCCCGTTGGAATCAGCAATAACAACTGTTTTGAATTTATTGATCCGCACACTGACCTTCTCTCCTGCGTCAGCCTTCCCCCAGACAGGAACAGGTTTCCCCCGCTGGATGACCATACCAGACTGGAAGAATTGAGGCAGAGATACTTTTGCACTTGATGCCAAAACCCCTAAAAGGAGACATGCCACCAATGATAATCCATACATCTTTTTCATAAACACATTATTTAATAGTTTGATGCAAAAATATAAAATATTTATGATGAAAAGGTTAAAAAATGATTTTTTCTGCATACATGAAACAAATGAGATACCTTTATGTAACAAATTCAGATACTACTTTTGGGAATTATTGCTTAATTTTGCAGCAGAAACTAAAAAGACCTATCTTATAAATGAGTTATTTGAAGAAACAGGAAGTTGCTTTAGGCGAAAAACTCGGATACTCTTTGGGAGATGTAGCCGCTAATCTGGTTTTCCAGATGATGATGGTCTTCCAATTGAAGTTCTATACCGATGTTTTTGGTCTGGAGGGCACTATTGCCGGTTCTGTTTTTCTGATAGCATGCATTTTGGGGGCATTTATTGACCCTTTCATCGGGATTCTTAGTGACAGGACAAACACTAAATGGGGAAAGTATCGCCCTTGGATCTTGTGGACGGCATTGCCTTTCTCGGTATTCTATGTTCTCGCATACCATAACCCCGGAATAGAAGATAAAGGACTGGTTGCCGTCTATGCGACAGTATCCTATATTCTTTTAATAATAATGTACGCATGTAGCAGCATCCCCTACTCCTCCTTAGGCGGAGTCATGACGAGTAATATCAAAGAGCGTACAAGTATCAATGCCATTCGCTTCATCGCTGTCAGCATCGCCCAGTTTGTGGTACAGGGACTCACACTTCCCTTAGTCAACAAATTCGGAGGTGAGGAAGGGAATATGCAGCAAGGCTGGACGATGACCATTGCCCTCTTTGCTGTTGTTGCCTTTATCTTCCTGCTGATTACCTTCTTCTCTACCAAGGAGCGCATCCAACCGCCTCCCACACAAGAAAGCTCGTTGAAAAGGGACTTTCTTGACACCGTATCCGATATACCCTGGCGTTCCCTGTTTGTACTGGTATTGTTTATCTTTATCACTATCTCCATGTGGGGAGCCTCCATGAACTACTATTTCCAATATAATATCGACCAGAAATCGATGTTTGACTTCTTAGGAATGGTCGGGTTAGCAGATGCTCACCATGAGAAAGAAGGTTTTTGGTTTACTTTCCTGCAAAGCTTTAACCTGATAGCATATAAACCCTCAGATGCCTATTCCATCGGATTCTCCCTATTCAACATGTTGGGAGCAGTAATACAGATGCTGGGCATCATCTTCTTGTCCGAGTTTCTTGCAAACCGATATGGTAAGAAACAGACATTCATCGTCTGTCTTTCTCTTACAGCCTTGTTCACCGCCATGTTTTATCTGCCATCACCTGTGGACATCAGTTTCATCTTTGGGCTCTGTTTCTTCAAGTCTTTGGCATATGCTCCCACTGTACCTCTGATGTGGGCGATGATGGGCGATGTGGCTGACCATGTGGAGTATACCAGTCATCGCAGAGCGACAGGTCTATGCTTCTCCAGCATTTCCTTTGCCCTCAAAATGGGGTTGGGACTAGGTGGAGCCCTGGCTGGGACGATTCTCTCGTGCTTTGGCTATGTGTCAGGTCTGAATGGAGTACAAACCGAGACGGCAAAAGAAGGAATCCGTCTCGTCAGCTCCATTGTTCCTGCCATTCTCTTTTGTGTCGGGGTAATAGCCTTGCTGTTATATCCGATATCAAAAACTTACAATGAGAATATGCAGGTGGAATTATCTGCCCGCCGGCGTAAGTTAGATGTTAAATAGTTTTTATCAGCAGACATAGAAAATTGATTATTATGAAGATTTTTAGGTTAGTAGTTGTATTGTTTTCAGTGATTTCAGCTGAAGTAGTATTTGCTCAATCTGCGCTGCGAAGCGCGGATGGGCAAAACTGCCTCAACACTGCTGAGAACACGTTATGGAATGCTTATCGTGACTATTGGTATACGGGTGTCAGCGTCAACCAGTGGGAGGTGGATGGTGAGCAAGCTGCCGACTGGGCAGTCATCACCAAGAACTTTAACTGGGTGGTTGCTGAGAACTGCATGAAATGTGAGGTGATTCATCCGAAGGAAGGTGTCTACGACTTCACCTTGGCAGACCAGTTTGTCAATAAAGCAAAGGCTGCTGGCATGAAAGTGATGGGACATTGTCTGATATGGCACTCCCAATGCGCTCCCTGGTTCCACTATGACGAAAAGGGAAACCTGGTGTCTGCAGAGGTATTGAAGAAACGTATGCGTGAACATATCTATACGGTAGTCAGTCATTTCAAGGGTCGTATTGACGCATGGGATGTCGTCAATGAGGCGTTTGAGGATGATGGTACACCCAGAAAGAGTCTATTCTATCAGATTCTGGGAACCGACTATATCCCTCTTGCCTTCCAATATGCCCATGAGGCAGACCCCTCGATACAGTTGTTCTATAATGACTTCTCGATGAACAAAGCACAGAAGGTAGAGGGTGTCGTTAACTTCTTCCGCCCGCTGATACAGCAGGGGCTCCCTGTCACTGCTATCGGCATGCAAGGACATATCATCTTGGAGGATAATGTGGACAATGCGGTTGTCAAACAGTACGAGCACTCCATCCAGACGATTGCCGCTGCCGGTGTGCCTACCTTCTTCTCGGAGCTTGACCTCTCCGTACTTCCTAATCCCTATGGGTTCTCTGGTGCGAATGTCAGCGACAAGTTTGCATACCGCCCAGAGATGGATCCATATAAGAATGGACTGACGAAGGAGAAAGAGAAAGAAATAGAACAGTTCTGGGTCAACTTCTATCAAATGCTGCTGCGGCACCATCAGGATATCCTCCGGGTGAACTTCTGGTGCTTGAACGACGGCAACTCCTGGCGTAACGACTTCCCCATTCCTGGGCGTACCGACTATGCCACGCTCTTTGACCGCCAGAACAAGGCGAAACCCTTTGTGCAGAAATTAATCGATTTAGTAAAATAGTATTTAAACAACTACTGACTATGGCAAAATTACCGCGTTATTTATTCCCGAGTGATTACATGGCTGACCCTTCAGCCAACGTGTTTAACGGTAAATTGTATATTTACCCCTCTCACGACCGTGAGGCAGGTCATGCCTTCGACGACGATGGCGGTCACTTCCAGATGAAGGACTACCACGTACTCTCTTTCAATGATGTGGAGAACGATGAGGCTACCGACCATGGCGTGATTCTCGATGTCAAGGATGTGGCATGGGCTGAGAAACAGATGTGGGATAACGATGTCGTAGAGAAAAACGGCAAGTACTACCTGATATTCTCTGCCAAGGACTATAATGGCGTGTTCCACCTCGGTGTTGCCGTTGCTGACAAGCCCGAAGGTCCTTTCGTCGCTCAAGAGCAGCCTATCCGTGGCTCTTTCTCTATTGACCCTTGCGTGTTCAAAGACGATGACGGTGAGATATACTGCTACTTCGGAGGACTCTGGGGAGGTCAGCTGCAGTGGTATCAGGCTCCTGCGAAGTTGCAGAAGGAAGGTATCGACCTGGGACCTGCTGCCGATAAGAAGACACAGCTCTATGCACCTGCTGATGTCCCCGCATTACCCAGCTTTGTCGTTCGCATGAGCGATGACGTGATGCAGTTTGCTGAGGCTCCCCACTCTGTCGTTATCCTCGACAAAAATGGTGAGCCCTTGAAAGCAGGTGACCCACATCGTTTCTTCGAGGCATCATGGATGCACAAATATAACGGCAAGTACTATTTCTCCTACTCTACAGGTGACAGTCATTTCCTCTGCTATGCCATCGGTGATACTCCTTACGGACCATTCACCTATCAGGGTGTCATCCTTGATCCGGTGGTTGGATGGACTACCCACCACAGTATTGTAGAGTACAAAGGACAATGGTATCTGTTCTATCATGACTGCGTACCTTCTAACGACGTGACCCACTTGCGCAGTCTGAAGGTACAGCGCCTTTACTATAATGAGGATGGAACCATCCAGAAAGTTGTCAATGAATAATAATTACAACCATATAGCCGACTTTTATCAATGTCATTGCGATGAAATCGTCGATTTCATCGCAATGCGAATACAGGACAGGGACGAGGCTCAGGACATGGTCCAGAACCTCTTCCTGCGCCTGCTTTCTTATCATCACATTATTGACAATTCATTACCCAGCCTAGTTTATACCATGGCACGAAACATGGTGACAGACTATTTCCGCCGTCGCCATTCCCATGAGGAATACGAGCATTACATTCGTCATTCCAACAACGCTGACACGTCGATGGAATCGGTATTTTCTGCACGTCAGCTCATGGAAAGAATGGAGTTCTCCCTCGCGCGTCTTCCAGAGGAATGCAGGGAGGTATACAGACTTCATATCTATGGCGGCATGAAAGTGGGCGAAATCTCGCAAACCTTAGGAGAAGACTATAAACATGTTGAGTATCAACTAGGACTTGCCCGCAAAACGGTACGCCAGCACTTAAAGGCTTGTGTGTGACTATTTAAATGTGATAGCGTCTTAAAAGCTCTGCGAAAAGGGGATTGAGCGAGAGAATCTGTTCATTACCTGTCAGCAGCAGCTGCTTGCGGGCTCGTGTCATAGCGACATTGAGCTTGCGGTCAATCACCTTACCTTTCTCTTCGAAACAGTTGGCAGTAAGGAAGTCGAGCTGGTAAGGTTTTTGGACGGTGAAGCTATAGATGATAATATCACGCTGACTGCCCTGATACCGTTCTACCGTATCAATGGAGATGTCCATAAGGGCAGGGACTCCCAGCTGCTCTATCTCCCTGCGAATCATCGCTATCTGGTTGCGGTAGGGTACGATGACCCCCACAGTTTTTAAGGCATCAAAATGACCAGCGCCCACCTGCCGGTAGATGCGGCGCAGAAGGTCGGCGACGAGAACTGCCTCACCGGGGGAGTTGAGGCAAGGAGAGCTAGGAGAACTAGGAGTCCTAGTATCACTAGGAGAACTAGTATTACTAGGGAAGAAAAGGACGCGGTGCTGTTTAAGCAAATCGTCAATGGCATCCTGAGAGGGTTCATGGTAGTCGAGTTGCTCTTCCTCCTGATGGGGTAAGGGTACTGGTTGCAGGTGCTCCTCGGCATAGAACATCTCGTTAGGAAACTGGGCGATATCAGGGTGCATACGACCTTGGCGCTGAAGAATTGCCGTGAAGGCGGTGCGTCCTGCCTCCCGCTCGACACGCAGCAGACGCTCGAAAAGAGACTGACGACAGGCAGAGAGTGCAGGGATATCGTCTGGCTGCTGCACCACGGCAGGCAGCTGCTTATGGTCACCGATAAGGATAAAACGGTCTATCTGCGGTGACGCAAGCAGTCCTATCACATTCGGCTCCAAGATTTGCGATGCCTCATCGACGATGCATAGAGAGAAATGTTTCAGTTGGAAGATATAAGGTCGTGACTGCATGGTGGAAGTCGTGCTGACGACAACCTTGGTTTCGATGATTCGTTGGCGTAAGACATCCATCTTAGGACATTCCTTCACGACACTGGTCAGCAGATGTTTGACAAAGCGAGGGTCGCAAGAAGTCTCGCTGCCTAACCGCAGATAGTCGACACCCGCCTCCTCTAACATATCGCAGATCTCATCCACGGCACGGTTGGTATAGGAGAGCAGCAGTGTTGAGAGCTGGGCATTGAGCGTTGAGAGAAGCTCTTCCTCTACCAGATAGCGGAGGGCATGGGAAGTCTTGCCAGTACCCGGAGGTCCTTGCAGGAGGAAATAGTCACGAGCCCGTTTCGCCTTGAGCAGGACATCATCATAATGAGGATGATAGGAACGGGAGAGCTGAAGACGCTCGTCACACCGGGGTTCCCGTTCTCCTAACAATAACGCGCGACGCTCCGGGGCTGCCGTGCACAAGGCATGCAGCGAACGAATGGCAGCATTCGTCCCCATATCCGTAAAGGAGGGTTCGATGGCATAAGTCGTGTCAGCGAAGACCTCGGGATTCTGTTGTCCGTCATTCAGCCGTACTGTCACCTCATGGTCAGTCAACCGTTCAATCACACCTTTATATAATATAGCATGGCAGATGACAGGTTCCCCGTCATAAGCATAGAGACACACCATGTCATTACGACGGAAGTTAGGCATGAAATCGTCACCTAAATCAGGTATGGAGAGTGTCAGGCGGTCGTAGCCACTATAGTCAGACGACTGCTCCTTATGCAGGATACGCAGTCCATAGAAGATACTGCCCGTCACACGCTTTTCTGTCAACGGCATATTCCATAGGTTAGCGACGGCACCTCCCTGCCCCTCTTGCGTCCCCACCTTCTGTGCCAGTTGCTCCCGGTAGACGAAGGTCATCATACGCTCCAGATAATTCTGTGCTGTCCCAGTGAGTCCTTTCAGCGAGTCAAGACCCAACTGGGGCAGTATGCTGTTGAATCCTTTCTTTGCCACCTGTATCTCCTGTGCCACAATCTGGTTACGCAGCCGGATTGCCTCATGGAACAGTTGCTGGTAGTAGTTGACCACCAGCAGCCCCTGCCGTGCCGGGTAGCGGGAATAGAGCAGCCGGATATCCACCTTGTCGGCGGACAGGTGGAAGTTATAGCGCAGAATACCATAGTACAATAATAACTGCACGTAATGGGCTTCCGCATAGAGATGTGAGGCTTGAGGAACACTGGCGGCATGTTCCAGATTCCAGTTCTTCCCCGACTTCTGCTCCACCAGCAGATGCTTGTCACTCGTCATCAGGTCGACACGCCCCTGCAGTCCCAGATGCTCACAGACGAAGGAAGGCTCTAAGAGAGTTGAAAAACTGGAGGATGGAAGATTAGAAGGGCTGAAGAGTTGTGTCACCGCCTCCTTGATGTTCTCCACCTGGCGAAGGGCATCCTCTTTGAACAGCTGCGGGTTGAAATCCGCACAAGTACAGAACTGGAGTGCCTGTTCCTGGAAGGAGTTGCGGATCGTGTCATGTGGATGATAATCCTGTCGGTTGATGATATCGTCCAAGGCAGCCCCGGCGAAGTTACCCAAGAGGATAGGCTGTGTGTTCGCAGAGGGTCTGAAACGACGAAGCGTATAGGATATCGGAGTATGCCCACCATTGGTGAAACAAGCGGCAAGCGATGAGATATCCATCAAGAAGTCTGGTTCCACCACGACGAGCTTGGGCTGTATCGTCTGCCCCTCCCTGTGACAGTCGAGCAGGTTCAGCTGCATACCCTCTGTCAGTAATGGGCGCAATGTCTCATCGTCGGTCTGGATACATACACTGCCGTCATCGGTCGTCGCATAGATATATTTATCGTCCCAATACGACACCACACAACGGACATACCGCTGATTGGTCTGCAGGGTGAGACTGGTGGGACGGCCGTTGGTGGGAATACGAGTCACCAGCTCGTGGGGGATATCCTCGTGAAAGACGGCAGAGATGAACAGAGCAAGGGCACGGACATCGTAACGGAGGTCCTGACGGGTGAGCAGTCCGTCTTTCCTGTTGGAATGGCGGCGCATGGTCTGGATGGCAATCCTGTCAGCGACCCCTATACCCGCCTGTTTGCACAGGAAGTCCGTCTGTGCCATCAGGTTACCGAACCCCTGACCACTGCCTTTCAATGCCTCCGCACAGGCAAGCACTAGTGTCTCATGCATATATCTCAGCATGTCGACAGAGGGTTCTGCCTGCACTATCTCCACACAGCGTTCAAAGAGTTCCGAAACTTTCATGCCTACAAAGTTAGGCAAAAACGAGAGAAATGCCAAATTTATTTGAGCATTTCCGAGTGCCAAATAAGTTCGGCGAAGCCAAATATAGGCAAAATTTCTGATACTCTTTGCGAGTATCAGGATTTTTTTGTATCTTTGCAGTTGATAACTAGGAGAACTAGGAACACTAGGAGAACTAGGAACACTAGGAACACTAGATAAACTAAAAAAACCATACAAAATGAAAAAAGTCATTACTCCACCAGCCGAAAAATTAGAAACCGTCCTTCGCAAACAAAACAACTGGAAGACACTATGGTTCTACCAGAAAACCGTTGTCCTTTACCAGATGACGTATGTGTTCACTCGCCGCTTCCTGCCCGCCTATGGTGACCGCACCGTTGACCAGATGGTACAGGCGGCTCGCTCAGGCAAGCAGAATATCATCGAAGGTACTGCCGATGGAGTCACTTCTATGGAGATGGAACTGAAACTGTTGAATGTGGCAAGGGCAAGTATACAGGAACTTTTAGAGGATTATGAGGACTATCTGCCTACGCACCATCTGGTAAGATGGACGAAGGGACACCACCGTTTCAATGGTATGCTGGAATATTGTAAGGAACATAATCATGTGGGAGATTATGCGCCATTTTTCGAGCAATGGACAGACGAGGAGGCAGCCAATATCGCTATTACGCTATGCAAGATGGTGGATAAGATGATGATGACATACCAGAAGAAAAAAGAGGAGGAGTTTGTGACGGAGGGTGGCATCCGGGAGCGAATGACGGCAGCCCGGTTAGGCTATCGAACCAATCAACGAGATACTATTGAACAACTGCAGCATGAGGTGGAAGAACTCCGCCGTGAGAATGATAAGCTGAAAGAGAAAATCAAGATGCTGGGAGAAGCATAATATGAAAAATGCTACCGCTCTTCACAGAGCAGTAGCCCTTCGAGAGGAAGGCGGCACCTTCTTCCCACGAAGGCGGCACCTTCCTGTTTGTTCCATGGGGTGGAATACTTTGTTCCATGGGGTGGAACACTTTGTTCCATAGGGTGGAATAACTTGTTCCATGGGGTGGAATAACTTGTTCCATGGGGTGGAATACTGAATTGGGATATCTTTGCAACCCACATGCTGTATTTTGGTAAACACAGAGATACGGAGACACAGAGAAATAATAAAAACTCCGTGCCTCTGTGCCTCAGTGTTGAGTGAATATTAAGGCAAAAACGCCATTCGTTGTCACCCTTGTCACCTCGTTGCCACACGTAACACGCTGATTCTCAAGTAGTGTTGCAAGGTGGCAACGGTT
>OCVV011301806.1_pt1 | contig 25893 bp, 25 predicted proteins | sample 1539721 | NCBI WGS metagenome assembly OCVV01 (sample SAMN02144230, study PRJEB22623) | gut metagenome | biome: sheep rumen | host: Ovis aries | place: New Zealand
AGAAGGGCGGTGAGACTGTGAATCAGGACTTTCGGAAGAAAAAGAATATAAAGTTTATAATTATTCCGCTGATTGTTTCGGTTTTGATAGTTTCTGCTTTTGCAGTTTTCATACATAATACCGATACTGATAAGATTTTAAGCTACAAGCCTGATAATTTATGGCTTGCCGTGCTTGTGTTCTGGGGCTTTTTCGGACTTAAATCCGTGTCAGTTGTTGTACCGCTTACACTGCTGTATATTGCCGTAGGTTCAATTTATCCGTATCCTGTGGCTATAGCTATAAATATAGTCGGTCTTACTATTACATTTACTGTCCCGTATTTGATAGGAAGAATCTCCGGCGGAGAGCTTATTGAATTTATCGAAAGCAAATATCCCAAGGTAAAAAAGCTTATCAATTACGGTCACGATAACAACCTGTTCGCATCGTATATGTCCAGAGCTGTTATAGTTGTTCCTGCGGATATTATGTCGATAGTTTACGGCGCTCTCAGAATGCCCTACAGACCTTATCTTCTCGGCTCATTAATGGGATTGCTGCCTGAGATGCTTGTTCAGACATATATAGGCGGCTCTTTATCCGATCTGACTGTCAGATCACTGCTGGTAATGGTTTTGCTTATCGGAGTTACATTTGCTTTTTCTGTATTGCTGAATAAAAAGGTCAGTAAGGCCGGTAAAGCTGCAGATGATGATGATTTCTGAAAGAACCCCCTCTGAGTGTTTCAGAGGGGGTTCTGATAATTATAGATCAACAAGTGCACATGAAATATTATATGGACTGATGTCAATGAAAGCATAACAAGGCGGAAGATCATCCTTTGGCTGGGAAGCGCTTCCCGGATTCAGAATGTGAAGACCGTTTTCGTATTTGTAAAAGCGGCGGTGAGTGTGTCCGTAGAGCGCTATCTGAGCATTGTTCTTCTTAGCGTTGCTTATCAGTGTATCGTGAGATTCTTTTACATTCATCGTGTGTCCGTGAGTAATAAATATCTTAGTCTTGAATATTTCTATCAGATCAGAGTTTGGATATACAGGCTCATCACAATTGCCGGAGACACAATAAATCTTTTTATCCGGAAACAGGAGCTTCATTAATTCTATCTCTTTAAGGCCATCACCGAGAAAAATATAATGGTCACATATATTGCAGGTTGATTCAAAAATACCCTTTGCTGCAGAAATATTTCCGTGTGTATCAGAAAAAACGATCACTCTCATTATTAAGCCTCCTGACTGTTCGGCTGTCTGACTATTTAATTATAACATATCTTCTGAAATATTCAAGAAGAAATCCCAAAAAATAATAAATGAATTATAAGCTTTTGATTTGTTCAATTATACGAAATTAATGAATTGTTCTTGAACTTTGTGTTTATATATGTTATAATTCAATTTGGATATTGGTTTAGATCTGTTTTTTGGAGTGATAAAGTGTGACAAATAAGTATGCTATATTTAAGTCCGAAACAGGATATTATTATCATGAATATTATGACACTCTTGAAAGCCTCCAAGGTACGATGTTTGACGGTTTGGTAGCTGAAGAAAGCCTCCCTGTGCTGCTTGACGGCAGAGGCGGATACAGACATTTTACAGATAATGAGTATATGTTTGTTAAGCTTGTTGAATCTGACGGCTGCCCATTAAAGCTTGAACAGATGTATTTCAAAAATCAGAAGAATTTTAAGCTGGGTTGGATGTCACCCGACGGGGATACTTATTCGTGTGATTATACAAGTCATACGAAGGCTGCGGTAATGATAGCTGAAAAATTTTTCGGAAAGGTAAAATTTCCTGAAAGAACACTCGGAAAAGCAGGCTGGCTTAAGATTATTGATTCATGGGACGGAACGCAGAGAGAGCATGGGCAGTTTGTTTATTCGCTGACAGGGAAGATCACCAAAAGACAGGCTGACAAGCTTTTCGATCTTGGTCTTTATGATAATGATGAAGTGAAAAAGATGATAAAGGATTGCGAACATAACTGGTAATTCTTATTCAGTCTGTAGAAAGGAAATTCCCGATGGAGACAAGAGTTGCAATTATTGCAATAATCGTAGAAAAGCCTGAAGCTGCGGAGAGTATAAATGCTATTCTTCACGAATATGCAGATGCGGTTATCGGCAGAATGGGGCTTCCGTACAAGAAAAGAGGAATTAATATTATTAGTGTTGCGGTTGATACAACACAGAATGATATTAATACCATAGCAGGAAAGATAGGACGGCTTGACGGAGTTTCAGCAAAAACTGTTTATTCTGCTACCTGATATTTGTTTTGTAAATAAAATGATATGTTTTCCTGACACCGAAATTATTATTGAGGTGAAAGTAAGAACATTACAAGGCTTGTGGTCGGATTCTTACTTGTGGGTAGGATCCGGCTTTTTATTATGAGGTGATTTTAATGGGACTAAATTCAACACCGTCATCTGAACGTTTGCACATTGGTTTCTTTGGTGTAAGAAATGCGGGCAAGTCAAGTCTTGTCAATGCTGTGACAAATCAGGAGCTTGCCGTTGTTTCAGATACACCCGGTACAACTACTGACCCTGTAACAAAAGCTATGGAGCTTCTTCCGCTTGGCCCTGTTGTAATAATTGATACTCCGGGCTTTGATGACGAAGGCGCTCTTGGAGAGCTGAGAGTCAGAAAAACCTCACAGGTGCTTAACCGTACTGATATTGCAGTTCTGGTCACAGATATTACAAAGCCCTTGTGCGAGTGCGATAAAGAGCTTATAGGTCTTTTTGAGGATAAAAAAATACCTTATGTTATAGTCGGAAATAAGTGCGATCTTTCCGATACGGCTCCCGACGGTGATCGGTTTGCTGTCAGTGCTGCTGAGAAAAGAAATATACATGAACTCAGAGAGAAAATAGCATCTCTTGTTGAAACAAAGGATCAGACTCATCGTATAGTTGGTGACATCATTGGAGAAAATGAGCTTGCAGTGCTTGTAGTGCCTATTGATAAGGCAGCCCCGAAGGGCAGACTTATCCTTCCTCAGCAAATGGTTATAAGAGACCTGCTTGAATCAGGCTCTTGTGCTGCTGTAGTGCGTGAAACCGAGCTTTCCTATGCTCTTGAAAATATGGTAAATAAGCCCTCGGTTGTTATTACCGACAGTCAGGTGTTTGCAAAGGTCAGCAAAGATACACCGAAGGATATTAAGCTTACGTCGTTTTCTATCCTTATGGCTAAATATAAGGGCTTTCTCGAAACGGCTGTCAAAGGTGCTGCAGCGATTTCAAAGCTTCAGAACGGAGACAGAATACTGATTTCCGAGGGCTGTACTCATCACAGGCAGTGCGGAGATATAGGAAGTGTAAAGCTTCCCGCACTTTTGAAAAAAACTACAGGTAAGGAACTTGAGATAGAATTAAGCTCAGGAAGGGAATTTCCTGAGGAACTAAAGCGTTTTGCAATGGTTATCCATTGCGGCGGCTGTATGCTTAATGAGAGAGAAATGCTGTACCGTATGAGAACAGCGCTTGATAATGGAGTCCCGTTTACAAATTACGGTGTGGCTATTGCTTATATGAATGGCATTTTATCAAGAAGTCTTGAAGTGTTTCCTGAGATTAGAAAGCTTCTTGATGACTGACCGTTCTGAAACAATACGGAGGACAATTATGATTAAATTTGCAGTTTACGGCAAAGGCGGAATTGGTAAATCAACTATTTCGTGTAATATTTCAGCAGCTCTTGCTAAGAAGGGCTATAAAGTTATGCAGATAGGCTGTGACCCTAAGGCTGATTCAACCTCGCTTCTTCATGGAGGAGACAGAATAGACACTGTTTTATCTCTTAGCAGAGAAAAAGGTAAGTCACTTACAATTGAAGATATCGTCCACGAAGGCGCTTACGGAGTAAAATGTGTGGAGGCAGGCGGACCTGTTCCCGGTCTCGGCTGTGCAGGGCGAGGAATTATAAATGCACTGGAAACACTTGAAAAATTAGGCGCATACGAAATATATAAGCCCGATATTGTAATTTATGACGTACTGGGAGATGTGGTATGCGGCGGTTTTTCCATGCCAATGAGAAAGGGCTATGCTGATAAGGTATTTGTAGTTACATCAGGTGAGAAAATGTCGATATATGCGGCGGCAAATATCTGTATGGCTGTTGATAACTTCAAGGGCAGAGGATATGCATCTCTTGGTGGGATAATACTTAATCGAAGAAATATTGAAGGTGAAGATGATGCTGTTTCGGTACTTGCAGATGATTTTTCAACATCGGTAATTGGAACAATAGACAGAAGCAATGAAATTCAGCTTGCGGAAAAAATGGGCAGAACGGTTTCAGAGGTCTGTCCTGAAAGCCGTATATGCAGTCAGCTTGAATCAGTTACGGACAAGATACTTGAAGGCTTCGGAGGTGCAGTATGAATAGCAGGGCAGAGCAGGATAAACCTTGCTGTGTAAGGCTTTCTGATGCAAACAGAGATGGATTTTTTGATACAGGACTGGAGTATAATCCTCCTGCCAGAGGAATGTGGAATATTGTTCATTCGGGTATGCTTTTGCCTGAAGCACACGAGATTTTTGCCTGTGCTCAGGGCTGTCTGCGCGGTGTAATTCTGACTGCGGCAGAGATGTTTGAGCTTGACCGCATGAGCTGGATATCTGTCAGCGAAAGAGATATGTTTGACGGAACACTCGAAAGTGATATTGTTGACGGAGTATGTGAAATAATAGATAAGCTCGACAGAAGACCGCCTGTTATTCTATTGTATCTAAGCTGTATACATCTTTTTGCAGGTGCTGATTTTGATGCTATAATTTCTGAGCTTTCTCAAAAGCATCCTGATATAACCTTTGTTGACTGTTATATGACTCCTACAATGCGTCATGAAGTTTCACCTGTTACTAAAATGAGTTCACAGCTGTACGGCGCATTGAAGCCTTTGCCTATGAACAAAAAGTTTGTTGGAATAGTCGGCAATGACAGACCAACAGATGAGGATTCTGAACTTGTCAGAATAATCAGGAGCGCAGGCTGTGAGATAAGGGATATTACTAGGTGCAGGACTTTTGAAGAGTATCTGAAGCTTGCCGAATGTGCAATGAATATAAGCTATATTCCTACAGGGTATTTAGCTGGCGAGGAGCTTGAAAACAGGCTTGGTGCAAAGCATCTGCATCTGCCTGCACGTTACTGCTATGAGGGCCTCATGGAAAACTACAATACTCTTTGTGATTATCTTGGCATTGCTGTGCCTGACCTTTCGGGTGATGAGGCGGCGGCAGAAAAAGCTCTTGCTGATGCTGGAAAGATTATCGGTGATACACCGATAGCCATTGATTTTACTGTAGTTACCCGCCCGTTTGAGCTGGCTCTCCTTTTATGTGAGCACGGCTTCAATGTTAAACATATTATAGCTGATACAGCTGCAGGAGAAGAGGAGGCTTTTGATAAGCTTCGTGAAAAGGCCCCCGATATTATGATATGGTCGGCAACTAATGTTAATATGCTTGATATGCCTGAGCAAAATCATGAACATATCTTAGCTCTGGGTCAGAAGGCCGCTTATTATTTCTCGACAGATAATTTTGTAAATATAGTTGTAAACGGCGGCTGTTACGGCTTTTCGGGCATTGCCAAGATCGCAGAGCTGATGACAGATGCCTATATTAAACCTAAGGACAGACGAGAAGTTCTGAAGCTAAAGGGGCTTGGCTGCGCAAGCTGTCTTGCGTAAGGAGGATATTATGAAAAACGTTTCAAAAATTATTCCTTGCTATGCTGCTGATACATCCGGAGTATGCTCAGCTTTATATGAGCTTGGAGGACTGACTGTAGTACATGATGCTTCCGGCTGCAATTCGACATATTCAACGCATGATGAGCCTCGTTGGTATGATGTCAGATCAAAGATTTATATCAGTGCTCTGACTGAGATTGACGCAGTTATGGGTAATGATGAAAAGTTTATTTCAGATGTTGTATCTGCTGCCAAAGACCAGAGCCCTGAGTTTATCTCCATTTGCGGCTCACCTATGCCGATGATGACGGGCTTTGATTATGATGCAGCTGCTGCAGAGATAGAAGCAAGAAGCGGAATAAAAACGCTTCCTCTCCATACTAATGGTATGCGTTCTTATATTGAGGGTGCGTCAGAAGCTTTTGAAGCAGTTATCAGGACTTTTTGCAAAAATGAGAAAAGGTCAGACGGATTCGGGGTAAATGTATTAGGAATGACACCTCTTGATTTTCCTTTAGGCTCTGAACTGGCAATCAGGAATTGGCTTGAAGAAAACGGCTTTCATCAGGTAAGTAATCTTGCAATGGGCTGCAGCTTTGAGAGCATTAAGAATGCTGCAAAGGCAAGCATTAATCTGGTAGTATCATATTTGGGACTTGCTGCTGCAAAATATATGTGTAAATATTTTGATATTCCGTATGTAATTGGTGTACCCTTTGGGAAAACATATCCCGAAAAGCTGAAAGAAATGCTGGTGAGAGGGCTTAATAACGATACGGACAAATCTTCTTCCGAGAGAAACATTGAGAACTGTGATACTGTTATTATAGGGGAGAGCATAAGTTCAGTATCAATGGCATTGGCACTTTGGTATGATTTTGGAATCAGCGCAAGAGTAGTAAGCACACTTGAAACTGAACAAAGCCTGCTGTCTGACTGCGATATTCAGTTGAGTGCCGAAGAAGATATTGAGGCTTACCTTAAAGAAACAGCACCGAAAACAGTTATTGCCGATCCGCTGTATAAATATATACTTCCGGAAAACACGAAGCTGATAAGTGTTCCGCACTTTGCTTTTTCAGGGAGATGCTTTCAGAAAGATATGAAAGTAATGATTAACAGAGATATTTCAGAATTAGTCGGATAGCTTCCATTATTAACAGCCCGTACTTTTGTACGGGTGTTTTCTTGGAGTAAAATATCATTTTCTGCAAGCAATTAATAAACATTTTGCTGTTACAATTTTTTACATTCAACCGTTAAATATTACAAATATGTGTATAAGAACTTGTTGCAATTGTGAAAATAAAGCATAAATGCACAAAACTCCATTGACATAAACGCAAATATGTGGTATAAATATACTTAATAATGTATGAATAGATATAATCATTTAGGAGGTTTATACATATGGCTGAATCCAGATTTATCAGAACTGTTGCGTTCGGAGGATACGATAAGGGTGATGTTGATTCTCGGCTTAATTATCTTTATACTCAGGTCTATGAACTGAGAAATGAACTGAGAGCTGCAAAACTTATGAATGCAAAGCTGCGTGACGGTGCTGATGAAGAGACGGCTGAAAAGTCTGTACTTGCAAATGAGAGCATCAAGCTTACCGAGCTTCAGGTGAAAAACGGAGCATTGAATGAAAAGCTAAAAACTGCCGAAAGTGACAATAAAGCCAAAGAGGAAGAACTTGTTTCGCTCAGAGCCAGGGTCAAAGAGCTTGAGGAGCAGTTATCCGAAACAAGCACAAAGCTTGCTGCGGCATCGGGCGGTGAGGAATCCGCAATGTTCGGCGTTGTATTTGCTGAGGCTCAGAAATCTGCAAATATGATCGTTGCTACTGCAAAACAGAATGCTGATAACCTTGAAGCAGATGCTAAAAAGCTTACTGAAAATATGGTCGCTGATGCCAATAATAAGGCTGCTCAGATCGTATATGAGGCTGAAAAGAATGCTGCACAGATAGAGGCTGATTCTAAAAATGATGCAGCTAATATGAGCGCTGCTTCCGAAAATATGAAGGCTGTAATGCTTAATGATATTACCAAGCTCGGCGATGAGGTCGCTAAGCTGAAGAATGTTCTTTTAGAGTTTGAAAAGACAGGAATAGAAAGCATTGAACAGACTGAAAAGTTAATTTCAGATACTAAGGATGAGCTTACAGCAGGCGGTGTTCCTGTATTTAAGAATCCTGAAATGGTTGAAGCTGAGCTCCCCGATGAGCCTGAGTATCAGGAAATAGATAACGAATATGCTACAGGTGCTAAGCCCAAGAAGAAAAACAAGGCACTTGATAAGCTTAAAGCTCTTGCCGAGTCTATAGGTAAAGATTCAAAGGAAGACAGTGACGAAGAGGATACAGATCCATCAGATGAAGCTGCTGATGAAGATGTTGAAGAGACTGAGGTTGATACCTCCGAAGAAGTGTCTGAAGAAGCTGAAGAGAGCGCACCTGTTAAAGAGGAAAAGAACGAAGAGCCTGAAAAGGAAGCTCCGAAGAGCAGCGGCGGTCTTGGAGATCTTCTGAAAAAAGCTAAGTCAATTAAATAACTGATTATTTACTATAATATTTTGAAAGTGAGTTGTTTTTACAAATGGCTGCCAGTGATATCATTATTGTAAAACCTGATAAATGCGTGGGCTGTAATGCCTGCGTCAGAGCCTGTCCCGCACCGGAGGCAAACATTACTAAAATGCTTGAGGATGGAAGGTTTATTACACACGTTAATGCTGAGAAATGTATAACCTGCGGTGAGTGCGTTAAGAGCTGTGCGCACGGTGCAAGAGACTATGTTGATGATACAGATGTTTGTATGTCCCGTGTAGGCAGAGAAAAGCTTATTGTACTGGTTACTCCCTCTATCAAGACTGTTTTCCCGACAAGATGGAAGGGTATACTTGATTGGTTCAAAACTAAGGGCTGCCTTATTTATGACGTTTCTCTCGGTGCAGATATCTGTACATGGGCTCATCTGAGATCAATAGAACAGAGAAAGGCCGGAAATATCATTACTCAGCCCTGTGCAGCTATTGTTAAGTACATAGAAACTTATCAGCCTAAGCTTCTTCCTAATCTGTCTACAATACACAGCCCTGTTTTATGCGCTGCTATATACATTAAAAAGTATCTTAAAAGAGAAAATCCTATTGCTGTTCTTTCTCCTTGTATTGCAAAGAAGAACGAGTTCCTTGAAACAGGTCTTGTAGATTTTAACGTTACATTCAAAAAGCTTGATGAATACTTTGATAAGAATGATATCAAGATCGCTACAAATTCTCCGACTGACTTTGATTACAAGTTTGAAGAAATGCAGGGTCAGTTGGGTTCGATTTATCCTCGTCCGGGCGGACTTCGTGATAATCTGTGGATGCATAATCCTGATATAAACATCACTACGTCCGAGGGTGTTTATAAGGTTTACCCTGAGCTTGATATGTATGCTCAGATGCCTGATTACAAGCACCCTGAGGTATTTGATGTCCTTTCGTGCGAATTCGGCTGTAATGTAGGTCCTGCATCAGGTACTAATCAGACTGTGTTTGATGTTATGGCTACAATGAGAGAGGTTGAAAAGTCTGCTAAGAATAAGCGTAAGACAGGCGTTTTCAGAGGCGGAGATGACAAGCTGTTCAAAAAGTTTGATGATGAACTGAAGATCAGTGACTTCAAGAGAACGTACAGACCAAGTACGCCTACACCTCCTCCGACAGAAAGACAGCTTGATGCTGTATTTGAGATGATGGGTAAGCATACAGAAGAGGAGCGTAACTTCAACTGTCATGCCTGCGGTTATAAATCATGCCGCGATATGGCTACTTCAATATGCAGAGGTCTCAATACTGCTGATAACTGTATCGTTCATGCTAAGAGCGTTCTTGTCGCAAGACACAGTGAGCTGGCTGCACAGCATGAGCTGCTCAGTGAGATCACTGCTGACTGCCTGAAACTTTCCGATAAGCTTAAAGAATCCTTGAAGAATATAAATGCTAATATGGACACTATAGGTGATTCTACTGCTAAGACAAGTGACAGAGCAGGAGTTGTAAATGATCTGCTTTCTCAGGTTATTATGTTCTGTAAGGGAACAAGTACAATGGACGCAGACAGTGTCGGACAGCTGGTTGAAATCCTTGAGACTACGCTTGATGCGTTCAAGGCGCTGGACGATAATGTAAATGTTACAAATGAAAGCTCTGAGGTTATCCGCAGCTCTATCAATGAGATCAGCGGCCTTGTAGACAACATCAATGAAAGCCTCCGCAAAACACAGTAAAAATTGAATGATTTTGATGAGCGGTCGCATAAAACATCTGCGGCCGCTTTCAAGGTTTGACAGAGTTTTCCTAATGATAGTTTTATATAACAATTTTAATAAAATATTGTGCTTTTACTTGACATATATTAATAGAAATGTTATAATTTATAGTGTGAGTTTGTCATAGTATGACATTCAAGTATGGCATAAGAATGGAGAGTTGCTTATGCGATGTGAGTGCTGTAATGCAGAAATCCCTGAATATAGTGCAATATGTCTGCAATGCAGAAATGTTGTTCCTTATAATATAAAGGGCTTTACTAATACAAAACAGATTCAGACCCTGATGCGTTCACTTGTATCTGAATACGGCGATAGTATTGCAAATGTTCAGCAGCTTGTTGGTATAGCTTGCGATGTATTGCCTGATATGGATATTGAAAGGGTGCTTCTTGTAAAAGCATTTAACGCAGGCCTTGTAGATGTTTTTCTTAACTCCGACAGCCGAAAAGGTGCAGTTTCCGATGCAAGGTCTTTGCTTGAAGAAAAATGCATGATGAATGAGTCGGAGACAGAGTTTGTTCTCTCTGTTGTAACTTATATGCTCAAAATGCGTTATGTTTCAAATCAGATTATAAGAGAGAAAAGCAAGGATTCAGAAGAATCAGTTAAAAAAGCTCCCGAGCTTACTATTGATAGTAAGGTCTATAAGAAGCTTGATGCTATGCTTCATAGGCTGTCAAAGTCAATTAGTATTAAAGAAGGCTATACAAAGATTGACAGCTATTGCTTTGATGGCTTTGGAATGCTGAAAAACATTACTTTACCTGATACTTTGATGGCTATAGGGGAGTATGCTTTTACTGACTGCAAAAAGCTTACAGATATCACTATTCCGAATTCGGTAAAAAAGATTGATAAGGGCGCTTTTAATGCCTGTGTAAGTCTTAAAAATGTAAGACTGCCTGCAGGCTTGTTAGAAATCGGTGATAATACATTCTTTTGCTGTTCCGAGCTCGAAACGCTTGTAATACCTGATACTGTATCAGGTTTTGGCGAGAATGCTTTTTCGGGCTGTGATTCACTTAAAAAGCTGGTTGTTCCGCAGAATGTAAAATTCATTGACAAGAATGCTTTTGCGTACTGTCCTAATCTGGTAGTATATTGTCATGAGAATTCTTATATACATAAATACTGTATGCAGAAAAAAATCAAATTCGTGACCCAGGCTTCGGGAACTGAACTGCCTGGTTATGATGCTTAAGGAGGAAATAACTACATGACAGAGCTGAAAATCGGTCAGGAAGTTGAAATGGAGTATGGCGGAACGGCTGTAGTCGAGAAGGTAATCGGAAGCGGCGGCCAGGGTACTGTATATCTGGTTGAATATACAGGAATGAAATGGGCTCTTAAATGGTACGATATCAAAAAGATCAAAGACCCTGCTGCATTCAAGAACAACATTAAGAAAAATATTACAGACGGAGCACCAAGCAACAAGTTCCTGTGGCCAAGATATATGACAAAGGATGCTCCTGACGGTACTTTTGGTTATCTTATGGAGGTAAAGCCTGACAGCTTCGATTCGTTTGTTGATATTCTTAATACATATAAGCTTGTAATGGATCCGCTGACGGGAAGAGCTAACAGACAGACTGTAAGATTTAAGGACCTTTACGCTATGGTGACTGCGGTTATCAATATTGTAAATGCTTTCAGACAGCTTCACAGAGTCGGAAAGAGCTATCAGGACCTTAATGACGGTGGCTTCTTTATCAATACTGATACGGGCGCTGTTCTTGTCTGTGACTGTGATAATATCGCACCTGACGGAAGTAACTTCGGTATCGGCGGAAAGCCGGGATATATGGCGCCTGAGATAGTAAGAGGAATAGCAAAGCCGGATGTGCAGACTGATAAGTATTCACTGGCTGTTGTACTCTTTAAGCTGCTGTTCAGAGGAGACCCCATGGAGGGTGAGAAGGTTGTCAAGGATGTATGCCTGACAGAAGCTTCTGAGCTTAAACATTACGGAGCAGATGCACTTTTTGTATATGACCCTGATGATGATTCCAACAGACCTGTAAGAGGTATACATGATAATGTAATTAAGTTCTGGAGAATGTATCCGCCTTATATTAAAGATGCATTCATCAAGTCCTTTACTGAGGGCCTTACCGAGCCGAATAAGAGAATAATCGAGAATGAATGGCAGCAGCTTTTCATCAGACTGCGTTCTGAGATTATTTCATGTACCTGCGGCAGAACAAACTTTACTTCAATGTTTGAAATGCCTGACCCGTCTACATACAGATGTCCTAAATGCGGAATGACCTTTGCAACGCTTGAATTCAGCAATAGTGATCATCTGAGACCGCTTTATATAGGCAGCAAGTTCTATGATTGTGAAGTTTTCCCTGATTCAGATGATTTTCTTACCGTTGCGGGAGAGCTTGTTGAGAATAAGCTGAAGCCCGGAGTTCTGGGTATCAAGAACTGTTCAGACCATACATGGAAGGTTAAAATGCCTGACGGCAATTTATATGATATTACACCCGGTAAGGGTTGTCCGATATGGCAGGGACTTGAGATCGACTTTGGTACTGTAACTGCTAAGCTCGGTTAATAAGTGACAATTATTTATAAAGGAGCATAATTCTATGAGCAAGAAGAATAAAGCAAAGAATACTGCACAGGCAGCTCCTGCTGAACAGGAGATTAAAGCTGTAGCTTCTCAGCCCGCTGATGATCTTGATCTGTTTGATTTTGATGATGATCCGCTGGGTGCTACCGGTGTTTCCAGAAAGAGTCTCGTAATCTTCTTTCTGATTGATACCTCGGGAAGTATGAGAGGTACTAAAATGGGTGAGCTCAATACTGTTATGGAGGAGCTTATTCCTGAGATAAGAAGAGTCGGCGAGGCTGATACGGAAGTTAAGGTTGCTGTGCTTACTTTCTCTACAGATGTAAAATGGATGTATGCAGAGCCTATCGCTATTGAGGATTTTGAGTGGACGAGACTTTCTGCATCGGGTGTTACAAGTATGGGTGCTGCATTTAAGGAGCTTTCTTCAAGAATGTCGAGAAACAGCTTCCTTAATTCACCTTCACTGTCTTTTGCGCCTGTAATGTTTCTTATGACTGACGGATATCCTTCTGATGAGTATAAGGAAGGACTTGAAGCTCTCAGCAAAAACAGCTGGTATAAGTTTGGCCTTAAAGCTGCTCTTGGTATCGGAAATGAAGCTAATGATGATATGCTTGCAGAGTTTACAGGTTCAAAGGATACTGTTGTACATGCATATTCAGGTAATCAGCTTGCACAGATGATTAAGATCGTAGCTGTTACAGCATCACAGATCGGAAGCAAGAGTATGACATTGTCAGATCAGAATGAGGCTGAACTCAGTGATGAAGATGTATATGCTTCCAAGCAGAAGATGCTGGGTCAGCAGATTCAGGAGCTTGTTAAACAGAACGAACAGGATAATGTAAACTTTGATACAGGCTGGTAGGCCGTTATTCAGAATTACAACGGAAGGAGCTTGAATCAGATATGTTTAAGGGTTTCAGCCACTCTGTAATGGGAGCCAGCCATGAAAGAAGAGGAATTGTTTGTCAGGACAGTTCGGCTTATGAAGTCGGGAATGGTTATGCAGCTGTTGTTGTTGCTGACGGTCATGGCAGCAAGAAGCATTTCAGAAGTAATGTTGGTTCTGCCTGTGCAACTGAGGCTGCACTTGAAACGATAAAAAAGTTTTATGCTGATCCCGATGCTTTTGATGAGCATTTTAAGACAGATCATAAAAGAATAATCAGGAATATTGAAAAACAGGTAATTTCACTCTGGAACGAGAAGGTTCTTGCACATCTTGATAAAAATCCCGTTACGCCCGAAGAGACAAGCAAGTTCTCATACGATGAGTTTGAGGAAATACCTTATGAATCATACTACGGAACAACATTAATTGCTGCAGTTGCAGGCAGAGGCTATACCTTCGGTTTTCAGATCGGTGACGGAAGCCTTGTAGCCGTATTTGAAGACGGAGAGACCTCTATGATAATGGATTATGAGGAATCTAATCCTGCTAATATTACATCTTCAATGTGTAATATGAATGCTGCATCAATGTTTGATCAGTTCTATGTTGATAATAAGAAGCTTCTTGCAATATGTGTTTCTACAGACGGTCTTTATACATCGTTTGGAAGCGATTATGATTTTCTTGATTATCATACTATAATTGCAAGTCAGCTTACAAATATTGATGGATTTGTTCCATCTCTGAAAAACAATATGGTTAAGCGCTCGCATTACGGCACTGAAGATGATATATCGCTTGCTTTTGTGTATGATGAGGAGCTGGCGAAGGAAAAGCTTGATGTAATAAAAGCTAAAGTAATAGAAAACAAGCGTCTTGCCGCTGAAAGAAAGGCAAAGCTGCTTGGAAGATAAAGAGCAGGTGTGAATATGGATATAAACACATTGGTCAAAACAGTAAAAGAATATGCAGATAAGGTTAAGTCCGAAGCTCCCTCAGCAGCAGGGGATAGTGATACTCAGATAGCTGTTATCGTTGATGCTAAGGGTAGAATCTACAGCGCTGTTACGTCGGTTGTAATTAAAGAGGGCGCAGTATCAAAGCTATCAGCTGATTATCTTGCAGCATTATGTATGATTAATGACGGAAGCAGGATAGCAAAGAGCCTTGCTGTTGCTGCTTTGAGTGATAAGAGCATAGTTAAGTCCTCGGCTGAATGCCTTGAGCTTTTGTTCCGCACTAACCCTGAGAATGATAACTGCAGCGTGGCTGTATCGGACAGCGAAGCTTCACTAATATCGGCGCTCAGATTAGGCGGCAGTGTAACTGATCTTATGGACGGATTTGATTTTGACACTGAAGCGGCAGCTGAGACAGTTAAAGCAACTGAGGAAGTGACCTCAGAGCCTGTTGCTAAGGTGAATTTACCTGAGCAGTCTTCAAATGTTATAAGTGGAGTTAAGATTGAAGAGAATAACCCCTTCTATGAATCTCCCGATGATGTTAAGCCTCCCGAGGATATAATTACAACAGTTTCAGGTGACAATCTTGAATCTGCTGTTCTTGAAAAAGAAGCAGAAGAAGATGTGCCTGAGCTTTCAAAAGAGGAGCTGCTTAAACAGGCTAAAAAGAGAAAGAAAGTTGCAAAAGCAAATTTCCTTTTCAGAAAAAGACATTAAAGGAAAAGCTCGTTCATTTTTATTGAACGAGCTTTGTTATATTCATAAATAAACCGCTGCAATTAAATGCAGCGGTTTTATGCTATTTGAATGAAACACCAATATTTAATTTGCTGTATAGCTTCAGTTTAATATTTTCCTTTTGCTTATTAAGCAGAAGTACAACACCAAAAAATGCTATAACTGAAAGCAGAACAGCTAAAACTATTCTTAAAACGCCCTTGAAGAGTACAAAAGATGCTATCCATATTAAAGCGACCAGAACAATAATGATCGGCAGGCAATATGAAGTAAATGTTCTGTCTGTAACCTTAATATATTGTCTGATCTCTTTCTTGGTGAGATTATCATAATGCCTTGCTATAAACTTATCAGGTCTAACCCATTTACAGAACTCTTTAACGGTTTCAAATTTAACAACAAAATTCTGTCCTGTTCTTGTGACACGATAATCTACAATTATGCCGTCAGAGTTTTCTCTGGCATCCATAACATGTATGAGTGTGCCGACTTTTGCTTGTCCGTTCAGAGCTTTAGTAACTACATACACACCGTCGATAGCTTCGTCAATGCTATAAAGCATGAATGCCATAAATATCTTCCTCCTGAAAAAGTGCTAAATGTGTTATATTTAATGTTTTAATTGTTAAAATTAAATTCATATATATTATAACACTATTTTTATTATATGTCAAGGAGATAAGCCCATAAAATCAAAGTTTTTTCTGAAAGCAAATTGGCATAAAATGTTAATCCGTTTGCAGAAAATGTTTTGAAATAAAACAGGCTGAGTATAAACTCAGCCTGAAAAAACTATTTGTCAAAACTTGGGTTAAAAGCATAAAAGTTCTTAGAATCAAGCATATCCTGCGTTAATCTTAAGCATTCACCAAATCTTTCATAATGAACGATTTCACGTTCTCTGAGAAACTTAATAGGATCTCTTACATCAGGGTCATCTGCAAGCCGAAGAATATTATCATAGGTCGTTCTGGCTTTCTGTTCAGCGGCAAGATCCTCGTGCAAATCAGTAAGGGGGTCGCCTTTGGACTGAAAATAGTCAGCAGAGAAGGGAACTCCGGAAGCCGCAATCGGATATATCGCTGTAGTATGGTCTACAAAATAAGTGTCAAATCCGCTTTCTTTGATTTCTTTAATTGAAAGATTTCTCGTAAGCTGATAAAGGATCGTACCTATCATTTCCATATGAGAAAGCTCCTCAGTGCCGATATCATTTAAGATTGCCTGAACTTCACGGGTAGGTGCAGAATATCTCTGGCTCAGGTACCGAAGTGAAGCGCCGAGCTCGCCGTCAGGACCGCCTAACTGTGAAACGATAACCTTAGCCAATGCAGGATTAGGATTTTTTATTTTAACAGGGTATTGAAGCTTCTTTTCATATTGCCACATCAGTCAACACTCCTTTCCCAGGGAAACGGAGTCTGCACCCAGCTCCATTTTTTCTCAGATTCTTGCTGATCCATGGATATTAGACCGTATTTTTCAGCATACTCGTTCTTATATTTTTCGTTCATTGCTTTATGCTTCCGGTAATACTCAATCGCCTCTCGGCACGTTGGGTGTGTGTCAAGAAACAGTTCTGCTTCCTTCATTGCAAAACTGCAGTTCTGAATCTGGAGCATCAGCTTTTCTTTTTCACTTAGTATTGCCATTTTTTACAGTCTCCTCTCCTAAAAAAGGTTTATCAAGGCATGGGAATATCGTACCTCGCTGAAGTGCTACATCATCTTCATAAACTTCTTTCCATTGCTGATAAGGCACATAAGCCATTGCAACAGGCATTTCCTCCGGAAGCGGGCTTATACCTTTATAGCTTTCGTCATTTTCGCCGAGTATAATTCCAAGAATAGAATTTTCGCTTTTTGCCAAAAACGTCACTCCTTTGTGTAATTTGGACCCGATATCGTATTATATGCAAATATGAAATCAACTGACACTTTTTAGAAAATGTTAATATTATTTTACTGTTAAAATTGATATAATCAAATATTTATCAAATTATGAATGCAAATTACATATATTTGGAAATATTTACAAACCTATTTTTGGTAATTATGCTTAATAATAAATATTAACTTTTAATGAAATATGTTGACATTTGAAATTTTATTTGATATAATGGAAAAACAGAAAGATGGTTTCTGTACGTTGATTATTGTCTAAAGGGGATAGTTTTTTTATGAAATCAACAGGAATAGTAAGGAAGGTTGACGAGCTCGGAAGGATTGTACTTCCTATTGAACTCAGAAGAACCTATGACCTCGCAGTAAAGGATGCTGTTGAAATTTATACTGAGGATGATAAAATAATCCTTAAAAAATTTCAGAGAACCTGTATTTTTTGCGGAAGTCAGGAGCAGGTTGTTGAGTTTAAGGATAAGTCTGTATGTGCTGAGTGCATGAATGAGCTTAAAGGAAAAAAAGAATAAGCATCATAATTACATGATCAAAAAAGAAAGGCTCTTGTTGTTAGCAAGAGTCTTTCTTTTTTTGCCGTGTCAGAACAACTGACATATAAAAGGCCGCTATTGGAATCATTATAATACAGCCTGTGCCGCTTGATACTATCTGTAAGAATTCCTGACAGAATACTTTTGAATTAATGATCTGAGAGAATGAGTAGTTATATGCCCTGAACCATATAACTAAGGTCATAAAACCGCCGATATATGCAAATAGCAGAGTGTTAGTTGTTGTTCCAAGAATATCTTTTCCAATGTTCATTCCGGAAATAAATAACTCTTTTTTTGTCAGATGAGTATTGTTCTCGTAAACTTCATTCAACGCAGAGGTTATAGCAATTGCTGTATCTATTATTGCTCCTATCAAGCCCATTAAAACCATAGCTAATGATACCTGAGTCATATCCAGACCTATTTCAGGACTGTACCAGCATATCTCATCTGTATTTTCATCAGCAAAGCCCTGAATATGAGTTTCTGAGCCTATGTAAAGCATAAGGGCTGTCATTATAACTAATACAGTTGCTATAGCAAAAAATGCAGTTACAGTTTTTATATTTACTCCGTTAATTATGAAAAGCACAACCACACCAATTACAGCACAGCCGAGCAGGGAAGCCACAATTGCATTAATTCCGCAGGCTATAAGAAATACCGTGAAGATCAGTATAAAAATGTTAATATACAAAGCAGCAAAAGTTTTTGCTCCTCTTTTGCCGCCTACCGCTATCATAAGTATAAGGAGAATTCCGGCAAGAACGAACTCCAAGTCAATTGCCTCCTTCCTTGTTTCTTAGCATTTTTGATGAAACATAAATTGCAATTGGTATTGTAGCCACTATTCCGATACTGCCTACAAATGACCTGACTATTTCTAGATTCAAGTAGTTCTTCATGATATCCGACAGCCTTGTATCATTTCTCATAGCAAGAACAATCAAAGGGATACATCCGCATACATATGTGAAGAAAAGTACATTAGTCATAGTACCCATAATATCCTTGCCGATCTCAACTCCTGATTTTTTCAGAGCAGAAAAGCTTATTGATGCATCTTTATCTATAAGCTCAGACATTGACGAAGACATAGTGATTGAAATATCCATTATTGCTCCCAGTCCGCCTATAAGGAGTTCAGAAATGAAGATCACTTCATACGGTCTTATCAGATATTGCATCTGGTCAAACCTTACTCCGCTGCCTTTAGTTAATCTCAGAACAATAAAGGCTATGCTTATAGTAACTGTTGTGCCGATAAGCGTAGACACGATAGCTGCTGCAGTTTTCTTATTAACACCGCTTACCATAGCCAGACAGCCGCAGCTAAATACTACCGCAGAGAAACAGCAAAGCAGGAAAAGGTTTACCCCTTTAAAATACAGTTCTATTGCAATATAGAATATAACAGCATTAAATATAACACTTAAAATAGACATTATCCCCTTTTTACCGCCGACAAGTGTTATTGCAAAGCAGAACAGAGCAACAACTGCAACAACATAAGTATCTCTCTTGAAGCCTATGCAGGCAGCTTTAAGGGTTGAATCGTTTTTTTCTTTCAGATCAATAAACAAGCAGTCTCCAACGCTGTATTTTTCATCGGTGACTAATGAAGATGCATATTTATTGATGATATTAACGGTTTCTCCTTTGTGATCTCCGTTTTTTATCTCTGCAGTCAGTCTCTGAGTATAGTACTCTTCTTTAGAATTAACCAGTGCCGTAACAGATGAATCAAGCTGCTCATCAATATCGGTGACCTTGACAATTGCTGTATTATACAGTTCATAATCATTAGCTGTAAAAACAATAGCAGCAATACTTATAAGCAGCATTATAACAGAAAGAATAATCCTTTTTTTATGCTTTTTTATCAGCTCTGACTTTATCATAACATACATCCTTAATTAGTTTTCAAGCATATTATAACACTGTGAAATGTGAAAATCAAGCATATACAATAAAAAACAGCCCGAAAGGACTGTTTTTATTTTTCTGTGATTTTTATTCCGTCATTACTCATTTGTATCTGCCTGCTGCATATTTCAAGAGCTTTAGGTCTGTGAGTAACTATAATAACAGTCTTATCAGTCATTGTTTTCAGGTTATCAAGAAGCTTTCTTTCTGTGTTCTCATCAAGGGAACTGGTTGCTTCATCAAGAAGAATTATAGGATAATCAGAGAAAATAGCTCTTGCAACTGCAATCCTCTGCATCTGTCCTTCTGAGAGCCCCTGTCCCTTTTCTCCCAGCTCCGTATCAAGACCGTTTCTTAAAGTATCATAGAATTCATCGGCGCAGGCAATCTTCATGGCATACATTATTCTTTCATCGTCATGAGCTCTTTCTCTGTCTGAAAGTGAGATTATATCTCTGATTGTACCACTCATCAGCTGGTTGCCCTGAGGTACATAAGCAAACAAGCTGCGGTATTTATCTGTCATTTTATGATTATCGTCTGCAATTATATATTTTTCACCGCTGTCCAGAGAATAAAGCCCCATAAGAAGCTTCAGAATAGTAGATTTTCCACAGCCTGAATGACCTGTTACGGCAACGTAATCTCCTTTATTTATTTCAATGTTCAGACCTGATAATACTACAGGGCTGTCATCATCTGCACTGTATGAAAAAGATGCGTTTCTGAATCCGAAGCTTTTGAAGCTGTTTTTATAGAACTGTCTGGTTTCTTCCTTATTCATAGGCGGTTCATCAGACTTCTTAAAGGTTTCTGCCTTTATAAGACGCTCGGCGCTTGCAATCATAGCAAAATACATCGGAAGATAACCCGAAATATTAGCAAGGGGGGCTTGTATCTGAGCAATGAGCTGCAGAATTGCCGTCATTGTACCATACGTTATGGAATGGTTAATTATTCCATATCCGCCGTAACCGATGCCAATAAGGTACATTCCGTTCATTGCACCTGAAAAGCCGAGATTGCACAGGTTTGAAAAGGTAATTCTTTTCATTCTTGCCTTTTTATGATCATTCATTTTTTGTTCTGCTTCCATTAAGCTTTGCTCTTCTGCTGTAAAGGAGCGAACAACAGGCATACTTTCAAGCCGTTCCTGCATGAATATTCTGAGTTTTCCGTCGCTTTCCTGAATCTGCTTATGCAGTCTTTTCAGTACCCGCCTGAACGCGTATGTAAGAAGAAATATTACAATCCCGCCAGGTATCAGTATATAAGCGAATTTCGGCTCAATTATAAGAATCATTATAACAGCACCGATCATCTTAACAACCATGCCTGCAAGCCCGGGCAGAATGCTTGTAGCGCCGTTTGCGCAAACAACAGTATCATTTGTAAGTCTGTTCATCCATTCGCCGGAATGAACAGAGGATACCTGTGAATAATCTCTGTAAAGAAGGTTTTCAAATAATCTGTTTTTCAAGGAGTTTTCAATAGAAGCCTTTGAATACTCTGTAAGAGCCCTGTTGAGAAGACTAAGCACTATCTGAACACATATAAGCAGAATAATTCCGATAAAATAAGCTAAAAAACCGTTTTTGTTGCCCGAAACGGCATTATCAATTATTTTTTTCAGGAGTAATGCGTATATTACCGAACTTCCTCCGATAACCGTCTGTATCAGAAGAAGCAGTACTATAAACCATTTTTTCTTCCCAAGGACTGTATACAGCCATTTTACAGGATTAGTACTCATTTTTAAACATTCCTTATTATTTTGCTCCTTACAGATCAATAGCACCAATGCTTTGCAGCTTTTCAACAACGTGTTTTACAGCTTTACGTGCATTAGCATCATCAACTTCATATGATTCAAGCATTTTTGCAACTATTTCATCTTCGGTTGTATCCTTTTTTAGACAAATAACTATAAACATAGCTGTTGAATTAAGCTTGACCATTCCGTTGAAATTATTAGAACCTGTAGATACAATAAAATGATCTTTTCCGTTTGAATGAGTTATAAAGTTCTTATTAAGTTTCATTTGAATTACCTTTCTGTTTTGTTGAGAGTTATATGTAACAGAATGATTATACCATAAAAACTTAAAAGTGTCAATCGCCTGAATGCTCTGCACATATTTCTATAATTCGCAGACAGACGCCGTCATTTTACGACGCCGCCTGCGATCTATATCAAGTGCATCAGCGATAAGCCTCTGCACATTTTATACTATGCTGAATAAGCTGCTGGTGTTATACTCAGAAACTTGATTCTTATTGTGAATATAGTGTTTTAATGCTGTTAAATGAATGTGGTCAGGTTGACTTTTATTTATAATGGTGTTATAATGTATTTTGTGAATTTATGTAATGTGGAGGGATAATATGATCAGACAACTTGCCCGAAGCATAAGAGAATTCAAAAAGGCTACTATCCTTACACCGATATTCGTAGTTGGAGAGGTGCTTCTTGAAGCGCTAATACCTTATGTTATTTCTCTTCTTGTAAATGACATTAACAAAGGCTGTTCAACATCGGTGATCCTGGGATATGCATGGAAGCTTGTTCTTCTTTCTGTGTTTTCTCTTATTTTTGGCTATCTTGCAGGTGTTTTCTGCTCGAAGGCGAGCACGGGCTTTGCAAGAAATTTAAGAAAAGATGTATTCAAAAATATTCAGAGGTACTCGTTCTCGAATATTGATAAGTTTTCAAATGCATCACTTGTAACCAGGCTTACAACGGATATTCAGAATATTCAGATGGCTTTTATGATGATTATCAGAACAGCTATCCGTGCACCGCTTAATCTGATTTTCTCATTTGTTATGGCTTTTATTATGGGCGGAAAGATGGCACTTATCTTTGTTATTATTATACCGCTTCTTGGCGGCGGACTGCTTCTCATTGCCAAAAAAGCTCTGCCTGTTTTCAGAAAAGGATTTCCTATGTATGATGCTCTTAACAATTCTGTTGAAGAGAACATCAAGGGTATCAGAGTTGTAAAATCCTTTGTCCGGGAGGATTTTGAAAGAGATAAGTTTTCAAATGCATCCGGTAATATCAAGGCTATATTCACTAAAGCAGAGAGAATTCTTGCGTTTAACGGACCGCTTATGCAGTTCTGCATTTATTCCGTAATGCTTTTCGTGCTTTCATTCGGTGCCAAACTAATCGTTTCAACAAACGGTGGTTCTCTTGACATTGGCGAGTTCTCGACTCTTCTTACATACAGCTTCCAGATACTTGTATCACTTATGATGGTTTCAATGATATTTGTTATGATAACCTTCTCGGAAGAGTCATGTCAGCGTGTTTGTGAAGCTCTTAATGAGAAAAGCAGTATCGTGTCTCCCGAGAATGCTCTTACCGATGTTAAAGACGGCTCAATTGATTTTAATGACATTATATTCAGATATTCTGAAAAGGCAGAGGAAAATGTGCTTGAGCACGTTGATCTCCATATAAAGTCAGGTGAGACAATCGGAATTATCGGCGGTACAGGCTCTGCAAAATCTTCGCTTGTTCAACTTATTCCTCGTCTGTATGATGTTTCCGAAGGCTCTGTTATGGTCGGCGGACATGATGTCAGAGAATATGACCTTACTGTTCTTCGTGACAGCGTTGCAATGGTTCTTCAGAAAAATGTACTGTTTTCGGGAACTATTGCTGATAATATACGCTGGGGTAATAAAGATGCTTCTCTTGACGAGGTCAAGGAGGTATGTCATCTGGCCTGTGCCGATGAATTTATAGATCAGATGCCCGACGGCTATGATACCTATATAGAGCAGGGTGGAACAAATGTATCGGGCGGTCAGAAGCAGAGACTTTGTATTGCCAGAGCTCTTCTGAAAAAACCAAAGATTCTTATTCTTGATGACAGCACATCTGCGGTTGACACGAAAACTGATTCTGTTATACGCAAGGCAATGAGAGAATATATTCCTGAGACTACAAAGATTATTATTGCTCAGCGAACAGCCTCTGTTGAGGATGCTGACAGAATTATCGTTATGGATGCAGGAAAGATAAATGCAATAGGTACCAGTGAAGAGCTTCTCAAAACTAATGCAATTTATCAGGAAGTTTACTATTCACAGAACCGTCAGGATTCTGATCAGAGCGGGGAGGTGAAGGCATGAATACTCAGCAGAGACCTAAGACAAAAGGTACATTCGGCAGATTAATGAAGCTTCTTTTCGGTTTCTTCCCGAAGCTGCTTCCTTTGATTATCTTCATGATAATTGTTAATGCTATACTCGGAGCACTGCCTTCGATCTTCCAGCAGAATGTCATAGCTGTTATTGAGGAAGCCCGTGAAAAGGGCTGGAGCTGGGAGAAAACTTCGCCTAAGGTAATGAAATTTGTTCTTATTCTCGGCGGTATCTATGTTGTAGCGCTTCTGATGACAGTGCTTTATAATCAGCTTCTTGCAGTATTTACACAGTCGGCTCTGGATAAGTTCAGAACGAAAATGTTCAATCACATGCAGTCACTGCCTATACGATACTTTGATACCAATCAGCGCGGCGATATAATGAGCCACTATACTAATGACGTTGATGCTATGCGTCAGATGATTTCTCAGAGCTTTCCTCAGCTTCTGGTATCACTTATAACAGTTACGACGATCCTATGCATAATGATGTACTACTCTGTTCTGATGGGTCTTGTCATAGTGATCGGCTCATTTATAACTGTGTTTATCACTAAGCGCATTGGCGGAAAATCTGCTAAGTACTTCTTGCAGCAGCAGCAGTCTATAGGCAAGACCGAGGGCGTTATCGAGGAAATGATAAACGGTCAGAAGGTCATTAAGGTATTTAATCACGAAGAGGACGCTCAGGCGGCTTTTGATAAGGCGAATGATGAGCTTTTTGAGTCTGCATATAAAGCAAATTACTACTCTAATACACTGATGCCGATACTTAATAACGTAAACTATCTGATTTACGTTTTTGTTGCAGTTGCGGGCGGATTATTTATGGAGTTTGAAGTAAAGAATGTATCTCTTTCAGGACTTCCGTTCTCAATTGCGGTAGTTGTACCTTTCCTTGGAATGTGCAGACAGTTTTCGGGTTCTATTATGCAGATTTCACCGCAGATAAACTCTGTTGTAATGGGTATCGCCGGTGCAAGACGTGTTTTTGCACTTCTTGATCAGGAGCCCGAAGTCGATGACGGCTATGTCGAGCTTGTAAATGCTAAAAAAGTTGACGGTAAGCTTGTTGAATCTGATACAAAGACAGGCATCTGGGCATGGAAGCATTATCATAAGGATTTGGGAACTACTGATTATACACCACTCAAGGGTGATGTAAGATTCTATGATGTTGACTTCTCATATAAGCCTGATAAGATGATACTTCATAATATCACTCTTTATGGTAAACCCGGGCAGAAGATTGCATTTGTAGGTGCTACAGGTGCAGGTAAAACAACAATTACTAACCTTATTAACCGCTTTTATGACATTGCTGACGGTAAGATAAGGTATGATGATATCAACATCAACAAAATAAAGAAATCATCACTAAGAAAGTCTCTTGGAATAGTTTTGCAGGAAACAGTTCTTTTCACAGGAACTGTAATGGAAAACATCAGATACGGCAATCTTGATGCAACCGATGAAGAGTGTATCGAAGCAGCTAAGCTTGCGGGCGCTCACAGCTTTATTAAGAAGCTTCCGCTTGGATATGATACGGTTTTGTCAGGAGACGGTTCAAATCTTTCACAGGGACAGTGCCAGCTGCTTGCTATTGCAAGAGCTGCGGTCGCAGATCCGCCGGTAATGATTCTTGATGAGGCTACCAGCTCTATTGATACCAGAACTGAGCAGATAGTTTCTAAGGGTATGGACAGACTGATGAACGGAAGAACAGTCTTCGTAATAGCTCACAGACTGTCAACTGTAAAGAATTCTAACGTTATTATTGTTCTTGATCATGGCTCCATAATCGAGCGTGGAACTCACGATGAGCTTATTGCTGCGAAGGGGCAGTATTATCAGTTATATACAGGCGCTTTTGAGCTTGAATAAAAAAAGCCGACAGGTTTTTATCTGTCGGCTTATATATATATATATATATATGAGTGCTTATTGTTGACTTTGCTCAAAAATTGTAGTATAATTAAGGCAACACCGCACGACCCGCGGCTAACGCCTCTGCACATCATCTGCCGTGTCAAGCCTGCTTGATGACCCGCTTATCCGTCATATTACCCAAATTCTCCTTGACTTGCGTCAGCAAGCCTGCGTCGAATTTAGGCAATCTGACGAAAATCTGGAC
>OCVV010873430.1_pt1 | contig 25876 bp, 30 predicted proteins | sample 1539721 | NCBI WGS metagenome assembly OCVV01 (sample SAMN02144230, study PRJEB22623) | gut metagenome | biome: sheep rumen | host: Ovis aries | place: New Zealand
TGGTAACTTCATTTTGAGTAGTTTCAATAGTAGAATTGGTTTCTTCTATAATAGATGATGTAGTTTTTTTACTACATGCGGATAAACTAATTGATATTAATAAAAGAATTGATGTTAATAATATTTTTTTGAACATAGAAAATACCTCAAAATTAGTATATCAATTTTATAGTGTTTAATCAATTTATTATTGATTATTTACTTTTTGGGCTCTATAATAAAAGTGGCGGTAGGTGAGGCTACCGAAAGGATAAGGGTTATTGCCGCAAAGCTATGGAGACATAGTTCGTTGGTTTGAATAGTTTGGATCGATTCAAGGTCCAAAATAATATAACTTCATCGCCTTTCGATGCTGAAGCTTGAAACGTATAATATGATTATTCTTCCGCCAAAATGGAAGTATTTTTATTTTTAAGGGGGTTCAATATGGATTTCGAAATGGATAATGAGATTCTAAAGCTGATTCAAGATGAAAGCTTATCTGATGAAGAACTACGTAATAGGTTGAGTCAATATCATGAATCTGATATCGCTGATGTTGTTTCTAATTTAGATGAAGAAGAACAAAAAAAGCTGTTCGCAAGATTAACCGTTGATGAGATAGGTGAATTACTAACGTATTTTGAATCTCCAGAAGAAGTCATTGAAGAATTAGATCCATCAGTTGCGGCTGATATCGTCGAAACAATGGACGTTGACGATGCGATTGACGTATTAGAAGATGTCGATGAAGATGTAGCACATGATATCATCAGCCAGATGGAAGAAGAATCCAGACAGGATATCGAACTCATTCAAAAATTTGATGATGATGAAATTGGTTCTAAGATGACAACAAACTTCATCACATTAAAATCTTCATATTCTATAAAAGAAGCGATGCGTGCTCTTGTTAAAGAAGCGCCAGAAAATGATAATATCTATAACTTGTTTGTTCTTGATGATAAAGATAAATATTATGGAACAATCAAATTAAAAGATTTAATCATCGCTAGAGAAGGATCTCCTTTAGAAAGCATCACTCATACGGAGTATCCAACCTTATCAGCGCATGATAAAGTTGAAGATGTTATTAATGAAATAAAAAATATTGATCTAGATTATATTCCAGTTTTATCAGAAGATGAAAGAATATTAGGCGTCATCACTTCTCAAGATATCATCGAAACAGTCGATGAAGAAATGACAGAAGACTACGTTAAGTTCGCGGCTGTCGATGAAGAAGCAGATACATCAGATACTTTGTGGCAGTCTGTTAGAAGAAGATTCCCTTGGCTTGCGATGTTGTTAGTATTAGATATATTAACATCTACAGTATTATCAGGTTTTTCTGGCATAATTGCGGTTTTACCTGCGTTGGTACTGTTCCAATCTTGGATTCTTGATACTGGTGGTAACGCTGGTACACAATCACTAGCCTTAACAATTAGATCAATCACTGCTAACCAAATAACTAAAAAGACATTTGGTAAATATTTCTTAAAAGAATTCCTTACTGGATTATTAAATGGAATAATAGTCGGTGCGGCAGGATTTGTAGTTTCTTTCTCTTTCCTATTAATATCTAAGAACTTTGTAACACCAGATGGAACGACTATTACTCAAATAACCGCATCTATGATAGTTGGATTATCATTGTTTGTTGCGATACCTTTCACATCACTAGCTGGACTATTTATTCCATTACTATTTAAAGCGATTCACGTTGACCCTGCAGTCGCATCTGGTCCATTAATCACTACTTTATCTGATATGTTTGGCGTTGCGATATATTATTCGCTCGCAATGGCTTTATTCGCCGCTATATTATAATTATGAAATGCGATTTACATTTTCATTCTATCTGTTCAGATGGAATGCTGTCTATTGAAGAATTAATAGATAGAGTTAAAGATAAAAAATTGGATATGGCTTGCCTAACTGATCATGACACTATTATGGGATCAGATGAGTTTGTAAGGCTCGCTAAAGAAAACGGGATAATATCATATCCCGCTCTTGAACTTTCAACATATTCTAATGGTGAATCTATACACGTTCTTGGATATTTTAAATCTATTGATAAAATTAGTGATGAATTTAAACAATATCTAATTTCAATGAAAGAACAAAGAGATAATAGGATGAGAGAACTAGTTAACAATATTAATCATCTATATGGATTTGATATAGATTTTGATGAGATTGTTAAACTCCATCCTAATATGCTTGAAAGACCGCATCTCGCAGAAGCGATATCTAAAAAAACAGGTGAATCATTTAAAACAATATTTGAAAAGTACATTGGTGATAAATGTCCTGGTTATATTCCATCTACTAAGTTACCTACAAAAGATGGAATTGATATGATTCATAAAGCGGGCGGTTTAGCGATTCTCGCTCATCCATATCAATATACTAAAAATGATCAATACGAACTAATTAATTTAGGAGTTGATGGCGTTGAAGTATTCTATTTCCCTGCGGCGCCTAAAAAATATAAAAAATATAAGAAGTACTGTGAAAAACATAATTTATTAATGACTGGTGGATCTGATTTCCATAAAGAACTAGATTATAAACATTCATTTATTGGTAGTTATGACTATGGAAGTCCTTATTCAGAAGAATTAATAAAAAGAATTGAAGAATTGTAAAAAAGCACTACAAAAAAGTGCTTTTTTACTTTAAAATTATATTAACGCAACCGATAGTTGCGTAAATGAAAAGCAGAATTGGTAGTATACGTCACGATTAAAATGTATAATTAGGTCAGTAAAAAGGAGAAAAGTTATGAATATTGAAATCGCGAACCGTTTAGTTGAATTAAGAAAGAAAAATGGATTATCACAAGAGGAACTAGCTGATAAACTAGGACTATCAAGACAAGCAGTATCAAAATGGGAAAGAGCTGAATCAAGTCCTGATACAGATAATCTAATATGCTTAGCTAAATTATATAATATGTCATTAGATGATCTATTAAATACTGATGAATCAGTAGATGAAATAGCTAGAAATGTTAAAGAACAAGAAGAAACAAAAATAAACTACGTCGATGAAGATGATGATGAAGACGATGATGACGATGAAGATGGTCCAGTTCCTAGATGGGAATATGCTATTGCAGGATGTTTATCAGTTAGTTGTGTAATTATTTATTTAATACTCGGATTCTTGTTTGAATGGGGATGGAGAGTTGGATGGGTAATCTTTTTACTTATTCCTGTTATACCATCAATCTTCTCTGCGTTTAGGAAGAAAAGATTCACTGAATTCTTATACCCTGTATTTGTGACATTTATATTTTTATTAGTAGGTATGGCTTTTAATATCTGGCATCCTACTTGGATATTGTTTGTTACAATTCCTGTTTTCTATACAATATTTGGTTCTATTGATACAGCGAATAAGGATAAATTAAACAAAGACAAATAATTATAATAAAACAAAGTTTGTTTTTAATGCCTTCAGTACTTGTTTTTAATCAATATAAATGTGTAAAAAAATGCAAATAAAATGCTATTTACTTTACAAATACATTTTATTTGCTGTTCAATGATAGAAAAAGGAGGTAAACAAAATGAATAACATTTCCAGTGTAAGCTTCCGCATTGACACAAATCTCAAAAATCAAGCAGACACGCTTTTCGCTTCTTTAGGTCTAAATATGACCGCTGCCTTTAATATGTTCCTTCGCCAATCTGTAAGAGAGGGAAGAATTCCTTTCGAAGTTACTATCAACACTCCAAATAGAGATACTGTTGCTGCACTGATCGAAACTCTTCAGTTAGCTAATGATCCAACAACAAAAATATATAACGTTGAGGACGCTTTAATTGAATTAAATAAATGAGCAAGTAGGTAATTTGGACCAATCAATTTAAGAAAGACTACAAGATTGCTATGAAACGAGGTCTTCCTATCGAAAAACTGGATAATGTAATTAGACTACTCCCTAATTGGGAGTTTTATTATGCTTGTTAATATACACCATTATATTTTCTTTTTGTTATATATCTACTTCCTATAAAATATTTTTTATGATAAAATCATAAATATGGATAGAATTGTAAATGTAATTGGCGCTGGACTTGCAGGATGTGAAGCATCTTATCAATTAGCTAAAAGGGGAATAAAAGTTCGCCTTTTTGAAATGAAAAAATATAAGAAGAGCCCAGCTCATAAAATGGATAGCTTTGCTGAACTTGTTTGCAGCAACTCTTTTAGATCATCTGATATTAAAAACGCTGTTGGATTATTAAAAGAAGAATTAAAAATGATGGATTCATTAATTATTAGAGCGGCATTAAATACTCAAGTATCCGCTGGAGCATCACTATCAGTTGATAGAGTGTTATTTAGTGAATATGTCACAAATGAAATAAAGAATAATTCACTAATTGAAGTTATAGATAAAGAAGTTGATTCTATATTAGATGGACCAACAATAATCTGTTCTGGTCCATTAACTAGCGAGCCTTTATCAAATGCATTAAAAGAATTTATAGGTGATGATTACCTTTATTTCTTTGATGCGATTGCGCCAGTTGTATTAAAAGATTCAATAAACTTTGATAAAGCATATTATAAATCTAGATGGGATAAGGGAGAAGCTGATTATATCAACTGTCCATTCACTAAAGAAGAATACATAAATTGGTATAATGAATTAATTAAACTAGAATCTGTTGAATCACATGATTTTGAAATAAAAGTATTTGAAGGATGCATGCCTTTTGAAGAGATGGCCAAAAGAGGCTTAGATACATTAAGGTATGGTCCAATGAAACCAGTTGGACTTCATTATAATGGTTTAAAACCATACGCTGTTGTTCAATTAAGAGAAGATAATCTTCAAAAGACTATGTACAATATCGTAGGATTTCAAACAAAACTTAAATACGCTAGCCAAGACAAGATTATTAGAATGATTCCAGGACTAGAAAACGCGGAGATTGTTAGACATGGTGAAATGCATAGAAATACATTTATTAACGCTCCTAAAGTAATAAATAATTATTATCAAACAAAGAAGAGAGAAGATTTATTTATCGCTGGACAATTAGCTGGTGTTGAAGGATATGTAGAATCTACCGCATCAGGTTTAATTGCGGGTATCAATATGGCGAGATACTTAAATGATAAAGAATTATTAGCTTTCCCTAGAACAACTTCTATGGGCTCACAAGCTTACTATATTAGCCATGTGAACGCTAGTGATTTCCAACCGATGAACGTCAATTATGGTATATTTTTAGATCTTCCAGTGGATGTAAAAAAGAATGAAAGAAAAATGGCTTATGTAGATAGAGCATTAAAGGATTTAAAATTATTTAAAGATGAGTTCAAGGAATAATAAACTGATGGAAGATTTTCTATCCTATCTAAGATATGAAAAGAGATATTCAGAAAATACCATAACTGCATATAAGAACGATATAGATCATTTTATATCGTTTTTAGACAATGAAGATTTTGGTGATTTTGATGAAATCAGCCATAAGGTTGCGGAATTCTATCTATCTAGCTTAATGGATGATTATACTCCAAAATCTATTCAAAGAAAGGTTTCATCATTAAAAACGATGTATTCATATTATGTTGATATATTAAAAGAATTTGATAATCATCCATTTAGGAATATCGCATTACCTAAGGTTGAAAAAAGACTTCCTAAATTCATATATGAAGATGAGATTAAAGAATTCTTTAACTCTATCGATACATCTACTGATAGAGGAAAAAGAGATAAATTAATATTTGAACTATTATATGGAAGTGGACTACGTGTATCGGAACTCACAGGTCTTAGAATAAAAGACATTAATCTTAATCAGAAAATAATAGTTGTTCATGGTAAGGGTTCTAAAGACAGAATTGTCCCTATGAGCAATGAAACTAGAAATGAATTAGAAATATATTTATTACAGTCAAGACCAGTGTTATTATCTAAATCTAGTGATTTAGAAAATGATCATGTATTCTTAAATTTTAAAGGAACTACTCTTACATCTAGAGGAGTAAGAGATATCTTAGATAGATTGATTAAAGAATCATCATCTACATTAAGAGTCTCGCCTCATACATTTAGGCACTCCTTCGCAACAAGACTTCTTAATAATGGTATGGATGTTAGAATGGTCCAAGAACTTCTTGGACACTCAAACTTATCTACCACTCAAATATATACTAAGATTTCTAAAGAGAGTTTGATTAACCAATATAAAAAATCTTTCCCAAAAGGAGAGAATAAATGATTAGAATTATAACGGTAGGTAAGATTAAAGAAGATTATCTAAAAAGTGCGATAGCTGAGTATTCAAAAAGGTTATCAAGGTTTACTAAACTTGAAATAATAGAATTAAAAGATGAAATTATTCCAGAAAGTCCAAGTGATGGAATAATAGAAAAGACAAAAGAGATAGAAGGAAATTCAATATTATCTAAAATCAAGGACGATTATGTAATAGCGTTAGATTTAAAGGGAGAGATGATAGATAGTATAGAATTCTCTAAAAAGATAGAACAGCTGAATTCTAAAGGAATATCTAAGATTACATTCGTTATAGGTGGCTCTTTAGGATTATCAAAAGAAGTGCTTAAAAGAGCGGATTATAAGTTGTCTTTTTCAAAGATGACTTTCCCTCATCAATTGTTTAGAGTTATTTTGTTAGAACAGATATATAGAGCTTACAAAATAATGAATAATGAAACGTATCATAAATAAGAATATAAAAAGCGAGGAATTACGATGATAAGAACATTGCCTGAACTTCATATTGAAGGATATAAGGAAATGTCTATTGTTAATGATCCAATCGAATTCACTAAACCTAAAAGCGTATTTCTGCCTTTAGCGTTTCCAGGTCCAATGGAGTTAAAGAAAGAAATAGGAGATAGGATTAAACTAGGTGAAGTCGTTATGGAATCTAAAGGTAGATTTCCATATCCTGTATTATCCCCAGTAAGTGGTGTTATCAAAGGAAAAGTAAAGAAGTGGCATCCATCTAATAAAATGATGGATATGTTAGAAATTGAAAATGATTTTCAAGATGAAATGGTTGACACTTTTAAAAATCTTGATCCTGATTCTATGACTAGAGAAGAACTAATAGATGTTATGAAAACATCTGGACTTGTCGGTATGGGTGGCGCAGGATTTCCTGCATACGCAAAATACGCTACTGATAAACCGGTTCAAGATGTTTTGATAAACCTTGCGGAATGTGAACCATTTATCACTTGTGACTATACAAGTGTTCTACATAATACTGAACTATTTATTTATGGATTTAAGTATTTGATGAAAGCCGCAGGTTGTAATCATGGAATGATTGCGATTAAAGATAAGGAAATGAATAAAAAGATTATTTCCAAATTGGAACCTCTCCTTGAAGACAATATGGAAATCAAACTATTAAGAGATGTTTATCCAGCTGGATGGGAAAGATATACTGTTGAAACCACAACTAAAAGAACATATAAAGTTTTACCGATTGAAGCTGGCGTTATAGTATCAAACGCTACAACATGCATATCGTTCGCTAAAACATTAAAATATGGTTTCCCACCTGTTGAAAAATATATCACTATCACTGGCTCGGCCATGAAAGAACAAGGAAATGTTCTTTCTAGATGTGGTACACCTATTACAGATATCATTCCTCTTTTTGGTGGATTAATAGATGGATACAACCATAATACCACTCAGATTATTGCGGGCGGTCCAATGACTGGTAAATCTATGTATTTCTTAGATTTTGTGACTACTTTAACTTTAGGCGCAGTAATAATAAAAGAAAACAAGAATGAGACAAAGAAACAACCAGCTTGTCTCGGTTGTGGTAGATGTTCAAAGGGATGCCCATCATTCTTAACACCAGTAGAGATTAATAAAGCTTTAATGGTTGGTAATATTGAAGAATTAAAAGCTTTAGGCGCATCTAAATGCATTCAGTGTGGCTTATGTTCATTCGTTTGTCCATCTAGAATAGATTTAACTGCGCAAGTTGGCAAAGCTAAAGATTTATTAAGAAAGTTAGGAGCGAGGTAGTATGGAAAAATATTTAGTAACGAACGCTCCTTATCTAAGAAGCGCAGATAATGGACAAACAACAGGAATTATAATGAGAGATTTATTTATAGGATTATGTCCTGTAATATTGTTCTCAATATATCAAAATGTGATTAGAGTATTTACTCTTCATACATATTCAAGCGTATTAGAAGCTATCTATCCACTAATCACTTTAATAGTAGCGCCTCTATTCTCTTTATTAGTAGAAACATTATGTCTATTTATAATGAAGAGAAAAGAAATACATAGCTTTACTGATTTATTAATAGAAGCTAAAAATGGATTTGGCGCATTCCCTGGTCTATTTATAGTATTAATATCTCCTGTTTATTTAAAGATGTGGGTACTATTACTATCTATTGCGGTAGGTGTAGTTGTAGGAAAGATGTTGTTTGGTGGATTCGGACAAAACATCTTTAACCCCGCAATAATAGGTAGAGCGTTTATGGCTTTCTCATTCTCATCATTAATGTCTAAAAACTGTTTTAATGAGAATGTATCATCTTATCTATCAACAGGTAATACACTATATGACGCTCTAGCTGGCGCAACACCATTAACTAATTATTCAACTTTAACTGATATTAAGTTTAGTACTGTCGTATCACCATTTGGAAATATGTGGACGTATCTATTTGGAACATATCCTGGAGCGCTTGGTGAAACATCAGTAATCGCTATACTTATTGGATTTATCTATTTAACTTTAAGAAGAACTATAGATTATAAAGTTCCACTAATATATATCGCTACAGTATTTGTGACCACATTCTTCGCAGGACTTAAATATGGTGGTGGTATATGGTATCCAACATTCCAAATATTAACTGGTGGATTATTCTTTGGCGCAGTCTATATGGCGACAGAACCTGTCACATCACCTAAAACAGATTTAGGTAGAGCGATGAACGCTTTGATGTTAGGTGTTCTAACAGTACTATTTAGATTAATTGGTAATAATCCAGAAGGTGTCGCAACTGCGATTGTCACAATGAACATATTTGGATTATTAATTAATAAATATTGTGTAAAGATGAGAGTCGATGGTAAATTAACTAAAAATGAACTTCCTCAACTCATCATTTACATAGTAATATTCCTAGTCATATTCGTATATGACATAGTGATGATATAGGAGGACATGTTAAATGAAAAAGAATCTTATAACTGGCCTCGTCCTCGCATCATTCGCTTTAGTTTGTGCATTCCTATTATCTTTAGTTAATAGTTTCACAGCGAAAGTGATTGACGCTAGAAATAAAGAAACAATTAAAGAATCAATATCTTATGTTTGTCCTGAATATGGATCAAATAAAGAAGCTTATGAACTTGATGATTCGCTAGAACATTTAGAACAAAAAGAAGTTCAATCGATTTATCTAATTAAGGAAAAATCATCAGGTAAGATAAAATACGCTGTATATATTATTGATTCTCAAGGATACGCTTCAACAATAAAAATGATGATAGCGGTAAATGAAAATCATCAAATTGAAGGATATACAGTTATATCTCAAGCAGAAACAAAAGGTGATATTACTGAGTATTCAGTTAATGACGGTTTCAATATGAAAAACAAATCTACTTTAGATGAATTTGAAAAACTTGCGGGAAGTTCATTCTCATCTAAAGCAGTAAGAAAATGTTTTAACATTGCGTTATATCTATCTTATGAGGACATTAAGTAGGTGATATTATGAAAGAGAACTTTTTAAAAGGATTTTTTAAAGAAAACCCGCTATTCGTATTATTGCTTGGGACATGTCCTGCACTTGCAGTAACCACATCTATTGAAAACGCATTAGGTATGGGTATTGCGTTTACATTCGTATTAGTATTATCAAACGCATTAATCGCATTAATTAATTCATTTAAGAAATTAAAAGAATTAATCGCTCCAGTAAGAATTGCGGTATATATTGTGATTATCGCTAGTCTAGTTACAATTGTTGAAATGCTTATGGAAGCTTACCTTCCAGCGCTATATGATTCACTTGGAGTATTTGTATCACTAATCGTTGTTAACTGTATTGTTTTAGGAAGAGCTGAAGCTTACGCATCTAAACATACTGTTAAAGAATCGATTGTTGATGGTGTATCTATGGCACTAGGCTATACTATGGCTTTAATCATTATCTCTTTCGCTAGAGAACTTCTTGGAAGTGGAACAATAACTATTTGGGGTAAAGCTAAATTAGATTTAACTGGAGTTTATAGTGCGCTAGGTATTGAACCTATTTCATTCTTCACATCTTCAGCTGGCGCTTTCTTAGTTTTAGGTATTATTCTAGGTATCATGCAAGCTATAAAGAACCATAAAGAAGAAAAGAATAAAGAAATAGCTAAACAAGAATCAATAAATAAGGTTCAAACTGCTAAACAAGTTAAGGAGGAGATTAAATAATGACAATTAACGGAATCATTGTATTATTAGTATCATCTATCCTCCTAGAAAATGTACTACTTTCTCAGTTCCTAGGTGTATGTTCATTCTTAGGCGTATCTAAGAATAGAAAGAACGCAGTAGGAATGGGTATAGCAGTAGTTGCGGTAATATTCATTGCGACTATCGTAACTTGGTTAGTTTATAACTTTATATTAGTTAAATTTGATCTAGTATATCTAAAGACTATCATCTTTATTCTAGTTATCGCATCGTTAGTTCAAATAATAGAAATAATAATAAAGAAATTTATTCCATCACTATATAAAGCATTAGGCATTTATTTACCTTTAATAACTACCAACTGTGCTGTATTAGGAGTTGCGATAAAGGCTGTTCAAAATGATTTATCATTTGGCGCAATGTTAATTTATTCTTTAGGTTCAGGTTTAGGATATTTACTAGTTATGTTTATATTCTCTACAATAAGAGAAGAACTAGAAAAAAGAAATGTTCCTAAAGCGATGAAAGGTATTCCAATTGCGTTAGTAGTCGCATCAATCTTAGCGATCATATTCTCAAGATACGTAGGTATCGTTAAAGAAAATGATACAAAAGAATATGAACTACCTCCTCAAAACGCAAATGTAATAGTAATGAATATACCTAGCGATGACTACCTAAATTCTTTTATTGGAGGCAATAAATAATGAGCGAAGCAGTGAAAGGAATATTAATCGCAGTAGCGGTTATGGTGGTTTTAGGATTTGTTTTAGGTTTTATTGTTTCACTAGTATCCACTAAATTCAAAGTAGAAGAAGATGAAAGACAACAAGTAATCGCATCTCTTCTTCCAGGCGCAAACTGCGGCGCTTGTGGAAATCCAGGATGCGAAGCATACGCTAAAAAGATCTTTGATAAAGAATCTGATGGAAGCGCATGTACTGTAATAAAAGGCGAAGCAAAAGAAAAACTACTATCTTATATTAAAGAAAATCTGTAGATGGTTAACCCCATTTACAGTTTTTCTTTTATTTGGAAGCTCATATAGTAAAGATTTCCTGGTGTAGAGGTAAAATATATTTGACAAAGAGTAATACTTGTCATACAATAATAAAGCAGCAAAAAATGGACCTTTAGCTCAGTTGGTAGAGCAACTGACTCTTAATCAGTGGGTCCACGGTTCGAGTCCGTGAAGGTCCACATTGTAAGCTGTGTGCGAACTCTCATTTGTAGAGTTTTTTATTTTAAAAGGCGCTTTGATTTTTAAAGCGAAGATCCGCCAGGTGATGAGTGAGTGTCACCCTATAATAAACACACTATAGTTTATAAAGGCTGAGGTACTATAATATGGATGAAAAATTTAACGCAATATTAAGTGTGATTCTAATACCTCAAGTTATTGATTTAATAATGAAAAATGAATCAATTGATGATATTGAAGCATTAAACACATTTTATAAATCTAAAACTTATGATTTGCTTTCAAATGAAGAAACAAAATTGTGGCACTATAGTCCTCTTATGCTTTACTCTATTTGGAAAAGCGAAACAGAGACTGGAGATGTCATTTTACCAGAGGAACAATAATGAACAAAGAATTACCATTTATAGTTTTATGTATAGAAGAATATAAGAACCAGAAACATATGTCTGGTAAAGATGTTTTAGATTTATTTATGAAGTATTCAGTTATTGAATATATTAAATCTTTTTATGATGTACTACACACAACAGGAACAAGATATATAGTTAATGATATTGATCTATATATTAAATCTCGTAAATCTATTAAATAAATGCTACATTTAAAATAATTTTTTGTATAATATACATAAAAATCACACAAAAACACCAAATTATGTGATTGTATTCACAGAATTGGCTAAAAAAGTGTGATTTTATGTTGAATATTGTTTTATTGTTAATTATAATATAGTAAAATGGTGATGGTTTTATGGAAAGATTTATAATAGAAGATTTAAGAAAATGGAAAGACTCAAAAAGAAGAAAACCACTTATATTAAGAGGAGCTAGACAAGTTGGTAAGACTTGGATATTAGAGAAATTTGGTGAAGAATTTAATGATGGCTTTGTTGTTATTAATTTTGAGAAAGAGCCAGAATACGCTCAATTTTTTGAAAAATCTAAAGATGTAAAAAGAATCATAGAAAATTTATCATTTGCGACAAACAAAAAAATCACTACGAATACTCTAATTATTTTTGATGAAATCCAATCATGTCCGAACGCTTTAAATTCTTTAAAATATTTTTGTGAAGATGCACCTGAATATTATGTGTGTTCTGCAGGTTCGCTTTTAGGATTAACTTTAACAGAAGGTTTTCCTGTTGGAAAAGTTGATTTTTTAGATATGTATCCAATGTGCTTTGAAGAGTTCTTACTAGCGTGTGGTGAAAACTCTTTAGTTGAATATATGAAGAATATTTCAAAGATTGAAAATATACCAAATGTTTTTCATGATAAATTAATTGAAAGACTTAAGATGTATTATATTATTGGAGGCATGCCAGAAGCGGTAAAAGCTTGGGTAGAAGATAGTGATATTAAAGAAGCAGATAGAATTTTAATGTCTATTATAAATGCATATGAAAGTGATTTTGGGAAGCATACTCCACTATATGATGTTCCAAAAATAAGATTAATATGGAATTCATTACCATCGCAATTAGCTAAAGAAAATAAAAAATTTCTATATAGTGCTGTAAAACAAGGAGCTAGAGCTAGAGAATATGAAAATGCATTAAATTGGTTAAAAAATGCTGATTTAATAATAAAAGTACCAAGGATTACAAAGCCTGCTCTACCTATAAAGTCATATGAAGACTTATCAGCATTTAAAATATATATGAATGATGTGGGTCTGCTAAGAAAACACTCAAGTTTATCTACAACTTCATTTATAGAAGAAAATAGACTGTTTACAGAATTTAAAGGATCACTAACTGAAAATTATATCTTAGAAAGTTTGATAAGACAATTTGAGGTTAAACCATATTATTGGTCAAATGGTTCTTATGAAGTAGATTATGTTGTTCAAATAGAAAATGATATATATCCTATTGAAGTTAAAGCAGGAATAAATGTTCAAGCCGCAAGTATAAAACATTATTTATCTACTTATCAAGACACAAAAATTGGTATAAGATTTTCATTAAGAAATTTATCATTTGATGGAAAAATACTAAATGTTCCATTATATCTAGCAGATGAAATAGATAAGATAATAAAGTTAATATTATAAAGGAATACTTATTATGACTATAACATCAACAGAATTAAAAAGAAATTTAAGTAAATATCTTGTTCTTTCAAACAAGCATGATATCTATATAACAAAAAACGGAAAAGTAATTTCTAAACTTTCTAATCCATTTAAAACTAAAATAGATATAGTTAATTCATTAGATGGAATTATACCTAACACTACTTCATTAGAAGAAACTAAACAAGAAAGAATTGAAAACATATAATTTTGAAATGACAAATTGGCATATAAGAATATAAAGTATATGACAAAATGGCACTTTTTCTTGATTAATTATGTCAAATATATTATTATAAAAGCGGAGATGATATTATGACACTATTAGAAGTTAGAAATAAATATGATTTATCACAAAAAGACGCTTCATTAATGCTTAATACCTCTTTAAGAACATACATACGTTATGAAAAAGATGATAATTATGGTTCTGAGTTAAAAAGACAAGCGATGATTAGAAAACTTAATGAAATGTTCGAGATTACAGAGACAAAGGGATTATTAAGTGTTGAACAAATAAAAGAATCATTAACAAAATTGTATAATGAGAAATACAATGGTCAGATAGAATTTTGCTATCTATTTGGAAGTTACGCTAAGGGATACGCTACTGAATCAAGCGACATTGATCTATGTGTTTCAACTTCCTTAAAAGGACTAAAGTTTATTGGATTAAGCGAAGACATTAGAATAATATTGCATAAAAAAATAGATTTAATTAGATTTTCTAATCTAGAAAATAATATTACCCTAATCGAAGAAATTATGAAGGATGGCATAAAAATATATGGATAACAAAAAGAACAATAAATATTATGCCCAAAAAACAATAGAAAATATATTAGCCATAGAAAAATATGTTTTTGATATTAGTTATGATGATTTTGTATCAGATGGCGAATTAATAGATGCAGTTATGTTTAGGTTTATTCAACTTGTTGAAAATATTAAAAATATATCTAATGATTTTAAAGAAGAAAACGATACTATTCCATGGAAAGATATTGTCGGATTTCGTAATGGAATAGTTCATGAATATGGTGAGATAGATTATACGATAGTTTATGAAACAGCCGTTAATGATTTAAACGATTTAAAAACAGTTCTTGAGAAACTGTTATAGCGTAAATGTTTAGGGAGAATAAACAATGTCTACAGAAAATAAAATAGGAAGGTTTATGAGAAATACCGGTCCTCTTAGATTTTTATTACCGGTATCAATTATATTTATTGTTATTGGGGTACTCATAACCATTACTTCATCTAAAAGTGGACCATATATTGAAACAACTGGAACTGTAACTAACTGTGAATCTGTAATTGATATAGATGATTCTATGACATATGATGTTAGTTTTACATATATTGTTGATGGTTTAACTTATAATGGCTCCTTCAACAATAATAAGAAATATAATGTAGGAGATTCTATTAAAGTTTACTATGAGGAAGGTAATCCTACAAATGTATCATATACGAAAAACATGAAGTTTATAGGTATGATTATAATTGCAGTAGCGGTTGTTCTACTTATTGTATCTATTGTTCTAACTGTTAAAAAATTTAAGAAAACTAAAGAATTAGATAATCATAAATTAGATTTAGCTACTATAGAAAAATATAATAGTAGAGATTTAAGTGATGAGATAACTGAATATTATTTTAGATTTGATGGTAATTCATTTAAACCTGGTTATATATTAGAAGATAAAAATAGAACTCCTATATATGAAGCGATAAATACTAAAAATATAATAGCGCTACCTAGAGAATTTGAATTTGTTAATCACTATACATTAAAAACAAAAGTACATAAAATAACTAGACCAGTAACTTCTTCATATGATTATGAGCTATTCTCTACTACATCATATATAAAAATAGATGGAGAAAATGTATGGGATTATCTCCATAAAGCTGGAATAAGAATAGAAACTGATTTATCTAGTTCATTCCCTAAGATGAAATATTATATCAAATTACTAGATGAAAGAATCGCTACTGTAGAAACATCTTCAAGATTTGTACATGAAGAAGATGAAGCGGAACATAAAATTAAAATTCCATATGGTAAATTATACTATAGAATTTGGACTAGAGAACTAGATATGGAATTAGTCTTCTTAACTGTATTTGCGATATCTGAAACTGAACAATTAGTAGTCGAATAAAAAACAAAAGGATATTTATGTCTATATTAAAAAAGTTACTAGGAAAATATATTAAGATTCCTAAATTAGAAAATTTTAAAGAAGTAGTCTTTGTTGGCCCTCACGCAGATGATATTGAATTTGGCGCTGGCGCAACTATATCTAAAATGAGAGATAATGGAGCTCATATTCATTTTATTATTGTGACTGATGGAGCTGCGGGAACTAAAAATAAAGAAGATGATCCTATGGTTCTAAAAAGAACTAGAGAAGAAGAATCAAAAGCTTCTGCGAAATTTTTAGGCGCAGAAACAATTGATTTTTTAGAATTAGAAGATGGTGGAATCTATACAAAGGATGATGTGATTAAAAAGTTAGCTCCACTAATTTTAAAATATAATCCAGAAATAATATTTTCTCCAGATCCTAATCTTAAAACTGAATGTCATCCAGATCATATAAAAGTAGGTGAAGCAGTTAAAGAACTTACTCAGCTTATCGGATATCCTCATTCTTTAATGAGACACGATATAGACGTTAGTGATTATGATAGATTTCCAAGGAATATATTCTTAGCTCAGTATTTTACTGATAGTCCAAATAAAAGAGTTAAGATATCAAAAAAGAATTGGAAAGATAAAGAAAAATCAATCAGAATGCATGAATCACAAATTGATGATTCAATTGGACTCATGATTACATACTTTAATTTAAAATCTATAGAATCTGGAATAAAGCATTTTAAAGGAAGATCGGAAGATTTTAAAGTGTATCATCCTATGATGCAGCATGTTTATTCTGAAGGATTTTAATCCTCTATTCAAGCATTTAAATTGATTAAATAAATATATAAATATATAATAATAATATAAATAAATAATATAAATAAAAACAAGGAGAAAGAAATGAAAACTTATAAGTGTTTAGTATGTGGTGAAGTATTCACTGTAGAAGATGGTCAAGAACCAGTATGCCCAAAATGTAAAGTTAAAGGCGACAAACTAGTTTTAGTTGAAGAAAAGAAAAACAAATATGCAGGAACTCAAACCGAGAAGAACCTACAAGCTGCATTCGCTGGCGAATCACAAGCTAGAAACAAATACACATATTTCGCATCGGTTGCGAAAAAAGAAGGATATGAACAGATTTCTGCTTTATTCTTAAAGACTGCGGATAATGAAAAAGAACACGCTAAAATGTGGTTTAAAGAATTAAGCGGTATTGGTAATACTGCTGAAAACTTAAAAGCTGCGGCTGATGGCGAAAACTATGAATGGACAGATATGTACGAAGAATTCGCTAAAGTTGCTGAAGAAGAAGGATTCCATGACCTCGCATTAAAATTTAGAGGCGTCGCTGCGATTGAAAAACATCATGAAGAAAGATATCGTGCATTACTCAAGAACGTAGAAATGCAGGAAGTATTCGCTAAGAGTGAAGTTAAGATTTGGGAATGCCGTAACTGTGGCCATATTGTAGTTGGAACTAAAGCGCCAGATGTATGTCCAGTATGTGCACATCCTCAAAGCTATTTTGAAGTAAACGCTGAAAATTATTAGAATATACGTTATATAAAATAAAAACTGCTTGATGCAGTTTTTATTTATGCCTGAGGCTCTTCAGCTATCTCTATTATATTTTGAAATACTCCATAGCGTATCTCTAATATAAAGAACACTATATTAAATAATAATGTAACAATTGATAATATGATGTAGACTAAATGTTTTTTATTTAATGAATAAGCTTTAATATTCATAATTAAAGATGCTAGACAGAAGATGAATCCATAAAAAGGAACCATAGAAAAACCGATTGATATAAACGCAAACATTTCTGAATTTCTTAAAAACTTTGCGTTTTTATCTTCTTTGTTAATGAAAGTAGTTGTTCCTTGTTCTGCTTGTTTATTTACCTTTTCTTCGATTGGTTCACCAAAAATATCGTATTCTACTACGTGTTCTAATTTTGATCCACAATCTGAACAGAAAAATAAATTATCATTATAAACCTTATTGCATTTTGGACAATATTTCATAATTTTTAACTCCTAAAATGAGTATAACATAATAAATAATTTTTGTTAATTAATAGAGAATAAAAAATCATATTTTCTTGATAAAGAAAAATAGTTAGTATATAATTTTGTTATACAGTAACAAAGAAATGGAGATATAGCCATGACTGAGAAAAATGAGTATAATCAAGAAATAGTTGAGCTTAACGACGCTAACTATATTTTTCTTTTATATATGATTTATATACTGAAAAAAATAGAAAAGAACAAAGAGTTCTTATCTTTTGCGCAACTCAAATCTAAGATAAAAGAATACGCTAAAAAGGATTTATCTTTAGAAAAAATAGTTAAATTATCTATAAACGATGTCGCTTTTGAAAAACTATATAATGACGTATATTCATATATCAACGCTCTTCCACTATCGTCTATATCTGAAATAATAATAAAGAACTGTGAAAACTATTTTTTACAAAATAAGTATCTTGATGAAGATTTAGAAAATATAAATATGCACATACTAGAAAGAAAAGACAAAAACTATGGTAATGTCTTTATCGCATCTATGTTTGTTAAGAAGTTTATATTTGAAAAAGATAATGTGGATTCAGTAGTTTATGACTTTTATGATGATAGACTTAACGCTATCGTAGATATTTTGTTTGAGATAAAATCTATTAAGCATAAGTTTTTAAAGAGCGCATCACAGGAAATAAATCCTGGATCTATATTTGATACAGTTATTTATATGCCTCCATATAGATACCCATCTTTAATATCTTTCGCATATAAGAACGATAGAATTAATTTACAAAATCAATCTTATGAATTCAAGATGATGATTAAATTATTCCTACATTTAGCTAAAGATGGAAAGATTGTATCTGTTGTATCAACAGGTATCCTAAATAAGAATTCAGATATCGTATTTAAGAAAAGATTAATCGAAAAGAAAGCTGTATCTTTAGTTGTAGAAATGCCTAGATTAAAGAGTTTATCTTATCCTGTTTCTATGGTTGAATTATCTCACGATAATGAATTAGTTAAGTTTATTGACGCTTCTAAATTCGCTCAAAATATAAGAAGAGGAATAAACCTAGATTCATTAAAGATTATTAACGCTATAGATGGAAAGATAGAAGATTCAATCGGAGAAGTCAATCAAGAATACATTCTTCAAAATGATTATGATCTAACACCTCATAGATTTTTTGAGAATGTTAAAGCTGAATTTGTTAATCCAACCCCACTTAAGAATATTGTATCTATGATATATAGGGGGTTTCAAATTCCATCATCAATGCTTGATGAATGTTTAAGTGACACTCCAACTAAGATTAAGTTATTAACGCTTTCTGATATTGAAGATTCTATGGTTAATAAATCATCTTTACAATCGCTTAAATATTTAGATAAAAAAATGGAACACTATGTTATACAAGATAACGATCTTGTAATAAGCTGTAAAGGTAAAACGTTTAAAACTGCGGTTGTTAATGTGCCATATAGTGAAACATATGTATCAACAGGATCAATAATAGTAATTAGATGTGATCAAAACGTTATTGACCCAACATTCTTAAAGATATTCTTAGATTCTCAGATTGGCGTAGACGCATTAAAAAGAATTCAAACTGGCGCATCTATTTTATCTTTGAATCCAACTAAACTGAACAATCTAATTGTTCCATTACCTTCTCTTGCGAAACAGCTTATGATTTCCTCTAGTTATAAATATAAATTAAAAGATTTATTAGATATTAAAGAAACTGAAGAAGAAATGAAGCAAAGCATGATCAAGAGATTTGATGATGGGTTTATGAAACTAATTAACTAATAAAATGGAAGAAAGATTACAAAAATACATATCTTCTAGTGGTTTAGCCTCTAGAAGAGAATCAGAAAATTTAATAAAAGATGGACTTGTTACTGTTAATGACATAGTTGTAACTGAGCTTGGAACAAAAGTCAGTGATAAAGATATAGTAAAAGTTAATGGTAAAATAATAAAACCACAAGAAAACAAAGTCTACTATATGTTAAATAAGCCAACCGGCTATTTAACAACATCAAAAGATTCAAAAGGAAGAAAAACCATATATGATTTACTTATTGGGTTAAATGAAAGAGTATATCCAGTGGGCAGATTAGATTATGACACCTCTGGTTTAATTCTATTAACTAATGATAGCGATTTTAAAACTATGATTGAAAATCCTAGCGTTGGAATAAAGAAAGAATACCATGTAAAAATAGATGGCTTATTAAGAAAAGAAGAATCATTCAAGATTCAAAAAGGCATTGATTTAGGTGATTATAAAACTAAAGCATGTAAGATAATGAATGTTCTATATAACGACGAGAAAACATCTACTCAATTAGATATTATAATTAGCGAAGGCAAAAATAGAGAAATTAGAAGATTGTTTGAATCTGTATCTCATAGAGTAAAATCACTTAAAAGAACAAGAATAGGAAATTTAGAGCTTGATGTTAATCAAGGAAAATATAGAAGTTTAACGCCTCATGAAGTTAAACTCTTAAAACTATTATCACTAAATAAAATAAAAGAAGACAAAAGAAAATAGAAACGCGAATTAAGGCGTTTCTATTTTTGCTAAATCAACCCCTAACAACAACATTTCTTTTGTGGTATCTACTAATTCCGCAATCAAAAATCTTTGAATTCCAACACTATTGAACGAGTGATCAAGTAAAAATATTCTATTATCCGCTATAATGTATCTTCCGTGTAATTTGTAGTGTACTATACTTATATCATAATCGTCTAAATTATTAACCGTTAAATTATCATCATTTTTATCTTATTCCTTATACATACTTTGAAAGTAGATAAAATTAGAAAAATATTTTAATTTTTCTCATTCAATTATTCCAGTCAATTATCTAAGATAAAAAAAGATTTAATCTTTTATTTATCTATGATAAAATATTGAAATGGGCAGGGTTAATATGAAATATTATAGTATCGCTATAGATGGTCCATCATCATCAGGCAAATCAACAGCGGCTAAGTTAATCGCAAAAGAATTAGGATATACATATATAGATACTGGAGCGATGTATAGAGCGATTACTTTAAAAGCGTTGAATCTTAAAATTGAAGATCTAGCAGATGAAAAGAACTATTCTTTTATTCCTGAAACAAAACTTGAATTCCACGACAATAAAATGTTTATGGATGGAGTAGATGTTTCAAAAGAAATAAGAGAACAGGATGTTGTTAAAAATGTTTCATTAGTGTCTTCATTAAGATATGTTAGAGAAGAATTAGTTGCGTTACAGAGAAAGTTCGCTGAAGTAACTAATGTTTGTATGGATGGTAGAGATATTGGGACTAATGTTCTTAAAAACGCTACACTTAAAATATTCTTAATCGCAGATGTTAATGTTAGAGCGCAAAGAAGATATCTTGAACAAAAAGAAAAAGGCTCTACAATGACTCTTGAAGAAGTTTTAAAAGACTTAGAAAGAAGAGATTATTACGATTCTCATAGAGAATTAAATCCATTAAGAAAAGCTGAAGACGCTATCGAAATCGATAACTCTTCAATGACAATAGAAGAAGTAAAAAACAAAATCATTACATTATTTAAGGAGTTTAAACATGAGTAGTTTAAAGGTTGGATCAGTCGTATCCGGAGAAGTTATTTTAGTTGAAGAAAACGTTGCGTATGTTGGTGTTGGAGGAAAGTCAGAAGGACGAATCTATTTAGATCACTTTACATCAGATAAGAATGTTAAGTCTTTAAAAGATTTAATTAAAGTCGGTGATCAAGTTAAAGTTCAAATTCAACAAATGGGCGATGTTATAATGCTTTCAAGACTAGAACTTGAAGAAAAAGAAAGAAGAGACAAAGTCATTCGTAAAATAATGAATCGTAAACCTTTCATCGCTCAATGCACTGGAAAGAATAAAGACGGAGATTTCGTTCTAAACAAAGACGGAGTTAACTTATTATTACCTGCTAATTACGTTGATTTAGACCCTGAATTCAACGCTGATTCATTAATTGGAACAGAAACTAAAGTTATGTTTGCGAAGACTGAAACTGATGAAAGAGGAAGATCTAGAATCGTTGTTACTCGTAAACAAGTTCAATATAACGAAGAAAGAAGAGCTAGAGAAGAAGAATTTAATTCTATAAATGTAGGTGATGTATTAACTGGTACAGTTGCTAGAATTACTGAATTTGGCGCTTTCATCAAATTCAATTCTGTAGAAGGATTATGCCATTTAAGCGAAGTATCTCATTATCATATTAAGAGTGTTTCTGAATGCTTAGAAGTTGGTCAAACTGTTCAAGTTAAAGTAATTAAGAAGACTGAATCTAAATTACATCTATCTATAAAAGCACTTGAAAAAACACCTTGGGAACTTTTCTTAAGCAATCATAAAGTTGGCGATACTTTAGAATGCACAATTGTTAAAAAGAGCGATAAATATATGTTATGCTCTCCTGAAAGAGATGTTATTGGAATTTTAAACCAAAGCGATTATTCTTGGAATAGAGATGATGACTTTGCTGGAACAGTTGAAGAAGGTTCAAAAGTAACTCTTCAAATAACTTATATTGATAAAGAAAAGAATAAGATGACTTTATCTAAAAAGCACCTTGAATACAATCCATGGCAGGATACTCACATCAAACTTCATGAAGTGGTAACTGGCACAGTAGAAAGATTCACAAATACAGGCGCTATTATTAAAGTTGGTAATGTTGAAGGTTTCTTGCCAAATAAAGATGCTTCTGAAGATCATAAAACTGCACAAGAAGTATTAAAGATTGGTGATGTAATCAACGCTCAAGTTACTGCGGTTAATCCACAAAGATGGTTATTAACTCTTTCTATCCGCTCTATTGAAGAAGCTAAAACAAGAGAATACGTTGATAAATATATTCAAGAAAATGTATCAAGTGATTCTAGTTTAGCAGACTTATTCAAAGAAGAGGAAGAATAATATAAATTTGATTTAAAAAGGCCGAGAAGGCCTTTTTAAAGTATAAGGGGGTATTTATGCCACATGTAGTCGCAATCGTTGGTAGACCTAACGTAGGCAAAAGCCAAATATTTAATAGAATAGTTGGACATAGACAATCTATAGTTGATGATTATTATGGCCTAACTAGAGATAGAATATATGGTGACGCTGAATGGAACAATAAAAAATTTAAGATTATTGATACAGGTGGAATCGAGATACAAAACACCACTTTTCAAAAAGAGATTGAACTTCAAGTTGAAATCGCAGTTGAAGAAGCTGACGTCATAATTTTTGTTCTTGATATTAGAACACCATATACTGATGATGATTTAAAAATAGCGAGATTATTAAGATCATCAAAAAAGCCAGTCATTGTTGCGTTAAACAAAGCTGATAATAGAGATTTAATGGCGAATCTATATGATTTCTATGGATTAGGATTTGATGAATTATTCGCTGTTTCAGGCATACATTCTATTGGAATTGGTGATATGCTTGATGCGGTTATTTCTCATTTCGAAGAAAAAGAAGTAATAGATGCTAAAGAAGATGATTCTATCAAACTCGCAATCATCGGTAGACCAAACGTTGGTAAATCTAGTCTAACAAACGCAATCCTAAATAAAGAAAGAGTAATAGTCTCTTCTGTTGAAGGTACCACAACAGATTCAATAGATACAACTTTTATTAAAGATGATAAAAAATTTACTATTATTGATACCGCTGGAATGCGCAAAAAGGGAAAGATATTAGAATCAATTGAAAAATATAGCGTTCTAAGATCTTATGAAGCAATAGAAAGAGCGAATATATGTATAGTAGTAATAGATGCGGAAAGAGGAATACTAGAGAATGATACTCATATCGCAGGATACGCTAAAGACGCTGGAAAAGGAATTATTATAGTCGTTAATAAATGGGATCTTATAGAAAAAGATCAAAACACTATGAATGACTGGATCAAAGATATAAAAGAAGATTTTAAATTCATAGATTACGCCCCAATCCTTTTTGTATCATCTAAAACAAAACAAAGAGTTTCAAATATCATTCCTACAGCTTTAACTATATATGAAAACATCAATAAAAGAATCACAACATCTCAGATTAATGACTGTATTATTGATGCGATGTTACTTAATGAGCCAAAGGAATATAAAGGTGTACAACTCCATGTTTATTACACATCTCAAGTCGCAGTAAATCCTCCTACATTCGTTTTATTTGTTAATGATACTGAATGTGTTCACTTTTCTTATGAAAGATATTTAGAAAACAAAATAAGAGAATCGTTTGACTTTACTGGAACACCAATAAAATTAATATTTAGAAAAAGGGAATAAAATATTCTTGAATAATACATTATACTTTAATATAATGTAAGTACAGGAGAACACATATGAATAAAGTAGAAATTGTTGCTAATCTTGCTGAAAAGACTGGTTTAAACAAACAAGACGCTGAAAAAGCATATGATAATCTTTTTGATATTTTAATTGATGCTCTAGCAGATGGAGAAAAAGTAGTTATCTCTGGCTTTGGCACTTTTGAAGTAAAAGAAAGAAAGGCTAGAAAAGGACATGATCCTAGAACAAAAGAAGAGATTGTTATTCCTTCTTTAAAAGCCGCTACATTTAAACCAGGCAAAGTTTTAAAAGAAAAAGTAAGATAAAAGAAAAGAAAAAGGACAAATCGTCCTTTTTCTTTTACTTGTTTCCTATTACCTCATACATAGAAGAAGAATCGTTTTTTGATGTGTATTCATTAATAGATAAGACCTTTATTTTTAATGTTTTAGAAGCGTATTCAATTGTTATAATATCATTTTCTACAACATTAGTAGAAGGCTTAGCTAGTTTACCATTTACATAGATTCTATCTTTATCGATAGTCTCTTTCGCAACTGTCCTTCTTTTTATTATATGAGATACTTTTAAATATTTATCTAATCTCATTATTCGTTTGAATCTTCTTTAGAATCATTAGTTTCTGTATTAGACGTATCAACAGTTTCTGTATTTTCATCTAATCCTTCACCAAGATCCTTTAAATCTGATTTGGCGTTATCAACTCTAGCTAATTTACCTGTAGACATAATTTCATCAATATCAGGTTTATATATAGTTTCAACTTCCATTAGATAGTGAGCTATCGCTTTTAATTTATCCATATTATCAGTTAAAACTTTAGCGGCTGTATTATGACAATCATTGATGATTGAACGTACTGCTTCATCTATTTCATGAGCGACTGTATCAGAGAAATTCTTTCCTTCTGAATAATCTCTACCTAAATAAGAATAGCCAACATTCTTTTCATATGTGATAGGTCCTAGTTTACTCATACCATATTGAGTAACCATTCTTCTAGCAATAGCTGTAGCGTTTTCCATATCGTTTGAAGCGCCTGTAGTGATTTCACCAAAGATTAATTCTTCAGCTGTTCTACCACCTAAATAGCCAGTGATTCTTTCGATTAATTGATTCTTTGAATATAAAAATGTTTCTTCATCTTTTGGACCCATTAGGTTATATCCACCAGCTTTTCCTCTTGGAACGATAGTTACTTTAGTAACTTGATCAGCGTTAGATAATAGAGTACCGATTACGCAGTGACCAGCTTCGTGGTAAGCGATAATCTCTTTTTCTTTTTTAGAAATAACACGGCTCTTTTTAGCTGGGCCCATCATTACTCTATCAATAGCTTCACCAATTAAATCCATATCGATTAATTTTTTGTTTTCTCTTGCGGCGAGTAAGGCTGCTTCATTCATAACGTTTTCCAGATCAGCACCAGTGAATCCTGGAGTTTCATGAGCTATCAATGAATAATCTACAGATGGATCTATCTTTTTATTTCTACCATGAACTTTTAATATTTCTTCTCTACCCTTAACATCTGGCGCAGGAACATTTATTTGTCTATCAAATCTTCCGGGTCTTAAAAGGGCTGGATCTAATATGTCAACACGGT
>OCVV012829467.1_pt1 | contig 25866 bp, 23 predicted proteins | sample 1539721 | NCBI WGS metagenome assembly OCVV01 (sample SAMN02144230, study PRJEB22623) | gut metagenome | biome: sheep rumen | host: Ovis aries | place: New Zealand
ACATCCATATCCAGTACGATGGGCTAGGATTCATCCCTCTGAATGAGCTTTTAACAAGTGAAAAGGCGTGACTCAAAGCCACGCCTTCCCGTCTTTTTTCAATTCTTAAACATTTACTGTTTTATGACGCCCCGCCATTCGGTCGGGAGCTTTTTTCTGTCTCGATTGAAAGCGAAATTGCGTCAACCGAATTTGATTTCCCAGTTTACAATCTGCCGTGTTTGCGGTACAATAGAGCAAGCAACAACAGGAGGCAGGAATTTATGACGATTCGTGAACTGGCCGATGACATCATGCAGGGCGGACAGGTCAGCCGCGCGCAGGCGCTTGCTCTCGCCGAAGCGCCGTTGGACGAGCTGTGCGGTGCAGCGGATGAAATCCGCAGGCACTTTTGCGGCAACAGCTTTGATATCTGCACGATCATCAACGCAAAGAGCGGAAAATGCTCGGAAAACTGCAAATTCTGTGCACAATCCGCGCACTATCACACAGGTGCAGAGGAATACGGCATGCTGGATGCCCGAACCATCGTCACGCAGGCGAAGCACAATGCCTCGCGCGGTGTTCTTCGCTATTCGCTCGTCACCTCCGGCCGCCGTTTGAACGCAGAGGAAATCGAGCAGGAATGTGAGGCAATCCGCGCCGTATGCAGTCAGTCTGATATTTCCGTCTGTATTTCCAACGGTCTGCTTGACGAAGCATCCTATCGAAAGCTGCACGAGGCGGGCGCGTCGCGCGTACACAACAACTTAGAGACCTCACGCCGCAATTTTCCCTTTGTCTGCACGACACACACCTATGACGAAAAATGTGCGGCAATCCGTGCGGCGCAGGCCGCCGGTCTGAGCGTCTGCTCCGGCGGAATTTTCGGTATGGGCGAAGCGATGGAGGATCGCATTGACATGGCGCTGGAGCTGCGTGCGCTCGATGTGCACTCGGTGCCGATCAATATGCTCAATCCGATTCCCGGCACACCGTATGCCGATCTTCCGAAGCTGACAAATGACGACATGCGCCGCATTGTCGCGCTCTATCGTTTCCTTCTGCCGGATGCCTCTATTCGTCTGGCGGGCGGACGCGGTTTGCTGCCCGACAAGGGACGCGCCTGCTTCTGCTCGGGTGCAAATGCCGCGATTTCCGGAGATATGCTCACGACCTCCGGCATTACGGTCGAGACAGACATGGCAATGCTGCGCGAGCTGGGCTATGTGCCCCGGCGGTGTCACTGAGATGCGCGGCCGGATTCGCAGGGCGGAGCTGCGCGATCTCCCTGCCCTCTCAGGAATCTACAACGATGCCATTCGGCGCACAACGGCGACTTTCGACCTGTACGAAAAAGATGCCGACGACCGGCTTGCGTGGTTCCGCGCCCATCAGGGCCGCTATCTGCTCGTCGTTTACGAGGCGCAGGACGGTCAGATCTGCGGCTACGCCTCTCTGTCGCGCTATCGAGACCGTCCCGCCTTTGACACCACGGTTGAAAATTCCGTCTATCTGCGCGACGGCTGCCGCGGACGCGGAATCGGCACCGAACTGCTGCGCACCCTGCTTGAGTTTGCCGCAAAGCAGCCGGATATCGAGACGATTGTCGCACTCATTACCAGTGAAAACGCCGCCAGCATTCATCTGCATGAGCGCGCCGGATTTGTGTACTGCGGTCAGCTTCGCAATGCGGGCGTCAAGTTCGGCAGACGCCTGCACCTGAATATTTACGAATACACTCTTGTTTGACCAATACCCCTGTTTCACGGCGCAATGTACGGCCGAAAAACGGGGGTATTTCTGCATTTTTTCCGATCTGCAAAATCAGAATTCATGTTTTCTTTGCTTCGTCTGTGCGGCAGCGGTTTTTTTCTCGCGCGCCCGCACACTGTTTTTGAGCAGCGTGTACACAACCGCCATGGACGGCACGCCGAACAGCATGCCGACCACTCCGCCCAGCTTGCCGCCCACAGTGATGGCAAGCAGCACCCAAATGCCCGGCAGTCCCAGTCTGCCTCCGACGACGCGCGGATAAATGACGTTGTTTTCCACCTGCTGCAGGATGATGAAAAAAATCAGAAAAATCCCCGCTCGAACGGGCGAAACCATCGTGAGCAGAATCACCGCAATGACACCGCCGATATAGGCGCCGAGAATCGGAATCAACGCGGTCAGTGCGACCACAATGCTGATTACGCCGGCATATTCCAGCCGCAAAAGCAGCATGCCCGCAAAGCAGAGACTTCCCAAAATGACGGCTTCTGTGCTCTGTCCGATCACATAACCGCGAAATGACCGCACAATCACCTGCAGAACCTCGCGCAGACCGCCATAGGTCCCGGCAGGCAGCCATGCGCGCAGCAACCGGCTGCTCTGTGACAGCAGCCGGTTTTTCCCGGCGATCAGATAGACGGAAAAGGCAGCCGCGAGCAGAAAATTGGCAAGCGCCCGCAGCATAGTTCCTGTGGCAGAGGCAACGCCGCCTGCCAGCAATCCAACCGCATCATCCAACTGACTCGCCTCCCGGCTGAGCAGCTGTGCCAGACCGCTCAAATCTGCGGACTGCACGTGCAGCCGGCGGCTCAGCTCATCCAGCCATGTCTGCAAATCGCGCAGATACCGCTCCAGATTGCCGGTAAACAGACGAATGCCGTCCGCCAGCTGCGGAAGCACCACGCGGATGACCGCCGCGGCAGCTGCGATCACCAGCAGATACGTCAGAACAATCGCGAGCACATGTGCGCTTGCTTCGCGCATGCGCAGCCTTTTTTTCAGCAGCCGCCGGAGCAGATCATACGGCTGACTGAGTACAAACGCAAGCACAATGCCCAGCAGAAACGGGCGGAACAGCTCGGCGAGACCGGCGAGACCGTGCACAATTTCCCTGCTGTGTACCAGCAGCAGCGCAATGCCGGCTGCGTACAGAAGCAAAAGCAGCCCCCTTCTCGTACCCATTCGATCCATTCTCTCACATCCATGTACAATATAGGTTTCCTTATATTGTCTGCACATTTTTGCGGAAATAGACATAAAAATTCAGAAAACCGCGCTGCGGGGCTGTACCTTCAGCCGTTTGACGCAATGGATGACGATTTGTCCTTACAAATCGGTCCGCGGATACAGCACATGTCGTGCGATTTCCGCCATCACGGCATGTCCGCGCGCATTCGGATGGACGCCATCGGAAAAGTAGCGGCAATAGCCGTCCGGTGTGAAGCGCGGAAACTGCTGTGCAAAATCCAGGCAGATGCATCCGTTCTGCGCCGCATATTCCCGTATCCACTGTGCCAGCTGCTCCAGTTTGTCCGGCAGGCCGCGCAGCGCCGGCAGATACGCCGCCCAATCGTTGCCCAGCAGTTCGTCATAATCGGGCATCACGCAAACCGCCGGAACAAGGACAATGCCGTTCATGCGCGCCCGCTCGTACATGCTGAACAGATTTTCCTCCGTCTCTGCCGGCGAACCGCCCTCACTCAGGTCGTTGATTCCTCCCATGATGACCACGCGGTCCGGCGCATGCCGCAGGACATGTGCATCAAACCTGCGGCGCATCCCCGCGGTTGTGTCCCCGCTGATGCCCCGATTGATCCAGTGCCCGGGCATCGCATCCACCCAGCACTCTCCCTGCGCAACGCCGTATCCTTCGGTGATGCTGTCACCCAGAAATACGGTTGTTTTTCTGCTCCAGTCCATCTTTTTCTCTCCCTTCTCCTCCGTCTGCCTTTTCGCTTTTGGGGGATAAGCAGCGTCCGGGGAACGGAAGATTGCATGAAACAATTCTCCCCAAAACGCTCGCACTGAAAGCCCCGATTTTTGTAATATTTGAGATTTTTTTGCGCAAAATGCACAAATGTGCAGCATTAAGTTTGGTTATGTTAAAATGGAAACTTTTCTTGCCTTTCGATTTGGAAAATGTTACAATCTATAAAAGAAAATATGCTGTTCCTCCAGAGGGAAAGGAAATGCTCTCCCCATATGTTTTCCTCCTCTGCACTGCCGTAAAGTCTCACATTTTTAAGAATCGAGGTGACAGATATGCTGCAATTAAAAAAACCACTTTCCCCGGCTGAATCTGAGCTTCTCCTTCAGTGTCTTGCCGACATGGAAGCCAGCATCGCCGGCAGATCTGCCGACGGCGGCCTGCTGAAACGCAGCGCGGTTGCGTCTGCCAGACAAAAGCTTTCCTCCCAAGTCGTTGATTGTTTTTATCGCGAGGAACTGGCCAACATGGTTTTCGCATTGGATTCTCTCTCCAGAAAATGCAGTGCACAGCTTACAGAAACCCTTTCCGCAGACGAAGCGGTCTGTATAGGACAAACGCTCCGCGCAGCCGCCGTCACGCGAGCGAAGCTTCGCTCCACGATTTCACACACGAAATAAGCAAGACCCGATTTTTCCCGGGAACGTTACCGTTCCCTTGCCCCCCTTTCTCTGCGCGGCACCCCTCCCGCGCAAAAGCGCATCTGTCCATCCGGCAGATGCGCTTCCTTTTTATATGCTCTTTGCGATGGCGGTAATCGACCGGTGCACGAGTGTTTCAAATCGCGGAGCGGCCATGTCGGCATTCTGCTGTACTTCCTCATGCAGCAGCGGACCGCCCGACATGCCGGCTGCCATGTTGGATACGCAGGAAATGCCGCAAATCCGCATCCCCATATGCCGTGCGGCAATGACCTCGCAGGCCGTGCTCATGCCGACCGCATCCGCGCCGAGCGCGCGCGCCATGCGGATTTCCGCCGGTGTCTCAAACTGCGGGCCGGGAAGCTGCAGATAAACACCTTCCTGCAGCGGAATGTCCTCTTTTCGCGCCGTACTGCGAATGATTGTGCGCAGTTCGGGATCATAGGCGTCTGTCATATCCGGAAAACGCGTTCCCAGCTCATCCATATTCTCACCGCGCAGCGGCGACGGGATAAACGACGAAATATGGTCGGAAATCAGCATCAAATCGCCTGCATGGAACGTCTCACAGATACCGCCCGATGCGTTGGTCACAAATAAAACCTCCGCGCCCATCAGCCGCATCAGCCGAATGGGAAGCACAACATCCGCAATGTCGTAGCCCTCATAATAATGCACGCGCCCCTGCATAATCACAACCGGAACCGCATCGACATAGCCGAATACATACCGTCCCTTGTGCCCCTGTACGGTCGAAACCGGAAAATCGGAAATGTCATGATAGTCCACGGTCTGCACAATGCGGATGCGCTCCGCGAAATTCCCGAGACCGGTGCCGAGCACCAATGCCAGCTGCGGTTTGAAATCGGTCAGTGCGCGCAGACTGTCAAAACATTTCATCAGCTTTTCATACGTTGGATTCATGCTGTCACTTCCCTTCTATGGTTACAGTATACCACGTTTTGTGCGAATCAGACAATATGATTTCCTGTTCCGCCCATGCGGGTTCATCGGGGACTTGCCAAACGTTCCTCCAGCCGTTACAATGAAGCATGGCAAATTACTCCCGTTCCAATGCGAAAGGACATCTATGAATATTGCAAAAACACTTGCGCAGGAGTGGAATCTGCGCACTGACCATGTACAAAATGTCATCCAGCTGCTCGACGAGGGCAACACCGTACCGTTTATCGCGCGTTACCGCAAGGAAATGCACGGAACGATGGATGACCAGACGATACGCCAGCTGGCCGAGCGGCTCACCTATCTGCGCGGGCTGGAGACAAGAAAAGGCGAGGTGCTTCACACGATTGAGGAGCAGGGCAGGCTGACCGATGCACTGCGCGCGGCGGTGGAGGGCGCGCAGACGCTCACCGAGGTCGAGGACCTCTATCTTCCGTTTCGTCCCAAGCGGCGCACCCGCGCCTCCATCGCAAGGGAAAAGGGTCTGGAGCCGCTGGCGCAGGCACTGCGCGCGGGTCGGACGGACATGCCTGCCGCTCAGCTCGCCGAAGCCTATGTGAACGCACCGTCGGGTGCGGAGACCGCCGAAGACGCTTTGCAGGGCGCGATGGATATTCTGGCAGAGGATGTTTCTGTCAGCGCGGCGCTGCGCGGTCATCTGCGCGCTTTGCTTCGCACCACCGGTGAGCTGACCGCATCCGGCAAGGACGCGCAGGACACCGTATACGCCCAGTACGCCGATTTCCGCAGCGATGTGCGCCGCCTGCAAAGCCATCAGATTCTCGCGCTCAACCGCGGAGAGCGCGAAAAAGTGCTCAAAATTGAACTGCTCTGCGACGAAGACGCGGCTGTACAGCTGATTGCGCGCGCGGTTTACCGCAGACCGCACCCGTATGCAGATGAGCTGGACGGGATGTGCGCGGATGCGTGGAAACGTCTCCTGTTCCCCTCGCTCAGCCGCGAGCTGCGGCGGGAGCTGACCGACCGCGCCAATGAACAGGCCATTGCCACCTTTGCCCTCAATCTCCGCCCGCTTCTGCTCCAGCCGCCGATCAAAAATCAGGTGGTGCTCGGCTTTGACCCGGCATACCGGACGGGCTGCAAGCTGGCTGTTGTCGATCCGACGGGTGCCGTGCTCGATACCGCTGTGATTTATCCCACACCGCCGCACAAAAAGACGGCGGAAAGCATGCAGAAGCTGACCGCACTGTGCAAAAAACACGGTGTCACCTGTGTGGCGCTCGGGAACGGCACGGCAAGCCGGGAATCCGAGCAGTTCCTCACCGATTTCATCCGGGAAAGCGGTCTGCAGATCTCCTATATGGTTGTCAGTGAGGCGGGCGCGTCGGTCTATTCCGCTTCCAAGCTGGGTGCACAGGAGTTTCCCGACTTCGATGTCTCGCTGCGCTCCGCTGTATCCATTGCACGCCGTTTACAGGATCCGCTCGCCGAGCTTGTAAAAATTGATCCGAAGGCAATCGGCATCGGGCAATATCAGCACGATATGCCGCAGGCGCAGCTGTCGCAGACGCTTGACGGCGTGGTGGAGGACTGTGTCAATGCCGTCGGGGTCGATCTCAACACGGCATCTTCTTCCCTGCTCGCGCATATCTCGGGTATTTCACCGGCAATTGCAAAAAATATCACGGTTTACCGCGAGGAGAACGGCGCATTTTCTGCGCGCCGGCAGCTTTTGAAGGTGCCCAAGCTGGGACCGAAGGCGTATGAACAGTGTGCAGGCTTCCTGCGCGTTGCGGAAAGCCGGGAGGTGCTCGACAACACGGCAGTGCATCCGGAATCCTATGAGGCGGCAAAAAATCTGCTGCTGCTCTGCGGCTACACGCAGGCAGATGTGCGTGCGCATCAGCTGACCGATCTCGACCGCCGGATGCAGGCCATGGGAAAAGAGCAGCTTGCAAAACGCTGCGGCGTGGGTGTGCCGACCCTGACAGATATCGCAGCGGAGCTGCAGAAGCCGGGGCGTGACCCGCGCGATGAGCTGCCCGCACCGCTGCTGCGCAGCGCGGATGTCATGACACTCGAACAGCTCAAGCCGGGCATGGAGGTCGTGGGAACGGTGCGCAATGTCTGCGATTTCGGTGCATTTGTAGACATCGGTGTGCACGAGGACGGACTGGTGCATATTTCCCAGCTTGCGGACAAGTTTGTCCGCCATCCGTCGGAAATTGTCCGCGTCGGCGATGTTGTCAAGGCGGTTGTGCTGTCCGTTGACCCCGCGAAAAAACGCATTGGTCTGTCTATGAAGCAGGTCAAATCATAAAACCATATCGTTTCCAACCAGGGATTGACAGAAAAGTGCCGCTTCCCTCAAGCATCTTTGTTTGAGCAGGCGGCATTTCTGTTTGCGTATTTTTGTGAAACGTGATCTGAACATGCTGTATTGCAGCAGCGCTGCGAACAGACGCACCATCCGCTGCGAAATGTCAGCCTCGCAATTCGCAAACCGTCACTTTTTGTCCGCAAACGAAAAAAAGATCTGAAGCATCACGATCGCTTCAGACCTCTTTTGTGTTCTATTATGATTTTCTTGAACCTGTGCGCACCGCGCTCTCCGGATCATGCGCGGACAGGCGGTCGAAATACGAGCGTGTCTCCCGAACGATGACACCGCTCAGTGTGAGCAGCGCAATCAGATTCGGCAGCGCCATCAAACCGTTAAAAATATCCGCGATATTCCAAACCGCTTCGATGGTCATATACGGGCCGATAAACACCGCGAGAATGTACAGCCAGCGGTAAATCAGAAGCGAGCGTTTGCTGCCGCCGGACAGATATTCCAGGCAGCGCTCTCCGTAGTAATCCCAGCCGAGAATGGTCGTGAATGCGAAGAACACGAGACACAGCATGAGCACGCCCGAGGTGACCCAGCCCGGCAGGAACGGCAGACCGTTGTCAAACGCATAGCTTGTGACAAGCGGACCGTCCAGACCGACATCCCACGCGCCGGTGATGACAATGGTCAGGCCGGTCATCGTGCAGATGATGATGGTGTCAATAAAAGTTCCGGTCATGGAAACCAGACCCTGGCGAACCGGCTCGTTTGTCTGTGCAGCAGCCGCCGCGATGGGGGCGGATCCAAGTCCGGCCTCGTTGGAGAAAATGCCGCGTGCGATGCCCTTCTGCATTGCGACCGTCAGCGAGCCGACCGCGCCGCCGGTCACCGCCGCCGGGTTAAAGGCGCCCTGAATGATCTCCCCCAGCGCTCCCGGAATGCTCTTGAAATGATAGAGTAAAATACCCAGGCAAAAAACGATGTACAGCACTGCCATGAACGGAACGACAACCTGCGAAACGCTCGCAATACGCCGGATTCCGCCGAGCAGCACCAGTGCCACGCAGACCGTCAGCACAATATCTGCTGCAATTGTCGCATAGCTGTACGATGCGCCGAACATCGAAACCGTATGTACCGCACCCGGGTCAAACAGATTGCTGACCGCAGTTGCTATGGAATTGACCTGCGTAAACGTGCCGATGCCGAACAGACCGACACACATGCCGAAAAAGGCAAACAGGCAGGCGAGCCATTTCCATTGCTTGCCCATGCCGCGCTCAATGTAGTAAAACGGTCCGCCGAGGGCATGTCCGTCTTTGTCCACCGTGCGGTACAAAACCGCCAGAAGTCCTTCGGCATATTTGGTCGCCATGCCAAAGAAGGCCGCCAGCCACATCCAGAACAGTGCACCCGGTCCGCCGGTGACAATCGCGGTCGCCACGCCGGCAATATTGCCCGTGCCAATGGTGGCGGAGAGCGCGGTACACAGTGCGCCGAAGCTTGTGACCTCGCCTTCCCCGTCCGCTTCATTCTGGAACATATACCGCAGGGCACGCGGCAAATGCCGCATCTGCAGCAGTCCCAGCCGGCAGGTCAGATAGATGCCGGTTGCCATAATGAGGACAATCAGCGGAAGTCCCCAGACCCAGCCGTCGATACGTGAGATCAGCTCATTGATTTGTGAAAACATCTGAATTTCATTCCTCCATTTTTGTGAAATAAAAAAGCCGAAACAGCTGTTTCGGCTCTCGGAGAAAAGACAAAAGTATTGTACTCTGTCCTTTTGCCTGAGAGATCGGCGGAATACAGCCGCCTTACACCTTCGGCGCTCAGAGGATGTGCATTCCTCCGAGACTCTCCAGAGAAGCAAACCGCGCCGTATGCTGATCGTATCCGGCACAGTCTGACACTTACTATACCACAGTTTCCCGGTTTTGACAACACCGGATGAAAATCTCGCAAAGAAAGTGTTTTTTTCTGTTAAAACGCCCGGTATCCCCCCTCTGTTCGCGCAAAAAAGGACACGCTCCCGCGTGTCCCCTCCCATCCGTTTCAGATGATTTATAAGGTACCCTTTGTGGAAAGGACATCCGTAATGCGCGGATCTGCCATCGTCGCCATGTCAAGCGCCTTTGCGAATGCCTTGAACATCGCCTCCATAATATGGTGATTGTTCGAGCCGTGCAGCACCTTGATATGCAGATTCATCGCGCCTGCATAGGACACGGCGTAGAAAAATTCCCGCGCCATTTCCGTATCCATATCGCCGCAGCGGTCTGCCGTAAACGCGGCATCGTATACAAGATACGGCCGGCCGGAGAGATCGACAGCGCACAGCACAAGCGCTTCATCCATCGGCAGAATGCAGGAGCCGTACCGGCGAATTCCTTTTTTATCCCCGACTGCCTCGCGGATTGCGGTGCCCAGCACAATGCCGGTGTCCTCGATGGTGTGATGGCAGTCGACCTCCAAATCGCCGTCTACATGCAGCGTGACATCAAACAGACCATGGCGGGCAAAGCCGTTCATCATATGATCGAAAAAGCCGACACCGGTTGAAATCTCGGCGCTGCCGGTTCCGTCCAGATTCAAATTCATCTGAATTTTTGTCTCATTTGTATTTCTTTCTATGCTGCTGATTCGTGCCATAGGTGGTTTCCTCCCGGATTTCTGTTGGTATCATTATACCAAGCCAAACCGTTTCTTGCAACGGCTGTCATCAGCTGACCGGAAATCCGGTCATCGGGAAGCTCTGCGAACCGATCGTGATATCCAGCTCGAGCATCCCGTCGGTCAGCAGCCCGTCCGCATGAAACGGGACATTTTTTTCACGAAACCAGATCGTACCGTCAAACGCACGCAGGTCACCCTCCATATATCCGGCCGAAATAATCGTGCCGTGTCCCAATACGGCGATATGACCGGAAACGCCTGCCTCCGTCTTGCATAAATCGAGAGAACCGGGAATCAGCCCGTTTGGACTGTCAAAGAAAATATGATATCTTTCCTGTTTCAACGTACTCACTCCTTTGCCGTACTTCTCTCCGCGCCCGCTCCCTTCTGCAGATGTGACATCATCTGTTCCGCCTCAAATAGATAGAACCCGAATCTTCACAAATAAATTGCCAATATTTCCCCAAAATGCCCCCAAACTGCCCATTTAAAGAAAAAATAATTTGTTTTTTCGCTAATTCTGTATTTATCATACTTCTTTTTCCGGTGTGCGTCAACGTATCATTTGTAAATTTTTTCAAACCGTATATTTTATGGTCTGTTTTATAAATCATCTTGCCTTCTTTTGCTATCCGTTTTATAATACGATAAGAGAAAGGTGTGACAATCACTATGGCCAAAAAAGACACCCGAAACACAAAAAAGCGCATTGTAAGCGCAGCATGGGAGCTGTTTTACGAACAGGGCTACGATGAAACCACAATAGACGATATTGTAGAACGCTCCGAGACCTCAAAGGGATCGTTTTATCATTACTTTGACAGCAAGGATGCCCTGCTCTCCTCCCTGTCTTATCTGTTCGATGCAAAATATGAACAGCTGATGAGCACGATTGATCCCGAAATGGACAGCTTTGACAAGCTGATGTACCTCAATCACGAGCTGTTTTTGATGATTGAGAACAGTATTCCGATGGATTTGCTCGCCCGCATGTACTCCTCGCAGCTGGTCACCCTCGGCGAGCGGCATCTGCTCAATCAGGGGCGCACTTATTATCGCGTGCTGCGGAAAATTGTCATCGAAGGACAGCGGCGCGGCGAACTGCGCTCCGATGTCTCTGTCAACGAGATTGTCAAGGCGTACGCGATGTGTGAACGCGCGATTATTTACGACTGGTGTATCTGCAACGGGGATTACTCTCTTTATCAATACTCCGGTACAACCCTTTCTATGTTTTTAAAATCGTATCGCTGTGCGTAAATCGGCATTTTTGGAACAATTATCAGATAAAAACCCGTATTTCATTTTATACCGCCGATTTATTTGTACGAACTGTATTCTAGTATTGAGTTCATATTCTCGTTTATTCCCGCGTGTGATACAATAATCCTCGTCATAATACGAGGGCTGCACCGCATCTGTGCAATCATTTTTTTGACGAAACCGCGCTTTCAGCATGATGCAGCGCCGCCCGAAACAAAGGAGTTCTGGTAATGTCATCCACCATTTGTATCACCATCGCCATTGTCCTGTATCTGGTCATGATGCTCTACATCGGTTTTATCTGCTCCCGCAGAAACAGCAACGTCGATGATTTTTATCTCGGCGGACGCAAGCTCGGTCCGCTTGTCACCGCGATGAGCGCCGAGGCTTCCGATATGAGCAGCTGGCTGCTGATGGGACTTCCCGGCGTCGCTTATGTCACCGGCATTGCGGATCCGGCATGGACTGCAATCGGTCTTGCAATCGGCACCTATCTCAACTGGCTGATTGTTGCGCGCCGCATCCGCATTTACACACATATGACCGATTCTATCACGATTCCGGACTTTTTCTCCAATCGGTACGGCGATAAAAAGCATTTGCTTTCCTCGGTCGCCGCGGTCATCATTATTATTTTCTTCATCCCGTACACCGCCTCCGGCTTTGCAGCCTGCGGCAAGCTGTTCAATATGCTGTTCGGGCTGAACTACATCACCGCAATGCTCATCAGTGCCGCCATCATCGTCGGCTATTGTACGCTCGGCGGCTTCCTCGCCGCAAGCACGACCGATTTGATTCAGTCGATCGTTATGACCATCGCGCTGATCGTTGTCATTTTCTACGGCATTGCGAACGCCGGCGGCTGGGGCGCTGTCATGGAAAACGCACGCGCTCTCCCGGGCTACTTCAGCCTGACGCAGATTTACGACCCGGCTTCCGGAACGGCTTCTCCGTACGGTGCACTGACTTCCGCCTCCATGCTGGCATGGGGTCTGGGCTATTTCGGTATGCCGCATGTCCTCCTGCGCTTTATGGCGATTGAGGACGAGGACAAAGTGCGCGTTTCCCGCCGCATTGCAACCATCTGGGTTGTCATCTCGATGACGGTCGCCGTTCTGATCGGTGTGGTCGGTCTGACGATGAGCAAGGTCGGTGCACTTCCGGCTCTGGAGGATTCCGAGACCATCATCATTGCAATCGCACAGTCCATCAGCAGCCACGGTATTCTCGCGGCATTGATTGCAGGCGTCATTCTCGCAGGCATTCTCGCGGCAACCATGTCCACTGCGGACTCCCAGCTGCTCGCTGCCGCGTCCAGTGTCTCCCAGAACATCATCCGGGATCTGTTCGGTATCAAGCTGTCCCAGAAAAAGAGTATGACCGTCGCGCGCGTCACGGTTGTCATCATTGCAGTCATTTCCATTTTCCTGGCACGCAATCCGAACAGTTCGGTCTTCCGCATCGTTTCGTTTGCGTGGGCAGGCTTTGGCGCAACCTTCGGACCGGTTGTCCTGTTCGCACTGTTCTGGAAGCGTTCGAACATGTGGGGCGCACTGTGCGGCATGATTGCCGGCGGTGTGATGGTCTTCGTCTGGAAGTTCGGCATTTCAACGCTCGGCGGTGTGTTCGGCATCTACGAGCTGCTGCCCGCATTCCTCGCCGCCTGCGCTGTCAATATTATTGTCAGCCTGCTGACCCCCGCACCTTCTGCTGAAGTTTTGCAGATGTATCACAAAGTTGCAGAAATGGTGTAAGATGCCCCTATATACCATTTAACGGTGTCTGTAGAAAAGACATTTGAATCAACACAGGCAGATTTCCCGCGAAAAAGTGCGGGGGTCTGTCTGTTTTCTTTTCCCGCCGCTGTCGAGAACTGTCGATCTTACCATTCGTTACCTTGTACAAACCCAGCTAATCATTCATAATCATGTCGAATAAGTCCGCGTTTTCAGCGATTATTTCCCAATTCTGTGTCTTTTTTTCCTGTATTTTTTCTGCGAAGATATCCGCATCCTGTCGAAATCTTTGCGCCGGTGCCGTTTTCCCTGTTTCATTTTGTATATTTCCCGAATTGTAAATGATTTTACTTTTCGAGTATAATGCTTATAACATATGTAACAACATGCAAAAAGGGGATATGGATATGATGCAGATTACACAGGTTATGATTGCAGACGAGGATGCCGCGTTTGTGCAGCTGCTCCGCAGAGCACTCGCCGGCACGGATGGATTTTCGGTTGTGCACACTTCTCAGTCGGGGGATGGACTGATGGAAGCAATCCGCACCGCGCGGCCGGACATTCTTGTGCTGGACCTCATGCTGCCCGGCATCAACGCGCTGAGTATTCTCCACACACTCTCTTCTCTTCCTGCCGAGCAGCGTCCGCGTATTTTTGTTTTGTCCGCCTTTTCCTCCTCCGATCTCTGTGCCGAATGCGATCGTCTCGGGGTAAATTTTTTCCTGCGCAAGCCGATCTCGGTCAGTGCGCTGGTTGATCTAATCGTGCGCTATGGGATCATCCAGCCCGCTGTGCCCCCATCACCCGGCGTCAGCCACAATGATCTGATGCGCCACATCATCACGCTTTTGTCGGACATGCAGTTTCCCGCCCACGTGATGGGCTATGGCTATATCCGCGATGCAATTGCTATGACACTGGAAGATCCTGCGCTCGCCGATTCCGTCACCAAGATTCTTTACCCCGCAATCGCAAAGCATTACCGCACCACATGGACCAGCGTGGAGCGCGATATTCGAAATGCGATTGACATCGCATGGCGGCGCTGCGGCGGCGTCTTCTCCGGCTTTCACTTCTCCCGCCGCCCGGCAAACCGCGAATTCATCCTGACGCTCGCAGATCGTGTCCGCTATGACCTCCGCCTTGATCTGTGTGCGGAAATCCCGTCGCCGCGGCGCAAGGTTTCCGGATGATGGTGCAAAATTGTCACATTTTAACGCCAAATAATCAAAATATACGCTATTTTTTGTAAATGATTATGCCTTTTGAGCGATTGACGCGGCAGACCGCAGGACTTATAATAAATAAAAATTATAAAAAATAACAATCTAACGTTGTTCGAACCCAACTAGGAGAAAAAATTCTTATGAGAAATCGAAAAAGAACCATTCTGCGGCTCCGGTTTGTTATGCTCACCACGCTGTGCGCCATCACTGTCACCTCGGCAGCTGTGCTCTGCCAGGCCTTTTTCCGTTCTGATGAGGCACAGGCGGCAGATGCCGTGTTCACCGAACAGAATATCGGCGAGACGGTTGATCTGACTGACGCGCTCGATGCCGTTGAAAAGAAGGAGGATGCCGAGGAGCAGAAGGAGGCGCGGGATGCCGCTGCACAGAAGACCTTGCAGGAGGCAGCAAAGGTGCAGGAAATCGACGGACTGACCGTTTCCGTTCACGCGCAGCTCCCTGTCGTTCAGCCGTCGCTGACACCGGAGCAGGCGCAGAATGTGTCCATTGTCGTCAAAAAATCCGACCATATTCTGACGCTGTATAACGGCGAAAGCATTATCGCACAGTATTCCGTCGGTCTCGGCAGCGCCGCTGACCAGGGTGCAAAGCAGCAGGAGGGCGACCGGCGCACACCGGAGGGCGAATATTACGTCTGTGTGCTCAACGGCGACAGCAAATACCACCTCGCACTCGGTCTGTCTTATCCGAATGCACAGGACGCGCAGCGCGGCCTGAATTCCGGTCTGATTACACAGGAACAATATAACAGCATCCTTTCGTCTCTCAATGCAGGCCAGCAGCCCGACTGGTATACCAAGCTCGGCGGGCAGATCATGATTCACGGTCAAAAGGGCAATCTCGGCGGACAGGCTGACTGGACAAACGGCTGTGTTGCAGTCGACAATCAGGTCATGGATATTTTGTGGAAATACTGCCGTGTCGGCACGAAGGTCACACTGCTCCCCTGACAGACACAACAACTTTGCTCCCGGAACGTATTTCAGGGGTTTTCAACGACGTCCTGATGTGGTATACTTATAAAAACCGGTGCGCGGGCAGAGTACGGCTCTCACCGCAAACCGCATCGTTTACAAGCTGTACCGACCCACAAGGATGTTCCCTGACGGAGAAGCTGCGTGAGAATACCACGAACAAATTTTACCGCCCTGCGGTTCTCTGTTCTCCCTGTGCTGCGGCACAGGGAGTTTTTTCATTTACCGGAAAGAAAGGAAGCGCAAATGGAACAGACGAGAGTTGCCATGCTGGCTGTTGTCGTGGAAAATCCGGCTCACATCGAGAAACTCAACCAGCTGCTGCACGAGTACAGGCAGTACATCATCGGCCGGATGGGGATTCCCTATGACAAGCGCGGCATTTCACTCATCAGCGTCGCGCTTGACGCCCCGACCGGGATTATCAGCGCATTGTCCGGCAAAATCGGTATGCTGGACGGCATCACCGCAAAAGCAGTCTACTCCAAGCTGTGAGCAGCTGCATTCACGCAAACAGGAGGTTTTCCCATGTACAATATGATGTCCCCAAAGGCAGAGGAATTTATCAGCGATGAGGAAATTCGCGCATGTCTCGCCTATGCGGAGGAAAATAAGCACAACCGCCCTTTGATCGAAGATATTTTGAAAAAAGCCCGCGAAATGAAGGGGCTTTCCCACCGCGACGCACTGGTGCTGCTCGACTGTGATCTCGACGATCTCAACGAGGAGATTTATGCCCTTGCCCGCAAAATAAAAGAGGAGTTTTACGGCAATCGCATTGTCATGTTCGCGCCGCTCTATCTGTCCAACTACTGTGTCAACGGGTGTGAATACTGCCCGTATCATCTGAAAAACAAGCACATTGCACGCAAAAAGCTGACGCAGGAGGAAATTGTCTCCGAAGTCACCGCCCTGCAGGACATGGGACATAAGCGTCTTGCGATTGAAGCCGGAGAAGATCCGGTCAACAACCCGATCGAATATATTCTGGAGTCGATTCAGACCATTTACAGCATCAAGCATAAAAACGGCGCCATTCGCCGTGTCAACGTCAACATTGCCGCGACCACAGTTGAAAATTACCGCAGGCTGAAGGATGCGGGTATCGGCACATATATCCTGTTCCAGGAAACCTATAACAAAGAATCGTATGAAAAGCTTCACCCGACAGGACCCAAGCACGACTATGCCTATCACACGGAGGCGATGGACCGCGCCATGGACGGCGGCATTGACGATGTGGGACTGGGCGTGCTGTTCGGACTCAACAACTACCGTTACGACTTCACCGGCATCATTATGCACGCAGAGCACCTCGAGGCATATAAGGGCGTGGGCCCGCACACGATCAGCGTGCCGCGTGTCCGCCGCGCAGATGATATCGATCCCGATGTCTTTGACAACGGAATTTCGGACGATATGTTTGCCAAAATCGTCGCATGTATCCGCATTGCCGTGCCGTATACCGGCATGATTGTCTCCACCCGCGAAAGCCAGCAGAGCCGCGAGCGTGTGCTGCAGCTCGGTATTTCCCAGATCAGCGGCGGCTCCCGGACAAGTGTCGGCGGCTATGCGGAAGAGGAACCGGAGGAGGAAAACTCCGCGCAGTTTGATATCAGCGACCGCCGGACGCTCGATGAGGTCGTGCGCTGGCTGATGGAGCTCGGCTATGTCCCCAGCTTCTGTACTGCCTGCTACCGCGAAGGGCGCACAGGTGACCGCTTCATGTCTCTGCTCAAGAGCCGGCAGATCATCAACTGCTGCCATCCGAATGCCCTGATGACACTCAAGGAATATCTGGAGGACTACGCCTCTCCGGAAACAAAGGCCATCGGCGAGGCGCTCATCGCGCGGGAATTACAAGTTATCCCGAACAAAACTGTGCGCGAAAAGGCGGCGGAATATATCGAAAACATTCACACGGGTCAGCGCGATTTCCGCTTCTGATGTCTCCGGACCGTCAGATGCGATTGGGAAACAAATCTGCCGCAAAACAGACTGAAAATCGTCTCCAAGCAATGAAAATGGCACGCTTCCAAAGCAGAGGATGCTCGGGAACGTGCCGTTTCTTTTTGAAATGTTACAAAAGCGCGGATTATGCAGCAGTCTCACTTTTTCTTTTCCTGTCCGGCATGCCTGCTTTTTGCATATTCGCGGCGCCGGTGCTATAATAACGGCGTACCATTGTCCAAAGGAGGCGGAAGCATGTCCGCAAAAACTGACACCGATTTCTCTCAGGGAAGCATTTCCTCCAATATCATCCGGCTGGCTGTGCCCATGACGCTTGCGCAGCTGGTCAATGTACTGTACAACATTGTCGACCGCATTTATATCGGCCGCATCGGTGCCGATGCGACGCAGGCGCTCACCGGTCTCGGGGTCTGCTTTCCGATTATCACAATGGTCATTGCCTTTGCAAATCTGATCGGTATGGGCGGCGCACCGCTGTTTTCCATTCAGCGCGGTGCCGGACACGACAAGGAAGCGGAGGCGATCATGGGAAACTGTCTGACCCTGCTGCTCTGCTTCGGTCTGGGTCTGACCGCCGTCGGACTGGCGGTTCGCCGTCCGCTGCTGCTTGCTCTCGGCGCGAGCCGCATCACGCTCCCCTATGCCATGTCCTACATAACGGTGTACCTGATCGGCAATGTGTTTGTCATGCTGTCCCTCGGCTTGAACAGCTTCATCAACGCGCAGGGGTTTGCGCGCACCGGTATGCTGACCGTCATGATCGGCGCGGCGCTCAATCTCATTCTCGATCCGATTTTTATTTTTGTCCTGCACATGGGTGTGCGCGGCGCCGCGCTGGCTACCATCCTCTCACAATTTGCCGCGGCGCTGTGGACCTTTCGTTTTCTGACCGGTCCGCATACGCTGCTTCGTCTGCGGCGGAAGCATCTGCGCCCGCAAGCGGCGCGCGTGAGACAGATTCTCACCCTCGGTCTCGCCGGTTTTACGATGAATGTGACCAACAGCCTCGTTCAAATCGCCTGCAACAGCTCCCTGCAGTACTTCGGCGGCGATCTCTATGTCGGTGTGATGACGGTGCTCAATTCCGTGCGGGAAATCATCATGCTGCCCATCGCGGGTATTTCCAGCAGTGCACAGCCTGTCATCAGCTTCAATTACGGCGCGGCACTTCCCCGCCGCGTGCGGCAGGCCATTCGTTTCCTGTCGGCAACCCTGATTGTCTATTCGCTCGCAGTGTGGGGCATTATTTCGCTGTTCCCGCACTTCTTCATCCACATTTTCAACACCGATCCCGTGCTGACGGCTGCGGGTGTGCCGGCGATGCATGTGTACTATTTCGGATTTTTCCTGATGGCATTGCAGTTTTCCGGACAGACTGTCTTTACCGCACTCGGAAAATCGCGGCAGGCGATCTTCTTTTCCATCTTCCGCAAGGGCATCGTTGTCATACCGCTCACGCTTCTCCTGCCGCATATCGCCGGTCTCGGTGTATTCGGTGTATTTGTCGCCGAACCGATTTCCAATCTGCTCGGCGGTGCGGCATGCTTTACAACCATGTATCTCACCGTATACCGCAGGCTGGAGCAGTAGTGTCTGTTTCGGTCCATTCCCTTTTCGCCGCGCTGCGCCCGCAGCCCGGCGTTTTTTTCTTTGCTCAAAGCAGTCCGTTCCGGCGCGTCACCGCGTGACGCGGTGAATCCATTTGAAGGAGTGCAGCCGGTGAAAAATGACCGGAATCTTGCCGAGCTGATCCATCTTCAGGCAGAAAAATACGACAGCCGGTGGAAAGTGAAAGACAAACGCACACAAAAAGGCAGACGGCAGACAGATCAGCCAGGTCCAGATGTTGTTGTTGATCATACTGAAGCGCGTGTCACCGCCGGCGCGCAGAAAGCCGCAGTCAGCTGCCATTTGACAGCAGGTTCCGACGGTTGTAACCGACAAAACGGCAATAAACTGACGGGTCAGCTGTGCCGCACGCGGCGTCAGCGTGCTGTAAATGTGCATGATCGGCCATTGGGACAGAAACAGCACCAGTCCGGTGGTTACACCGATTGCCACAAACACAATCTGCAGGGTATGGACAACCGGCCGAATGCCGGCGGCCGGATCTTGTTCATGCTCGCCCAATGTGCGGCCCGTGACAATCGCCGCCGCGCTCGCCGCACCGTAGCCGACGACCGAGATAATCTGGAACGCGATGACCGAAATCGAGTTTGCCGGCAGCACCGAGCCCGCATCGTTCAGGTTGCCGATGATGGCTGTCTGGAAAATGGAGTTGACGCCCCACAGCGCCTGCGTGATGAGCAGCGGAAGGGAAACACGCACATAGTCCCCCATGTACTTTCTGTCGATGAATACGAGCTTTTTCAGGTTGAGATTGAGCTTGTGCTCGCGGAACTTGAGAAACCAGATGACGATCAGCAGCTCCACGGTGCGGGAGACGAGCGTCGCAATGGCAGCGCCGCGCACACCGAGCATCGGCGCGCCGAAATGACCGTAAATCAGAATGTAGTTGAGCACAACATTGATGCAAAGCGTCGAGCCTGCAATGATGTAACCGATTTTCACGATGCCAATGGAGCGCAGAGAGGATGCCAGCATATTGGTGAGTGCGAACAGGACATAGGTAAAACAGATGATGCGCAGATACTGCAGGGCCTCCCCCGCAGCCGCCGCGTCATTTGTCATCAGTCCGATCATCTGCCGCGGAACGAGCCGTGCTGCGGCAAACAGAATCAGCGCGAGACCCACGCCAAAGCGAAGGCCGCAGCCGATGATGCTCGGAATCGGCTTCAGCTCTTTCTTTCCCCAATACCGTGTGCCGAGCACGACAATGCCCTCACTGACGCCGACAACCAGCATCTGTAAAAAGAACTGAAACTGATTGCACAGCGATACACCGGACAGCGCGTCCTGCGAAAAGCGTCCGATCATGATATTATCTGCCAGATTGACCGAATAGGTCAGCAGATTTTGCAGGGCAATGCCCAATGTCAGAATCGCAAACGATTTGTAAAAATTCTTGTCCCGAATCACTGTAATCCCTTCCCTTTTGTCCATTCTCTGTGAAACTTATTTAGAAAAAACGCGATTGCCTGTTTCGGTCCGTCTTTTTCACATATAGCCGTGTATCTGCCTCTTTTTCTACATTATATTGGATTTCCATAAAAATACAATAAAAAAACCGACCATTTTATTTTGATTTTGTGCTATAATAAGTGAAAGGAGGAATTCCCGTGGGAAAATGCAATGAACCCGGGGTTCTGTTGGAATCCGACCGTTTTTTCAACACCCCGAGCACGGCCGCCGGCCAGCTGTTTTATTACATCACACGCTGCGGCCACTATTTCTGCACGACAGAATACAATTTCACCGATGATTCCGAGACGGCCCGTCAGCCGAGTCACCGAAATTCCATGATCTTTTTTGTCTGTTCGGGCTCGCTGTTTGTCGAGAATGCAGGGCAAAGCGGAACTGTTTTGCCCGGTCAGGTTGCTCTGATCGACTGCACCCTGCCGCATCACTTTTACGCGCGAGAGGAAACAGAAACGCTTTGGATGCACCTCGAGGGGAGCAACACCAAGGATTTTTTCTCGTACATTCGCGCCCTCAACGGCGACCGTTTGTCATTTACGCCGCCTTCATCGCAAAGCACAAAGACCTCTATGCTGCAGCTCATCAACGCATTCCGCCTGCCCGGGCGGATGGGCGAAAGCGAACAGTCACAGCGTATCCACCGGCTGCTTTGCGAACTGATTGTCATGCCGCAGACACCGCAGCAGGAGAATACCGCAGATGCAATTTCTCAGGTGATTGATTTTATCACACAGCATCTGTTTGAAGATTTATCGGTTGCAGATGTGGCTGCATCCATCAATCTCAGCCCGTCCCATCTGTCCCGCCTGTTCAAAACGCGCACGGGGTTTTCTCCCCATGAGTTTATCACACTGCGCCGCATTGACGCGGCAAAGGAACTGCTTCTGACGACCAGTCTCTCCATCAAGCAGATTGCATTCCGCGTGGGCTACCACAGCGAAGCGAACTTTATTACCTCGTTTTCCGGAAAGACCGGTCTGACTCCCGCGGTCTTCCGCCGCAATCCCATCTGACCGGAGGTGTTTGTTATGTCTGACTGCTGCGATATTGTCGTTGCGGGTGCCGCGATTATCGACATCCCTGTCGTTCCCGCCGATCCCGCTGTTTTTTCGCGTCCCTCTACGCCGGCGGAACGCATTATCCTGACCTCCGGCGGCGATGCGATGAATGAGGCGCTGATTTTATCGCGTCTCGGCCGCCGTGTGCGGCTGGTCACGCGCATCGGGCGCGACGATGCCGGTGCATATCTCAAATCCACCTGCAAAGCCGCCGGAATTGACACGCGCTTTTTCCGCGAGGCCGACGGGCTGGACACCGGGGTCAATGTCGTTTTGGTTGACGAATGCGGTGAGCGGCGGTTTTACACCAACCCGCACGGCAGCCTGCGCGCGCTGGAAGCATCTGACATCACGCCGGACAGCCTGGACGGGGCGAAAATTTTCTGCTTTGCGAGCATCTTTGTCTTTCCGAAGATTGATCCGGAACAGCTGGAGATCCTGTTTCGCACCGTGCGCAGCCGCGGTCTGCTCGTCTGCGCGGATATGACGCTGCCCAAGCGCGGCGAAACCATCCGCGAGCTCGCCCCTGCTCTCGCTCACCTCGACTACTTTTTTGCCAATCTCGAAGAATCGCGGCAAATTACGGGGCTGACCGCTCCCGAGTCGATCGCAGATGCGCTGCTGTGCACCGGCGTGCGCCATGTCATTATCAAGCTCGGAGCGGACGGCTGTCTCATCGCCCATCGGGGCGGACAGCAGCTCATCCCCGCCTGCCCGCAGACGCAGTGCATCGACACCACCGGTGCGGGTGACAATTTTGCCGCGGGCTTTCTCTCCGCGCTGCTCGACGGGCTCAGCTTTGCCGACTGTGCGCGCTATGCCAATGCGTGCGCTGCGGTGTCGGTGGAAAGCGTCGGGGCGGCAACCGGTGTCCGGGACGCAGAGCAGGTGCAAAGCCGCTTTCGCGCAGCGTATGCGGCGGGTTGAAGTCTGATGCCGTATAAAATCCGAAAAAACATGCGGTTGTACAGGCTTTCGTGCAATTTGCCCGGTTTCAGTTGCAGATTGTTCGGTGCTGTGCTATAATATCGACGATAATTTTCTCAGGACGCACTGTCCTGAAACAAGGAAGCGTGAGAATATGAGTTTTTTTAGTCAGTTGAAGGACGAGCTGAACGATAAGAATATCGACAAGTCCAAAATCCATGTTGTTGAAGAGGAACTCGAGGAGGAAGAGACGGCCGCTCCGCAGGAGCCGGAGGAAGATCCGGAATATCCGGAGCACCCCGATTATATAGCTCTGCGTCCCAACCTGACCGAACGTCAGCTGTGGCGCATGCCTGCCATCCGGTTTTATCTGGCCATTATCGGCTTTTGCATCGGCATGGTAGTCTTCGGTGTCATCAACCAGCTGTTTTCGCTCGGTATGACGCGCGGCGCAGTCGGCTGGTATCAGATTTTCGGCGCTGCAATCGGTTTTCTGTTCAGCCGCGAATATCTGGAGCCCCGCCTGCGGATTCCGTTTTCCAAGGGTACGCCGGAACAGAAAAAAAAGGCCGCAGAAACCTATGTCGCCCAGATGCGTGCACTGGATGAGCACATCCATGAGCTGCGCAAAATGCGCGGTGTTGAGGACGACGAGGACTGATGCTCCAAAAAAAGCAAAAAAATTCCGCCGCTGCACTGCAGTGACGGAATTTTTTTTACACGGCATCCATGGGTCAGAACCAACCCGTTCTTATATAACAACAAGGATAAGGAGAGAAGAGAGAATCATTCAACATTCAGGGAACGAGTCGCCCGATGCCGTGTACTCCCTGCGGCGCACCGCAGGCAAAAAATAGTAGAAAAGGAAGGATGGTTGAGGGGGTTACTGGTATTTCCCTTCAACGATTCTTATTATAGTCATTTGCACCAAAAAATCAATGCGAAAATTGTTCAATAGTACGAACCAAAAGACATTTGTATTTAAGCAAAGTGCCCACCCTGTCGAAAACGGGGGCAAAATCGTGCTGCCCGGTTGTTACAATACACAAAGCATTGCACCGGAAAATGACAACATGCAGAAAAAAACCTGCCGAATCACCGCACTTTCGCTGCCGCTATTTCAAACCTATTTCGACAACAGATGCGTGCGGGAGATCGGAAAGGGGCAGATCACACGGTTTTTTTACCCAGCCATCCGCACAGCGCAGAAAGAGCATATTCCTTCCCTGCGCATCCCGCCGCAGCTGTGCGCCGTAACAGAGCAGATGGTGATTGCCGTATTTCGGATGCCGGCGCAGCTCGAGATAGAGCAGGCTGCCCCGTCCCAACGCACTGCGAATGTTTTTCTCTGTGGCGCGCCGCCGCCTCAGCACACAAAAATCCTCAATGCCAAAGGCTTTCAGACATGCGTCCAGGAAAACTCCCGCCAGCAGGTCAGATGTCCCGCCGAGGCATCCGAACAGATCCAGATTCATATAGATCATCCGGCGCTGACCGATTTTTGCACAGGTTCGAAACACCTGCTGCGCCGAAAGGGAAGCCGGCTTTCCCTCCCATGCGCTGAGCGTGAGAATCAGATTGGCTGCCGCGGTCGGACCGCAGTGCCGCCGATATTGTCTGTCGAGCCGTTCAAATTCTCCGGTCGTACAATAGTGTTCAAACCGTTGCCACGTCTGCGGGACTGTCCGTCGCATCTGTCTTCCCTCCATGCTGCTGCGCAAGCAAAGCCTCGACCTGCTCCCTCTTTTCATAGAGCACACAGCCGCCCGCATGGTCATCCGCTAAAACGCCGCCGCTCCGAAGCGCGTGAAACAGCTCCGACTGCAGCGCCTTTCTGAGAGAGGTATCGCGGACATTGCAGTCCGAATACGGAGAGAACGGACACGGCTCCGCGCCGCCATGCGAGTTGATGTGGAAAAAGCCGCGTCCGGCCGCAATGCAGCCTCCTGAGCTCTTTTCATCCCCGGGGAATGAGACAAAGACCATTTCAGGATATTCCCCGCGCAGTGCTGTAATCTCATTTTTGAGATATTCCCGCTCCGCATCGCCGGGCGCAAGTGATTCACTCCCCTCCGTCACCGGAACAAACTCGACATATACCACGAGCCTGCAGCCCCGCTTGCTGAGCCCGTCCAAAAAGCCCCGCGAGGAAACCGTGCGGATATTTTCGGTTGTCACTGTGACCGAAGCGCCGAAGAGCAGGCCTTTTGCGTGCAGCGCATCCATGCCGGCAAGCAGCCTGTCATAAATCCCCGCGCCGCGGCGGGAATCGGTCGCTGTCCGGTCTCCCTCCAGGCTCAAAACAGGGATCAGATTTCTGCACCGGTCAAACAGGCGGAGATAGTCCTGATCCAGACAGGTACCATTTGTGAAGATCGGGAAAATGATGTTCTGCTGTTTTCCCGCAGCTTCGATAATATCGCGGCGAAGCATCGGCTCACCGCCCGCAAGCAGGATAAAGCTGATGCCCAGCTGCTCCGCTTCCCGGAACATGAGCAGCCACTCCGCTGCGGTCAGCTGCTGTACCGGCGCGGTGTCCACTGTCGCATGATTGCAGCGGGAATAGCAGCCGGCACAATGCAGATTGCAGCGGCTTGTGATGCTCGCGATCAGAAACGGCGGGACATGAAGCCCTTTTTTCTTCTCCTCCGCACGCTTTTGAGACGCTTTTTTCGCCGCCGCCGCGAACTTCATCATGAATGCGCTCTGACGCGGATTCCGCAGCGTCGCCTTGAGCGAGTCCGCGACAATTTTTTCCACACCGCGCGTCAAATACGCCTGAAGATCAAAATTCTTTTCCACTTGCGTCACCTCCGCCATTTTCATGGGACGACTGTACCGAGCCAGACCTTTCTTACTCGTTATTCCCGAGCATAAAACAGGCCATGACTTCTTGAAACTCCGCAAAGCAGATATCCTCCATGAAATAAAACACGCCTATGCCGTCATGGCTGCATGCGCTCAGAGAATCGATCAGCTCCTCTTCCTCAGAAGCCCGGTACACCCGGACCGGCTCACCCAGGCGGCAACTGATCAGATAAAGCAGATTTTCGGCGATCTGATTCGATTCCCCCAGCCATTCTGTAAAAACCTGCTGCAGGGTCTCCTGCGCCGGGATGATCCGAACCGGATCTGCAAGGCCGAACCACTCGGAAAACTCCGCCGCAAATCCGGTTCGATCGTAACAATCGGTCACAATATACGAGGGACCGATCCAGTCGGAACAGGCCGAAGCCATTCGGGTCAGTCCGTCCAGATACTCGCTGACCCCTG
>OCVV011320098.1_pt1 | contig 25853 bp, 17 predicted proteins | sample 1539721 | NCBI WGS metagenome assembly OCVV01 (sample SAMN02144230, study PRJEB22623) | gut metagenome | biome: sheep rumen | host: Ovis aries | place: New Zealand
TTGCCGGGAACGAATTCGTTGTTGGGCAGGAGGCCATAGAGCATGTATTTATACACCTGTTCTTTCAGGGGCGGATAGTTGAAGCCGTTGAGGGTGAATCCGTCTACGTCAAAGACAACCTCCACGCACTGTTTGGCCATTTCAATCTCGTCCGGGATGGCATAGTAGCGGTGGCTTTCGTCCTTCTGGTCTTCCAGCGAATTGTAACCCACAAATTTTTCGTTGTCCGTACCCACGCCCACAGGTGAATCTCCGTCAAATACGGTTACATTCCTGTAGTAGCCCTGGTAATTCCAGTTGCCGCGGTTCACGGCCAAATCGTTCACATAGATACCGGCCGATGCCACATTGGTGGCTGTCATCTTCTTAAGATGGATGAGCCCCTGGAGTTCTTTCATGGGAGTTACATCGCAAACCTTAAAGCCGATATCGTTTGTAATATGCTGGAATTCAAGAGGCAGCACGTTAAGCTGCTCAATGGAACGCTCTGTGGTTTTGGACACCAGCGGACCGGCTTCCACTTCATTTACAGTGTAGGGGATGGAATACTCCCGGTTCTCATTACCATATACAATACTATTGACATACGGGTAATAGGCGCTGAATAACACCGTAGTGGGGATCTCCCAGAATTGGGATTCAAATATCTTCTTATATCCGCCGTCTCCGGTGCTGTAAACAGGAGAATTATCCAGAAGGACGGTGTTGGTGCCCTTTTCTATGCCCACAAGGCCGAAAGGGATACGGGTATCCATGGTGGCCAGCATATCTCCTGCGTCAGTCTCTCCCTTGGTCTTATAACCCTTGGTGTCCAATTCTTTGCCGTCACGGGTGACCCGGATGTTGAAGCCCAGCTGCTTGGAGTCTTCGTCCTTTCCGGGGATATCTTCCACTCTTGTGCAGGATGGGAGGATTCCCAGAAGGGAAGAAAGGGCTGCGATGAAGTAAAACTGCGGTTTCATATATATTATATTAAGGTATACTTGATTTTTCCTTGGAAAGAGGTTCTCTCTTCCCGTTGCAAAGATATAGATAAAAATAAACAAATCAAAAATTATTTTCAAAAAAATGAATTAATTTTTATTTCGGAAAAATCGCCGTTTTAAAAACGTGAGAGCGCGATTATGCGCTATTTGTAAAAACTTTTTCTTTTTCTCTTTATTGCTAATGTTTGCTAAAACGATTTTCAGCGCTAGATAAGCCATTTATGTGCCTTTCGGTGGCCTGTTTTCAAGAAATCAAAATTATTTTAAAAAAAGTTACAAAAATTTAAAAAAAAATTTTGCGGATTAAAATGATTTTTGTAACTTTGTATTCAATTACACAATAAACAACGGCGCGCAAAGCAGGTTAAAAGAACGGAAAAGATTAATAATCAAACACTTAAACGCGTGAACAAGAAATTTAACATCAGATTTAGTGGGATGATCCTCCGGTTCGTCCTCACTTTGATGTTGGTTTTCGCGGGTCTTTTTTCTTTACGCGCGCAGGCACCCGAGCGTGGTTCCATTATTTTTGCACGGAATTCTGCTGCGGATTCGGCCTATGTTTCCAATGGATCTGTCAAAAGAACGTATGCTACCGTTAAGACCAATCTCCTGTTCGATTTTGCCACCGCACTCAACGTGGAGGTCGAGGTTCCCATCGCTGGCAGGTTCTCCGTGATGGTGGAGGATGTTTTCCCCTGGTGGAAGATTGGAAACAAGTATTGCCTGCAGATGTGGGAGATGGGTGCCGAAGCCCGCTTCTGGTTCAAGTCTTGGGACGTCAACGGTACGGAAAAGATGCGCGGTTGGTTTATCGGTGCATACGGCATGTCCGCCAAATATGATTTCCAGTACGACAGATCCTTCAACTATCAGGGTGAATACTGGAGCGCTGGTTTGTCGGGTGGTTATGTGATGCCTATCGGCAAGAAAAAGAACTGGACCTTGGAGTTTAGTATCGCCTTGGGATTCCTTCAGACTGATTATCGGCATTATCAGCCTACGGACGACTACATTAAGCTTATCCGTGACCCGTATAACGTGGGTACGGTCAGTTACTTTGGTCCCACCAAGGCGAAGGTGAGCCTTATCATCCCTCTAAACTTTGGCAAAAAGGAGGTAAACCATGACTAAGCGTTATATTCATATCCTCCTTGCCGCACTTGTACTGCTGGTATCGGCTTCTTGTCATCGTCGTCCTCTGGAGGATCCTTCAGATGTTGTCCGCATCAAGATTGATGTGAATGTGAGAGCTGTCACTAATGTGAATGCCAATATTCGTAGTTCTGTTCATTTGTATGGCTCCAATACTAGTCTTTGGGATGAGAAACTGGATCAATTGCATCCGGAGCTTATGCGTGTTTTGGTATACGATCCAGACACCGAAAAGCTCCTTGCCCAGAGTTTTATCTCCAATACGGAATTTGATGCCAATGGTGACAGGGTTTTCTCTGGCAATCTAGGTATTACTTACGGGAATTATAACTTCCTGGTGTACAACTTCGATACCCCCACTACACAGGTTACTGCAGAGAACGATGAAAGTGATATCCTTGCTTTTACAACAGAGATTTCCTCCTCCGTCCGTTCCAGGCTGCTTGGTACCAAGGCGGATGAGGATTATGCCGGAATCAGCATCCGCTACGAACCCGAGCATCTTCTTGTGGGTAACGAGCGTGACGTCCGTATTTCTCCGCATGACACCATGGTCGTTATCCATACGGAGGCCAAAACTGTTATAGATACTTATTATCTTCAGGTTCGTGTAAGAGGCCTGGAATTTGCTTCCACCGCTACCGCTGTCATATCCGGCCTTTCGCCGTCCAACCATATCGGTTTTAACGAGCGTACGGTGGATCCTTCGGCTGCTGTGGCATTTGAATTGAAGAAAGGACAGGACACATCATTGGACGGGGAGAATAAAGATATACTTTGTGCGGTGTTCAACACCTTTGGCAAGATAGGTAATATTACCTCCGATTTGTTCGTAACCTTTAACGTGTTCGACACCGCGGGCAACCTTTTGCAATACAGGGCTAACCTGGACAATGTGTTTGAGTCCGAGTTGGCGAAGAAATATAACTGGCTTATTTTGGATGATTCCGTTCTGGTCATCGACATTCCGGACCCGGGACAAGATCCTACGCAGACCGGCGGCAGCGGCTTCCAGCCGCAGGTGGACGATTGGGACGAAGAAATAGGAGAAATTGTACTTTAACAGATGAAGGCTTATAGAAGCATATTCGGCATTCTTGTTTTGGTGGCCCTGGCGGGTTGTACCAAAATAGAATTTGCCCCCGCTCCGGAGAAGGAAATCACTTTCTCCGTGGCGGAATATGCTTCGGCACAGACCAAGGCTTCGGCTAGCCTGGAGTCTCAGGGGATAGAATCCTTCAAGTCCAAGGGCTTCTTGCACGCTATCGGAGTGGAAGGAGTTCAGGACTTCTTCGGTGCCAGCGGCGAAACCATCTCCCGGCAGGAAAGCGTTTGGGCTCCCAGCCACCCTTACTATTGGCCGAAGTCGGAATTCAGCTATGTGAATTTCGTTTCTTGGTACGATTATCTGGGCACCCCCAGCAATGTCAGCGAGGAAAGACTGGAGTGGAACAACCGCACCATCTCCCACAACGATAACATTATGTATGCCGACGAGGCCTGGCGTTACAACGATAATCCTACCAATGTCTCCCAGTATACCGGTGACGCCATTACCAAGGGCGTTCCGGCCATCTTCCATCACGCTCTGGCTCGGGTAAAATTCCAGGCCCGTTTAAGCGAGGCTTCGGAAGGGGACGTTTCCTGGACGGCAACGATCAGCAACTTCAGGGTGGAGAATGTGCATAAGACAGGTTCTATCAGTTTCCGTAATTCAGACCCTGGAACCTCCTTTACAACTAAGCCTTGGACTAATGCTTCCTGGATTCCTACTGAAGCTGTGGACACCTTGTCCCGTCCCGCTAATATTACGCTGGATGGAAACACCAAGGTCCTTATGAACTCCCGCTCGGTATTGCCGCAGTCCACTTTCGGAATGTTGCTCACCTTCGATTACACAATTATCACAACATACAACATCGCGGGTAACACACTTACCGAGGTAAGAGAGAACGCTACAGCCTCAGTTAACCTGTACAGCGACTTCAAGATTTACAACTGGGATATGAATACCTCCATTACCTACACCCTGGTATTCGACCCCAAGACCAATAAGATAACGTTTGATCCTGTCCTTACGGAAGATTGGAACACAGACCTTAATAATGCCACTTATATTGAGTAAAGATGAAAATAAATAACATTTGCATTATGAAAAAGTATATGATTCTCGCAGCTGCCGCCGTTGTAGCAATGGCCGCCTGCACCAAAGTTGAAATCAGCGATGATTCCCCTGCCCAGAAGGTTACCTTCCAGGCCGCTGGCTATAGCGCCCAGACTAAGGCCGGTACCAATGTCTCTGTTTTTGGTGATTTCAAGGCCTTCAAGAGTCGTGCTTTCCTTCACGCAGAAGGTGTCGACCTTAATGCCGATTACACCCTGAAGACCGATTCCTATCAGGAATTCTTCACTTCTGCCGGCGAGACTATCAGTCCGTATAATTCCAGCAATGCTATTATTACGAATCCCACCACGGAGACGAATGACGTCGCATATTGGGCTCCTTCCCACGAGTACTACTGGCCCAAGTCTGCCCATAGTTTCGTAAACTTTGTTGGTTGGTATGGCACGGACGGTACCAATGAAGTCAATCCCACTGTGGCATATGCATACGATGCAACCGCTTGGACTGCTACAATGACCTGGAACTATTCTAACGCCACCGTAGGCGCAGCCGGGGCCAACCTTCTTTATGCCGATATGGCCTGGCGTTACCAGGGCAATCCCGCTGCCAACTATGGTTTGAATGGCTTGTCTTCCGGTTACAACAAGGGTGTTCCCATGATTTTCCGTCATGCACTTGCCCAAATCAATGTTAAGGCATATGCCCTCGCGGCCACAGCTGAATCCGGTGAACCCGCCAATACTGCACTTACCGCTTCTGGTAACACGGTTACTGATGGGAATGCCACTTGGACTATCAAACTTACCAATGTGAAGATTACCCCTGTTATCACTTCTGGTAAACTTGTACTCACGAATGCCGACCCGGGCACAAACAAAACTCAGGAATGGACCGGCGTTTGGACTCTTGCAGATGGCGCAAGCGCCGGAGACCTTGCTCTTACTGGAGGAACGGAAGTGCCCATTAATCAGGTAGCCAAACCTGCCGCAACCGGCACCGACGGAGATGTGATTGCCAAGACCTGCGTAGTTCCTCAGGATCTCAACAGCAGTGTGGTTTTGAGCTTCAACCTGGACATCACAACCACTTATACCAGTCCTGCGGCCACTCATCATGAGATCATTCCCATCTCTATCAAGCTTAACGATGACCTGGGAACTCCTAAGTGGGAACTGAATACAAAGTACACCTACTATCTCCAGATTAATCCTTCCCAGAAGCGCGTCCGCTTCGATCCTGTTCTTGCTGTTGACTGGACGGAAGGCACCACTACTGAGGTTATTAAATAATCCCCTATTCGCTCCAGGGCGGGTGAAACCACCCCGGAGTGCCAAGAAACAAACTGAAATAACAATAAACAAAATAACAGTTAACGCATTATGAAAAAGTATTTCATTTTCGCAGTTGCCGCCGTTGTGGCAATGGCCGCCTGCACCAAGACCGAGATCGACGAAACCGTCGTTCCCGAAAAGAAGATCGGCTTCGAGGTAGCCAACTATGCCCGGCAGACCAAAGCCAATATCTCGCTCGCTAACGAGGAGAAGATTTATCAGTTCCACACCTATGCTTATCAGTTCCCTAAACTGGGCAATCCGGTGGACTTTATGAATGTGGATATTTTCCCTTGGAATGTTGCTGGAAGCACCAGAACTCAGATTACTGCGGCAAATGACGAGTCCTACGTTATCTCCGAATGGGCCCCTGCAGAGGACTATTTCTGGCCTAAGACCGGTTACATCAACTTCTACTCCTATGCTGCCAACGATACTTCCCTGAATCCTACGGAGTCCGTTGATGGTACGAAGAAGGCGGTTACCCTTACCTACACCGACAAGGTTATCGATGCAAATGCCAACATACTGGTCGCCGATGCTGCCCTGCGTTATAGCAACAGCAACTCCCAGACCTACAATGTGGATGATAGCGAGACTTCCGGCCACGTGACCAAAGGCGTTCCCACCCTCTTCCATCACCAACTGGCCAAGGTCAAATTCGATGTAAGAGCCCGCACTACCGAAGCCAAGAAGAGCGAGAACACCATTTGGAAGATTCAGGTTCTGGGTACTTATGGTACAGGAGCCGATGAAATCAAATCTACCATTAAGCCCATCAACAGGGGTTCTTTGGTTCTTACTAACACCGACGCTCTTGCTGCTGATGCCGCTGCGCAGACTCAGGCCTGGACCCTCAGCTATACTGATGCTACTGATGTCAGCGGTTGGCGCCCGTCAACGGTTGCAACCGATAAGGAAGAGATTGTATTCCTTTCCACCGCGGATATTGCATCGGCCCCTGAGGTGCTTACCATTCCGGTTGGCAAGATTGAATCTGTTGATGCTTCCAACAAAGCCTATGCTCCTATAGAGATCCTGGCTCTTCGTTCTGTGATGCCCCAGCTCACCGCCAATGTGGCTTTCACCTTGGTTTACAAGGTTCAGGCTCTCCACGGAACCACCGTGTTTATGGAGGAAATCCGTACCGTTGGCATTGACGCCGCAGCTGCCCTTGGCTCTATCAGACTTGGCAATGCCTCCGGTGAGAGTCCGGCTCCCAATACCGTAGCTTCTTGGCTGGCCAATAAGAAGATTACCTACCACATCATCATCGACCCTATTTCCGAGAAAGTTACCTTCGATCCTGCTGTTGAGGATTTCGATCCCATTGATGCAGACGGTGCTGCCCACAGTGACACCGAGAACGACGATCCTAACGTCAACGAAGGCGGCATTATCTAGTCCTTATATCGGCCCACGGTGCCTGACCGTACCGTGGGTTGCCAAATAGTTATTAATGCATTATGAAAAAGTATTTGATTATTGCTTTGGCAGCCATTGTGACAATGGCTTGCACCAGGGTCGAGACTGTTGATACAACTCCCGATACCCCCATCCGATTTGCTGTGGTGAATCACCTGCAACAACAGCAGACCAAGGCTACCACCGGCCTTGCTTATCCTACCTCCGTTCCTTTCGGCACCTTTGCCTGGTGGACCGAAGGAAACTGGGCGGATGCCACAAACCCCAAGGACTACGTGTTCATGGACAATGAGCAGGTTTCTTACCAGGCAACGCCCAAAGTCTGGGCTCCTTCCCAGACCTATTACTGGACCAAAACCGGTAAGCTCACCTTCGCATCCTACTCCCCCTATACAGACGGTACCGACAAAGGTTTCTCCGCTGTCCCTGTGTATGATGTAGCGAAAGGCTTCCTTTTTAACAACTATACCGTTGTTAACACTACTGACGTAGACCTTATGTACGCCAACCTGGCGGCCGATTGTACCCAGAACTCTAATGGCAGTGGAAGTATGGTGTATGACGGAACTACCGGTGAAAATGGTACCGACCATGGCTATTCCGGTGTCCCCACCATCTTCAACCACGCCCTTTGTCAGCTTGGTTTCGAATTCCGCTCTCTGGGCAACTTGAACCCCAATGTGGACAAGATTATCATTGAGCTTACCAAGGTTGAGATTGCAAACATTGACAAAACCGGTTCCTTTACCCAAATCCCTGCGGTAACCACGCCCGCTACCCCCCGCTGGGCCACCAACCATACTGCTACCGCCGTTACCTCATACGATTTTAGCCCCTCCGCCGCCATCTCCATGGAGGTGAAGCCCGACAACACCGAGAACAGGGCTAGTGTTACTTACACGTCCACCGGCGTTTCCAGGATTCTTCTTCCTCAGATTCTTCAGGACGATGATGATCTTACTGATGCTACGGTTGATCCTATTGCAACAACCACGGATCAGAAGTTGGTTCTTACCTATAATATCAAGAGCCATTACAAAAATACCGCGGCGGATGTATTTGCCGTCGAGAATGATGTAAAGACCACCGTGCGCCTTTACAAGGGTAACATTGCCGAGTGGAAGGAAAACCAGAACATTACCTACCGGATTACCATCAACCCGTACTCTTCGGACACCATCACATTCGATCCTGCAGTGATTGACTGGACCGATGTGAATTCCAATGACATTGTTGTTACCCCCGACGCACCGGCCAACTAGTTTAACAGAAAGGTATTATTTAATACTTCATAATGCATATTTGGCTTTGGGTGGTTGATTACCACCCTTGGCCGCCAAAATTGAAATTACAAATAAAATGATTAACTTTAGCTCATTAATGCATTCTATGAAAAAGTTTTTCTTCATCGCAGTAGCTGCTATGGCCATGGCAGCCTGCGCCAAGACAGAAGTGAAAACTCCTGACACCCTGATTGCTTTCAAACCCTTCAGTCAGGTGAACACCAAGGTGACAGGTACCGTTTTCCCCACCACGGAAACCTTCGGTACTTATGCCTGGACTGCAGGTACCACCGGAGCATTCTTCATTGAGAACAAGGAAGTATCCTTTGCCAATGGAGTATGGACTACGGCTACTCCTTACTACTGGCCCAAAGGTCAGAGCGTAGATTTCTTCAGCTATTATCCCTTCAATCCTGCCGGAAATGTGCCTCAGGTACAGGACAACAAACTTACTTACAGCGACATTGATTTCTCTACCACCCAGGTGGATCTGATGTATGCCGACAAAGCCGTGGCTTACACCGATAATGCCGACCAGGTTGAAGACGGCCAGAATGCCTACGAAGGTGTTCCTACCATCTTCCGTCACGCCGCTTCCAAGGTGAAGGTTAATGTTATCCTTGGTGAAAACGAGAAGACCGAGGCCGACGGCACTGTTACCAAATGGGAAGTTACCCTTAAGAGTGTTAACCTTTCCGGTATTTATTACAAGGGTGACTGCGTCTTGAATCTTGCCACTTCTCCTGCTTCCGGTCTCGTGTCCTGGACCAAGCCTCAGGATGCTGCTGGCAATTATGTTTGGACTGCCAACACCTCTCTTACCAATGACGTGAACAACAGCCTCTACACCGATGTCCAGGTTCGCCATCTGGTAAAGAACGAGGGCGTGACTGTGATTGGCGCCAGCCTGGGTGCTAATCAGTACGATGGTATTTATATGCTTCCTCAGACTCTTGTGGCCGGTCAGCAGAAGATTAACTTTGTCTTTGATGTGGTTACCTATCGCAAGGCTCCGGGTGCAACTGATTTTGTTCAGGCCCTCACCCAGAATGATGTGGCCCTTTCGGCCAACCTGCTCATCGACACCGGCACCCCTGCTACTTCCGTGTTCGCTTGGCAGATGAACCAGAGCATTGTGTACAACATCACCATCGGCCCTGCCGGCAAGCAGATTACCTTCGACCCGGCTATCGACAACTGGGAGAACAAGACCTACTCTACCAATATCGAACTGGAAATCTAGTTTGATTCCTTTAGGTCCGGGGCGGCTGACCCTGCCCCGGGTCTCCAATTTGAAATATAATATGCGCAGGTATATAATATATATTGTTATGATTTCCTTGCTCTTTTCTGCCTACGGGTGCAGGAAAGAGGGAAGTGATGTCAATACCTACCGTGACGAAACCATTCAATTTGCTGGAGGGGACGTGGAAACCACCAAGGCCTTCCTGGAAAAAGATGGAATAAAGAAAACGGGAACGCAGATAAAGGTTTACGATTTCCTTACCGGTTTCAATGGAGTAATCAATGGTAATCCGGTCACGCCGTCAGACAGGGTGAAATACGTAGATGAAGTAATTGAATATAATGAGTCTTCTACTAATAAATGGCCGTTTACCCTCGTTGACCACCAGTATCGCTGGACCAAGTCCGGTACGCACCGTTTCTTCGGATGGCTGCACAAGGACAAGCCCTACACGGCTGGTCAAAACGACGAAAAGACGACTGAGGATTTCTTCGGGACATTGCCTACCCTGAATGAAAGCACCCTGGTGATGACTACTCCCACCTATTCCTGGACGATGAATAAGCCTCAGTACGATTTCTTGTATTCCAAGCAATCGGTTGTGCGCGATGCTTCCGCCAGGGATTATTCCGACGTGGTTCTTCCTATGAAGCATCTGTTCACCGCCGTCAGTCTTACGCTGGAGAATTTATCGACGGCTACCGACATAAAAATAACGGGCCTAAGCACTCTTTATGACGGGCGGGGAGACCTGTTTCTGCATAAGGGTTATGCTCAAATCGATTTCTCTGCAAATGGCGAATTAACTCCCACGTACACGCTCACCGGAGACGAGTCGAGTCCTTTCTTTAATGCCGGGAATATGAGTGATAAGACGGTGCATCCGAAAGAGAAGTGGGATCTTTTGACAGGTGTAATGCTTACGGATAATACAGGGGCGGCTACTGGCAACACGCAGACCTTCTTTATGACCTGGCCCCTTACACAGGACCAGATTTCTCCCGGACCTTCCGGAGAAGACATCTTTGGTGATAAGTATTATTACGAGTACGAAAAAATCCTGGCCCTTACCTATGTGGCTAATGGCCGTGCAGAAACCGTCCGGGTCCCTTTCCCCCAAAAACCCTGGAAGGCTGGAACCAAGATGCATATGAACATCGAGTTCACCGACAAGGCCATCAGTATTGTCGCCGAAACCTTGCCGTGGGATTACAACGAACACGAAATGTCGTTCAATGGAGAATCCCTGGTTGTTCCCGACGGCGGTAAACTTACCATTGTCTCGGATACTCCGATAGCGGATAATGCAAAGGTGTATCTTACGACCGAGAAACCCGAGATTACCTGCAAGCTTCAAATTTCCTCCTTGAAGGGTGCAACGCTGATTATTAATAAAATTGGAGCAGACCCTTCTTACTTCACTTTGGATCCCACAACCCTTACCATCACCGGCAATATGATGAGTTTCAAGGTAAAGGCATCCAGTTTACCCACCGGAGGCGTTGAACGCACTTGCCAGTTATCCTTCTCGGTGCAACTTCCCGACGGCCGAGAAATAGACGGCGACTCGGAAATAATGGGTAACGACCACATTTATACCTTCTCAAGACAATAAACCAGGAGGCAGATGAAAAAGACTTGTTTACATATTTTCACCATACTGACTGCGGTGCTGTCACTCCTCGCCTGCACACCGGAACTGCATCCCGGTGAAGATGCCGGCGGCGAGGGCATCGTCCTGGATTTCCTGTGCGTTTCTCCTACCACCCGGGCGGGAATGAATGGTACCAAGGATGGGGAAGATGCGTGGAACGAGAATTACATCAATACCCTGGATGTTTTCTTCTATACCCAATCCGGTACGGGGAACAGTATATTGCACAAGCGATTCACACCAGATAACCGCAGCGGAAAAGCCACTGTTACCGTTTATACCGATGACGCTGTCATCAATACCATTATTCCGGACGGAAATACCAGTTTTTGGGTGTATGCGGTGGCTAATTATCCTGGAACCCTCGTAGCCAACGAGAGCGATCTTAGCGGTACCTCCATAGAAGACTTGAAAGCCAAGCAACTCAGTTGTAATTTCAGCACGCCACTAAGCGAGGAATATCCCCATCGGCAGAATTCCTTTGTGATGGACGGCCTTAGCCAAATCCTTTCGGTGGACAAGGAAAAGCGCCTTGTTGCAAAAGGCTCTGTAGATCTTAAGAGGGTGGCTGCTAAAATTACTGTCCAGCTTAATATCGCGGAAGGGATTGAGGTGGAGAAAACGGCAATCGTCAATGACGTTCCTGTAACTTATTATGAGAGGTGGGAGCCTATGACAAGTGGAGAACAGAGCATTCAGATGTACATTGAGAATGCCGTTCTCAATACCACCCTTGCAGCCAAGCCGGTGAGCAACCCCACTTACTTCACGTACAAGAATAACAAAATGTATTTCACCAAGAGTACGGCGGACGAGGATGCCAGTTACCCTTGGGTGACCGATCCTACATATGTGTATCCCCAGCACTGGGAATATGCATCCAAGTCTTCTCCTACTAAAGAACCCACCATCAAGCTAATCCTCCCTTGGAAGAGAATCAGCCGGATTTCGAACGGTATTCAGGTGAATTATACCCAAAAACAGTTTTACTACAAGATTATCATTCCCGACGATACCCGTTCCGATGACGGAGACGATACTTTCCTTCGCAATTTCGTGCGAAACAATTGGTACAATTTCAAGATGGACGTAGGTATGCTGGGCAGTGAAACGGACGATGCTTCCGTGCTAGTAAGTGGCTATTACTATGTTGTAGACTGGCAGGATAAGGATGTAGTGGAAAAGCAGGCTGCCATCGGTAAGGCCCGTTTCCTGTCCATTTCGCCCAAGGAGCATACCATCTACAATGAGGATCACTTGGAAATGCTGTACACTTCGTCCCACCCTGTGGCTCTGAATACAACGAAGAACGGTACCACTCTGGACATTACGGCAACGAAGGCATACTATGGAGACAAGGCCGCCGGAACCTCCTACGGCGGAGGTACCATCCGCTCGGCCGTTGCCGGGAATGCCGATTATCCTGCAGGGCAAAAGTATATTGAATACAATGCAGAGCAGCGTAAGGCACTGAATAACGGTCAGGACTGGCTTAAAGTTGATGGTGATTATGTGAAGTTTACCCATTCGCTGAATAACAGTTTCTCGGCAGGGGATTACTTTGATATGGCTCCCTACATTGTCCGGTTCAACCTTTACCATGCCGACCATTCCAATGACGGCTTGTACAAGCAATCGATAAAGATCACCCAGTATCCTGGTATCTATATTACTAGAGAATTAAATACCGGTACAAATACCTATCAGGGATATGTCAGGATTTGGGGTAATAAAAATAGTAGCGGAGGTTGGCAATACGTTGCCGGCAGTCCGCTTGGTGATGACACTTCTATGTATGTAATCTCCACTACCGTTTTGGATTCTTCCCTAGGTTACATTATTGGCGATCCTCGCGAAAGGATAGTGGACAACCTTGGTTTAACTGAGGAATCCAGTAAATACCCTTCGACAGACAGGACAGAAAGAGTTCTCAGTAATTATTATAAAACTTCGAAATCCAGTGAAGCTGCAAATACAGTTGCCCCTTCATTCAGGATTGCCTCATCATACGGTAGATGCGGAGGCCTCTATTCTTTAGAAGACAGCGAAAAACGTTGCGCTGCATATCAGGAATTTGGTTATCCGGCGGGAAGATGGAGAGTCCCTACCAAAGCTGAGCTTGAATACATCACTACCCTTTCTGCAAAAGGTATGATTCCAACATTGTTTGTTACAGTTGACGGTAACGAAAATGCACGCTATCATAGTGCCCAATCTCTTCTGCAAGTACAATCAAGCGGTTCCGTTACCGAGTATACCGCTAATACGACGGCTTGGGTACGTTGCGTTTACGACGAATGGTACTGGGGTAGTGAGAAAATCACAGACATGGACATCTTCACATGGGGCGACAAAGCAAGATAAAATGAAAAGAATTCTATACATACTGTTTGCAGCTAGCCTGGTCCTGATGGGTTGTACCCGCCGTGAGCTGGATATCGAGATTCCTAAATCCGTTTCCTTGCCGGGGGCAGATTCCACCATGCGTGTACTTGTGCAGTTCAATGTTTCCATTCCCGAACTCACCCCGCAGACCAAAGCTCTGGGCGATACCCCCAGCGGAGACCTGGATAATATATATCTTGCCGTTTTCGGCCGCAGCGGCTATCTTAAAGAGTATGTAGAGGCCACCATAACTCCGGCAACCACCAACGGCAAAGTGGGCGAAACCACCAATCGTTACACTATTTCGGCCACTTTGGCTTTGAGCGAGAACAGTGAACGTCACATCCATTTCATTGGGAACGGTCCTGAATCCATGGAATACGACCAGGAGACCGAGCTCATCCCCAACCTCCTTTCTCCCGTCGGGAAAGGTGGTTATTGGCAGTACGTTTCCCTTCCGGGCATTAAAGCCAAACGCGACGAGAATGATGAAGACCATGATGGAGATACTGAGGAATTTATCATCCGGGACGGTAATTACGTCATTGCTGATGAAACCGCCGCTTACTTTCAGGACGTGCCCCTAATTCGTAACTTCTCCAAGATTGTAGTGGAAGACCTTACGGGATGCCATTTCTCTACCATCTCCTTCGCCGCTGTGAATGTGGCCACTCAAGGATCCATTGCACCTTACTACAGTGGTGGCTTTGTTCAAGACTATCAGTCAAAGGGATATACAGATCTCCGTAATACTCTGCAGTATCCCGCCCTTCTGCCTTCTAGCGTTTCTTTTGACGAGTCGGTACCGTCGGCATCTGCATTTGAGAGCAATCCTGTTGGATCTGGCGTCGTCCCAGCCGGCAGTAGCTATTTCTTATACGAACGTCCTGTTCCGGATGACGAGCAGAAACCCACTTCGGTTATTATATACGGAACCTTCACAGACCCTGACACTTCAGACGGTGATGAAAGTGGAAATTACTATTACAAGATAGATTTGTCGGATAATGACGGATACTATCCAATCTACCGGAATTTTAAGTATCGTATCCAGATTCAGGAGATCCTCCGGCCTGGGGCCGATACTCCCGAAGAAGCCATCCGCTCTATGGGTAGTGGCGACATTTCTGCCGATGTCGCAACCCAAAGCCTTACCGATATCTCAGATGGTACCAGCCATATTTTGGTATCCTATATGAGCAAAACTCTAATCCGGCAGTATCCCTACACAGATAATGGGGAAACAGAACAACTGACCCTGCTCTACAAGTACATTCCGGATGTGAATGCCGATACCAATAATGACGGTCAGGCCGACTGGAACAATGATTTGGTGGCGAATGGCGGTCCGGTAACCATTACTCTGCAAACTGGTCTCGCCAGTCCTGTTATCAATAGTTATACGGTGGCTGGTTCCGATGATGCAAACGGATTCAGGACCATTACCATCACCACGAATGCTCCTTCTGGTAACTTGCGCACCCAATACCTGCGTGTAAGTGGTACGCACACCAATACGGACGGCAAAAAATCCACTCTGTTCCGTAACGTTACCTACTCAATGATTAACATGCAGACTATGACGGTAACCTGTACTCCCAAACGGGTACCCAGGAATCCCGGAGAAGAGATAGAAGTGGATATCATCATTCCCAAGGACTTGCCGCCCAGTATGTTCCCGCTTATCTTCAATCTGGAGGCCGTAAGTCTTTCCCTTACCCCGGACAATTCCAAGCCCAACAATAACCTTCCGGTGAATTCCAGCAATTCCCTTACCGGTAGCGGAAAGCCTGCCTTCCATTTCATCCGTACCGTTTCGGAATCTGAATACCAGAGCCTTTCTGTCGCCAGTGCTACTACCACGATCACTATCCCTTGTTATTTCAAGACTAACACGGCGGAAAGCGCTTCCGACATCTATGTTACCGATGAAGGAGGATACTTCCTTCCTGGAACCTCGCTATTCAACAATTATGGAGTGAAGACCTTTACTGACCTTAGCTTCCCCAACGGTGTGCCCAGAACGGCATCTGGCCTTGCTCCTTTCACTTTCTTAATGGATAATACCGATGATCTTCCGGAGAAAGTGTACTTGAAGTTCGAGAATGTCCGTCCTATAGCCAACTCGGGACTGACGGCTATCACCGACCCGAATGATGAGCATTATGGTTGGTATTGGTATGCCCCTGCAACAACCACCAACTCCGATTTGCAGACCGGCAGCCGGTATCATCCCACCATTCAGCTTGCTACCACCAATACTTCTGGAAAAGCAAAGGTGTGGATAGAGGCCGATGAATATAATCCTGCATATTATAAGTATTCGGTTCCGGCTACAAGCATTACCATTTCACCGAACACGCAGCAGACCTTGACGCTGAATAACAACTATCCTAATGATGATACGGTAGATATTACAGCTACTGTTAATCCGGATAATACCACAGATGTCCTTTATTGGACTTCATCTAACACTAGTGTCGCCATTGTGGATCAAAATGGCCATGTCACGGCTGTTGCTCCTGGTACTACTACCATCACCGTCACAGCTCGTGATGCCGAGGCAACCTCTGGTGGCGTCTCTGCAAGCGTCCAGATTAAGGTCCGGAGAAGGTACTGGACTACGGGAACATATTCGATTGATTTATCTACACGTAATACTTATGATCAAAACGATTTCGAAGACTCTGGAAATGGAAAGAGTAGCATTACTGTTACCTTCACTAACTGTAAGGGAAAGGGAAATGGCATAGAAGGACGTCGTAAAGATATCGGTAGTAATAGGAGTGCAGGCACTATAACCATTTCTTCAGCTAATTCATCGTTTGAGAATTGCCGTATCAAGAGTTTGTCGTTCACATATTATACTAGTTTTAGTCTGTTCGGAGAAGGAACAACTTATAATTCACAGGATGTTCAGGTAAATAACGCAGTTCTTACAGGTAATAAGACAAATTGGACCTCACCCAATACTGGTGACGGTAATGGAGAGACATCAGTTCTTGTCACGATGTCATATCCTCGCGGTGACCCGAATGCTATCACAAAACTTGAGGTCGGCTATGGTTACTACGCATATGAGGAATAATTCTCATCGGCATAACTTCCTATAAATAGTTCCGGACCGCCGGGGAGGCGGTCCGGAACTGTTATTTCATCGGCCCGCCACAAGATTATATCGCGCGCGATATAATCGTATCGGCTCTGGAGTTTTCACCCTTGAAAAACTACAGGAACTGTGTCAAATCATAGTACATCGGGACCGTATCGCCTTCATTCTCCTTGCGAAGTGGTTTGAAACCATTCTGCGCGTAGAAGGGAACGGCCGACTGCAACGCCCCCTTGGCCAGGAACTCGTAAACTCAACCGGCTACAATCCCAGCACAATCTCCGGAGCAAGACCGGTGACTTTGCATATCTCTTCAGTCGGGTATCCCAAATCCTTCATAGCCTTGGCCACACGCGCCTGCTCTTCGGCCCGGCCCTCAGCTCTTCCCTTGGCTCTTCCTTCTTCGAGTCCCTCGGCAAGTCCCTTTGCCCGACCTTCTTCAAGTCCTTTTGCCCGTCCCTCGGCAAGGGTTACCCGGCGGAAGTAGTTTTCCACGTTCTGGATGTCGCGCATCTCCTTGAGGCGCTTCTCGTACATTGCTTGTGTTTCCATATCCATTGCCAAGTATTCTGCGGTTTGCAGAAGCTCTTCAAAATACTGATCCTGATGCGTATCGGGTCTTTCGGCAAAAGTAGGCAGATTCTTCATATAAAACAAGAACTTTTCCTCAAAAGAGCTGCATTTTTGATAGGGTTTGTTGAAAGGCCCGACCTCCATGAAAACGAACTTGAGGGAGTCTGTCATCGGCTCGTTGGTCTGGTCGTTCCTTAAAGAGTAACGATGTACGAACCCGGAACCGTGGCCTACGGTTTCCGGCATGGGGAAATCTATCAGTCCCAGAAAGTACACCGGCTTGAACCCATAGTCCCACGGGCCTTTCGGGGCTTGTCGGGAGATGACGCGGGAGGCGTAGAACAGAGCGCGTTGGGAGAAATAATCCTGGGGACGCACCTGGCATTCCACAATGAATTCATGGCCGCTCCGGGACTTGCAGACAACGTCGAAATACGCATTCCGTGCATCCACGGATTCTCCTATCTGCTCTGTGTTGTCGTAGCAGATGTCCTCGATGTCCACTGAAAACACGTGTTCCAGCAGTCCTTTCAGAAGGTGTTTGTTCTTTTCTGTACCAAACAGGTACTTGAAGGCGACGTCTATCATAGGGTTGACGTAAAGCCTGGGGGTGATTAACTGTTCCATAAGCCTTATTTATTTGGAACAGCAATAATATGCAAAGAATTCCGGAAAGGCATTCTGAAACGTTAAAACTTTCGCAAATGTTTTTTACGATTTTCGTGTTTTCGTCCCTGCGACTCCGCTTTCTTTGGTTCCAAGTGCAGAATCGGGCATTTTAGCACTTGGCAGGGGGCAGAAAGGTGGTCCCAAGTGCAGAATCGGGCATTTTTGCACTTGGCAGAGGGTGGAACGTCGGTTCCAAGTGCAGAATCGGCCTTTTTTGCACTTGGGCGATAGGGGAGGGCACCGTTGTTAGGCCGGTTACCTGGCGGTCAATTAATGAGACCTTCTCATATCTATAGTGCACAGGCCCAGCCGAACTTCCGGACAATTTCTTTCAGGAGATTCCTGTCTCGCACCGGGATGGTCACGGGGATAGTTTCCCGTTGGTTTTCCCTTTCGGCTATATGAGCGGAATCCAAGTTATATTGGGTTTGCAGGCTCATCCACATATCGGCAGGAATACCCAAGGCCTTTTCAAGAGCCACTGCCATATTCAGGGATACGGCACGCTTGCCGGTAATGGTTTCGCTGATAACCGACTCCTTTAGCCCGGTCATCTCTGAAAGTCTCTTTTGAGTAAGACCTCTCGACTTTAGTTCATCCCGTATCAGTTCACCCGGATGTGTTGCCATCAAAGGGATCAAAGCCTTGTTACTCATAGTGTTTGGATATTTCTGTTATCAATGCATTCACAAGGATGCCTTCTTCGTTTGGAGAAGTCTTGAAAAGCAGACGTGGTAATCTTTTATACCTATTATCGCTAGTTGTCCCTGTAATATACAGGTCTTCCAGAGCCTTATCTTCAAACTCTATAATCATAGGCTTTGGAAGTATTCTCTGCAAAGATAGCGTTATTTGTCGAATAATTCACATATTTGCGAATTGTTTTCACTCGAATTTCCGTTACCATAGAATACAGTATTAATTGTTACTCATACTGCACTCTTCCCAGTGAAGAATGCCCGGTTGGTACAACTAACCGGACTGCAATAATATACATTATTTCCGAATCTGGTCGGTTGAAACGTTAAAACTTTCGCAAATGTTTTTTACGATTTCCGTGTTTTCGTCCCTGCGACTCCGCTTTCTTTGGTTCCAAGTGCAGAATCGGCCATTTTTGCACTTGGCGGGGGGCGAAACGGTGGTCCCAAGTGCAGAACCGGGCATTTATGCACTTGGCCTGGCAGCGAACCACACAACACGGTGCTTCCAATCCGACACTTTTGGCGTTTTTTGCAGGCGCAGAAGTCAAAGCTGACCGCCAGCCCGACAAAAATGGCCGAAAATGCAGGGCTGGCGGTAAGGTAGGCTCTCGGAACGGAGAAAGAAGGCGCCCCCGGAAGCGAAAAACAACGCCCGACCCCCATCAGGAGGGCCGGGCGATGCTGTTATAGAGGATTCGTTATAAACTGAAATCGAGGGTGGCGGGGCTGCCGGGGAAGGCGCAGCCGTGGCTATTTGATATGGTACTGCAAGGTGCGTTAAGGCGCGACCGAAGGCGTAACAGTCCTGTCCGGGAAGTCCTTGATGCGGAGGAAGACGCCCAGATTGATGGCATCACCCAACGCGTAGCGGTTGCGGATGTCCTTGAGGTAGAACTCCACCAGACCGTCGGCAGGGTAGGAGTCGATAGTGTACTCGTAGAAGAAACCCCAGGAGGACGCGTTGTAGTTCCAGTCTGTCTTGGTGGTGGATGACGGGACCGTGGAGGTGGAGCCAGTGATAATGCTGAACTTGCTGGAACGGGTCTTGTATCCGCCGTCTCCGTCATTGTAAGGTTCCAGGGTGTTGGCCGCAAAATGGATGGAGAGAGGGAACAGGTCTGCCTGCAAAGACTGGGAGAGTTTGAAGGAGAGCTTGTAGACGGGCCGGGTGGGATCGTCCCCCGTAGGTCCCAGGTAAGGGTTTCCTCCCTCCGTCACCTGTGTAAGGACAGGTTCTGCACGATACTTGAATTCGTCCACGGCATACACGTGGATGGTACGGTAAAGGCCAGTCTTCTTGTGGCGGATTACCAGATGGTCATCGAAGGTGTAGGTGTGGCCTACACTACTGATTGTAAGGTTGAACTCCCACTGACCGGTAACAGAATTAAAGGTGGGTAAGTCGTCCGATACTCCGGGGTTGTTGATATCCCAGGCATCGTTGATATCCCAGCCGCTGTTGATGTTTTCTTCCCAATATAGAGTAAATGCATCGGCGTTTGAGCTATTCTCTCCCTGGATGGGATTACCGGAGCCATCCTTACCCATAAAGGTGAACTTGATGGGGATGACGGTATTGGCAACCTTTACCATTACGTTGGTGGCAGTTGGTTCTACGATGCTCAGGGTATAAGAACCATCAGAGACAGTAGGCACGGAAGGGTCTACGTCCGCCGGATTGTTGGCGAAGTCGTCCGATTCCTTGAGAGAGGCCATTGCAAGAGAAGGATATCCTTCGTGCTGCAGACTCTTGATATTGAGAATATAGGTATTGTTGCGAGTAATCTGAATCTGGTTACCGTCACCGTCACGAAGCAGAATGAGGACGTACTTGACTCTGGAATTGACAGAGGTAAGTTTCAGGATTAATCGTACACGGCCCGCCTCATCGTGGGTCTTGGTGTTGTGGTCGTCGAAGAGGTACAGGAAAGAGTTCTCCGGATGCGCAGGGTCGATGGTCTCGAATCTTCCCTCGGTGGCCTGGAAACGGCCGCTTTGGGTGTATTCATTCATGGATACCGTAGAGGCGGTTCCCCCGGCATTGCAATAATTTGCCCATGGATTCGACTCTGTAATCTCGTACGGAGCGATGTATCCCCTGTCGCGGCCATTGGTCACGGTCCATTCAATGGAGGCAACATTCTCAGTGTAAACCTCACTTCCAAAACCGAAGCGGACGTTGTTAAAGATATCGGCCGACTGGAAGGAAAGCCTCACCCTTGCCCTGTCACGGAGCAAATGAATCACATTGGGTGTAGGAGAGACCGAGCCGCCTTCGCTGGCGTCCAGTCCTGCCTGGAGCCAGGTCTTCATAGCCGATGCATTAGACTCCATATGGTAGCCCCAGAGCTTCACGGATGAATCGGAATAGAGAGAGGTAAGGTTTTCGGACTGCATAATGATGCGTTCGGAAGTACCTACCGGGAAAGGCATAGGATTGGGCAGGTTGGCGTTGACCACAAAGTGGATGCGGGCCGTACCGTCCGGGACATAGCCCCAGAACTGATTCAGGGCTGTCTCGATATGGGCCTGGCGGATGCCGATATAGTAGCCCGACCTGTCGAAGCAGAGCAGCTGCATGGCATTCTCGCTGAAGGGAGTGACTTCCGGACCGGAGAGCATGCCTTTGGTGTCCGGGGTTGTTCCCACTCCATCCATCTTGAGGAAGAATGGCATTTCCCCTTCAGGGACGTCGAAAACAGGAACCGTGAATTCCGGGGCCGGATCTTCCCCGCCCAGAGGAAGGCGTTCCTGCTGGCAACCGGCCGAAAGCGTCAGGATGGCCGACAAGGTCAAAATTGCGTATAGTGTATGCTTCATAGCTTCTTTCATTAATTAGTTCAACGCATCGATTTCTGCCTGGGTGAGGTCACGGACGCAACGGACAGTGTGTGTGGTCAACCCTGATCCGGACGCGACTTCATTACCGTTCAAGGCCCTGTAATAACCGGCGCGAAGGACCTCGTTCAATGAAGTATCGTCATCCAAAGACGAAGTGCTGGTCTGAAGTCCGATGATAACACCTATTTCTTCTTCGGTGGGAAGTCGCCAGCCTGTATAATAAACACCGTTTTCGCCAACTTCAAGATAGGTCTCACAATGCTTTGCTTCCCAACGCTTTAATTCATCTTCAGACGAAACTCTCGTAGTCCCAGATTTAGTAGCATCGTAAGTACTATTAATACTCGGCAGGGTTCCGGTAGCGCCGAGTTGAGAAGCAATCATGAATGCCGGGGAGAAAACTCTGTCAGTAGAAAGGCCGCTGCTTTCAATGTTAGGCCTGCCCATAACGTATGAAGACGATGTTGCGGAAGATTGTACAATAAACATACGAGGATTATAAGAAGACACGTCGCCGATGTCGGTACCTACAACAACTTTACCTCCGGTAGTAGTATTGTCTGCTTGCATGTAGTAAACTTTACCACCACTTACATACTTTGGCCTGAAGGGTGCGTAGGATTTGCTACTATTACCTTGAGAAGCAACACGGAATGTATGGGTTCCGCTATTATCCACGTCATAGTTTACCCAGCGATAGTTTCGGAAAGCCTGGCTGCTCGGGATATGATCCGGATTCAGAACGTAAGAACCACCTGAATAACGGTACTCTTCGGGTCCATAGGGACCATAGGGATCGGTTGATGGGTTGAACGGCGCATAATTGGGATCACTGGTAGCCAATGCACTGCGTGCGGAAATACGGGACGACCACGCACCAACTACATGCGATATGCGTGTTGTGGCCAAGTGCCGGATGGTAATGTCCCTGTAAAGCCCCTTGGACTCCCAATCGACAACATCCAAATATACCCTAACCATTATGTATTTATCTGCATGATTAGGGAGCGAGCAGGACTCGATGGTGAGGGTTCTGTCCGAACGGGTGAATTTGTTCTGAAGATAGGTGGTTGTCCCAGCTTCAACCAAGCCTACCGTCTTAGTGGACACAAAGTGATTCTGCTTGTTACCTAGATAGTTGAAGAAATAAGGTGCCGGAGCGTTTTGTGCCACATCGCCAGAAAAGGCGTATTCCGTGTAAGTCGCAGACGTGGTGTTGAAAGGATCTTCTGCCGTTGCACTGGGCAATGTGACATACTTCAGCTTTATATTACGCTTGTTGGGCTTGATGATGGTAACGGTCTCCGACTGCATACCGTCACCACGGAGCGTAACACTTGTAGGTGAAACGTCAAAGTAGTCGTTGTCGGAGTGGTCCACGTCGGCGATATCTTCGCTATCCACCGGAATAGCTCCCCATGGAATGATGTCGTAGTTGCAGCGCACCTTGTAGGCATCCGTGAGGAGTTCACCACCTTCGGAGGCGATGGTGGCCTCTATCTTGTAAAGCTTGTTACGGCCGATTGCGGTCACGCCGCCCTCCGGATCCACCACGGGGATCTTGTATGTCTGATAAGTTGTGACAGGATTAAGCGGGTCCGTGGAGTCGGTATAACCCAGCGAAAGGATGATGGCAGGAGCCTCGGAACTGGCGCTGCCTGCAGTCCAGCTGAGCGGATAGGTATAAGTTGCAAAAGTGAAATGCTTGTCTGCGCCGGTATATACCAGGTCTGTGTCAACAGCATCGTTGCCCATCATGATACCACCGGCCACGAAGATGGACTTGTTGTAGTTGACATCGGCCCCTGTAATCTTGCTGGGGTCTATGACCGGAGTGCTGAAGGAGAAATTGTAGAACCTCCAGGCGGGAGCACCGGTGACTTCCACATTCTTTGTTGTCAGGGAAGTAAGGAAGTCATTGCTGAACTTGACATCCACCACTATCTTGGCAGCCGCCCTCACCAGTGCCAGGGCGATGGATTCCGTGGAGCCGGCAGTGAAGGTGGTTTTGCCGTCCATCAGGAATGACTTTTCATTTGCGTAATAACGTTTCTGCTGGGAATTGCCGGCGGAAACGTCAAACGTGGATTGCGGTATATACTTCTTGTGCAGGTCCAGCCATTCGGGATTCAGGTTGTCCTCATTGTATGCACCCCAATAGGGCTTGTGTCCGCCTTCACCGTTATCTTCCGAAGGGTCGTAATCGAACTCGATCATGGACTTCAGACCCGCCAGGTCCGTAATGCCGGCACTGGCCAGATCACTTGTTGCAGAACTGTTGCCGGAATTGGCCGCAGTCTTTACCCGCTTGCTGTTGGCCGACACATAGACGTCGTAGCTGTTTCCGACGACGAAACCGTCTGCACGCCAGTCACTGGTAACTCTCCAGGAGGTTTCACCGGTCTTGTGGGAGGCGGAGTTGAGCGTATAATGCTTGATGGAAGGACTTGCGTCGCCGCTGAAAGTGCCATAGAAATAGACGTTCAGCAAATCCACCGCATCTTCCTTGAGACTTGTCACAGAAGCAACTTCCGCCTTGGTGGCGGGGGAGGATACAGAAGTCTGCAAGATAAGGGAAAAGCTGTCGTCTGCGGGCACTTTCTCTTCCCGGGAACAGGAATTGACTACGAGGAGAAGTAGCCCGGCAACAAGGGTGTAATATAGAATGTTCTGTTTCATACTTCTTAATTAAGGGGTGACGACGGTTGTTCCATTCGGGTTATACAGGGTTCCGGTATTGGTATATACGGCCGGGCCGACATAATAGAAGGTAAGTTCCTTGTTGGATTCTCCGGGCAGGCGGTAGTAATCCGGAGTGCCGGAATTGTTGAAGGACATCTCATGGAATGTACCGGATTCAACGGAGAGGAGGGATACGATGCACTTCTTCTCCGACTCCGGAGCGTCAATTCTGAACTGCTTCACAGGCACCACGGAGAAGTAGGTCTGAACTGAGGCGCCTGAGGGGATTTCAATGGCATCGGTAAGAGAATGGTCCGAGACAGCTGCGGCGTTTCCGTTATACTGGACGAACTTGAAGTTGGGGTTGTCAAGCACCAGGCGGAGAACGGTGTTGGATTCCGACTCGGTGGCCACTTCGATAACGGGTGAGAAAGCGGAGCGCAGCGAGGCGTCCGGGGTGTTGGTGATAATCACCTCCCCCTCGTGGTTCATATAGCCGTAGGATACTACAATGAAGCTTTCATCCCAATTTGTGTAGTTGCTGTCTGTATCGTATCTACGGTATTTTTCACAGGCTTTAATCTTTGCAGCGGCAGGGGAGGTATAGTTGTAGGAGTAATCCACGGCGGTGGCCGCTTCGGAGTCCCATGCACTTACGGTGAGGGCCGACAGCATGAGTTCTCCGTTAGGCAGAGCCAGTCCGGTGATCTTGTGTTTTTTGCATGCGGCGAAAGAGATGAATTCTCCGGGATGCGTTGCGTGCGTGCTGGAATACTTGAGAGCGAGCGTGCGGGTACTGGGCGCTCCTCCCTTCTCGATATTGAAGGTAATGCTGAGGTTGTTCAAAACCTGGGGCAGAGCCAGCACCGTAAAGGTGAGGGATTTGGTCTGAGTAACATCCACTCCCGCGCCGAAGCTGACGCTGATGCTGGTTGAGGCGGAAGAAATGTTCCCAAAGGTGGAGGCTCCGCTTTCGGCAAAGGCGGTAGCGTCAAAGGTGCCTGCCAGGTCTGTAGATGTAGAAGTGATGGTAAAGGATTTTACCGTTAGGGTAATGGCATCCTGGCTCTTGAGGGTGAACTCGAAGGCTGTAAAGGCCGGGTAGAAATCCAGGTTGAGGTCCGATGCACCTTCGGCTACGCCAGATTTGTCGGCCAGCATCCAGGCGTTGCTAAGGTCTGGCGCAAAGGTGGTAAGAGTGGACGTTTCCTTCTTATGAGCAACATCATCGATTACGTTCTGGATGGCGGGAATGCTTAGTCCGCTTGCGCTGGCAGAACCCGACACGGTGATGGCGTGGGAGGGATAGATGCCCCAGAAATGATGAGTGCCGGAACCCCATTCAAGGCCGCTGCCCCCACTAGGCGTGGCCTTGGATGTTGAATTGACGCCGCTGGCTTCGGGAGTGCCCAGGGTGTAGTCGGCATAGTCATCGCCTCCTTCGGTCCGTGCCACATCACTGGCGATGCGGATGACATCCCCCGGCACCCAGTTGATGCGTTCGTAACCGCCGACCACTTCGTCGCTGTACACGGTCTTGGTCTGGGCAGGTTCGGCCGTTACGGCGCTGAACTTGATGGCCGATCCCGCCCCTCCAAACTTCTGGCATCCCGCCAGGAGCACAAGGGCAGTTACAGTCAATAGAACTTTTGTCTTCATTTGTATTGAGTTCAATAATTATCCTTAGT
>OCVV011314453.1_pt1 | contig 25838 bp, 17 predicted proteins | sample 1539721 | NCBI WGS metagenome assembly OCVV01 (sample SAMN02144230, study PRJEB22623) | gut metagenome | biome: sheep rumen | host: Ovis aries | place: New Zealand
CCTGTGATAGGTATCGATGATCTCCTTCTTCTCGTTCATCTTGACCGCGCCGATCTCGATGATTTCGAAGGGCAGTTTTTCAATTTCTTTAGCTTTGCCGTAGGGACACTGGTTCCATTCCAGATCCAATACTATATAATTCATGCTTAACCTTTATTGTTAATACTATGAAGATTCCAATATTGTTTCAATTTACAAATATTTTAATATGCTTAATGCAAATTATACAGTATCAGGCTATAGAATGAAAGTTTTCTTCATATGCTGTACTCACAATCCATCAACATTCTTAATTCTTGTTATATCATCCTTGATAAACAGTATATCATTCTGCCTTCTCATTACTTCCACATAGCAGATCTTACCGACAGACTGAAATCAATGTGATCCAACTCAAACGCAGGAAAATCAAAAATTGTATTACATGTAAATTTTACTTTAATGACCAAATCACCCCCTTCTACTTTCGTCCCCGCAAAATTAAGCCCATTTATCCCATCCTTAACTTTTAATCGCTTTAAATACGAATCTGCCTCAGTTCCACCAAGATACGCTTCTACTCTCCTTTTCGCCTCTTCTGCCGTTAGTTCCTCACTCGCGTACCATGTCGTATAAGAGGAATAGTTATTGCCAATTGCACTTTTTCCCAATCCCATAGCAGCTATAATAGAACCAATATCTCCAGCCGTATACCACTTGTCTTTTTTTTCTATGACCTTTGATGTCGCATAGCTTTCAAGTGCCATACTTTTACCGCTCTCAAGCAATGCATGCTCTATACTATACTGTGCTTCAAAAATAATGAAAAAACTGTACAGTAGCAACACAATAAATATAAAAAGTGTCAGGGATACACTGGCTTCCAATGCAATTACGCCTTTTTCATCTCTTTTTATCCTATTCATACACAAATTTCTCATATCCTTCAATATCCCCTTGTTATCACCCGACTCTTAGAGAAGGCGAATATTGCATAAATCTGAGCGGCACTGAGAAAAGGCTTATATTGACCATTGCTCGTAGCCGTTAGATATGTGTAAGATTTTTCAATGTTAAAGTTTCCATAATGCTGTCTGCTTTCCATTACAATGATATTTTGAAATCTCTCAAGCAGTGTGTTCTTATCCCTGATTGCCATAAGTATAAACATACACAGTCGGTAACTCATTATCAGTACACTATCGTTATCCTTACCATATCCTTCGCCCGCCTTTTTAAAGTTAATGCGATGCCCCGTTTTATCCTTCACGGAATTCCTAACATTTGATTTAAAAGTGTCCGTTATTTCACTTTGTTCTTTTGGTGTTAATTTAAATTGAGTTAACCGCTGCAATAGTGTTGGAAACCCTGAAGGTGTTAAATAAACACAGGATTTCAAAATATTAATTTCGCCTCCGTTTACAATCACCATTGTGTCAATCAGGGGTTCCACAATACAATAAATAATCGGTACAATATAAGTAAAAATCTGAAAGGACACAATTCCTGCTGCCCGGGCAATCGTTTTGACCTCCGTATTATTTATTACCGGCCAGATATCAAGAAGGAGGCGCAGCATATATATACGGAAAAAAATGTTCGCCTGATTGCTGTACTCACTCGTCTTTCCGTGTATAAGATACTCTGCTTCAGCACCACAGAATGACTTTGTACTACCACTACCAAGTGGAGCCAGTCCTCCTCTGCTATATGGATATCCGGTTAAAGCATTCGTTTGTGTATACGTACATCTATTTGAACATGTTCTGGTCAGATATTCAGCCAAAAGAATTTTGTTGCCCGGCGAGTTACAGAGCTGCTTTATTCCGAGAGCGGTCTGCTGAATTTCTGTCACAATTTCCTTGCCAACTCTGATAATTGCCCTAGCGGTTCTTACAATAGACCTCAGTTTTCCAAGAGGGGTCCATCCACTTGACCCTTCCATAGAACGGTCTAAACCATTAAGAAGGCTTTCCATAGACCCGATATCCTGATCCGACTTTCCAAAGTCAACATTCGCATTCAGTTCCAAGTCCGCAGCCATTTTCACTTTAAGAAGACCTTGCAAAGCTGCTCGTATGCCTTTTATAATGTTCCAGACATTCTCACTCTCTCCGTTCTGGTCAAGTAGCTTGTCAATTCTGACAATTGCGTTCTGGATTGCATTCAATGGTGCGTATCCTGCAATCTGTACATGGTACTCCGCATCCGATATGACAGTTACGCTTGTTACCGAATTCACATCAAAATGGTTCACTTTCGTCTTTAAGTTATTCAAATTCACTAAGCTCCCATTCAATGCTTTTTCATCATACTGGTCTATTGCGTTGTCAATAGCTTCTGATACCCCTGTAACAGAAGCATTGAAGGCTGTATTTATGTCCGCCGCTTCGTTAATTCTCTCTTCCGCTTCATGGATTCTTCTTGTATTCCAACCCTTATGAGCACTATTAGATCTCCTTGCTTTTTGATCAATCTCATTATCAGAACCGGAATACGCCCTATTCTTTTTGTCTAAATCTTTATTCGCATCCTTATATTTATACACGCTAAGTTTATCTTCCGTATTAGCGATTGTGGTTGATGCCTTGGCGATTTTCTTTGCTACAGCCTCTAGTTTTTCAATCACAGCAACAGTCTTTTCCGAAACACCCTTCAATGCGTCGGAAATTGCAATGATAGCACTTACGTACTCGTTTTTAGCTTTTTTCAAGGAACTTTTCTCGTTTTCAACCTTATTTTTAGCCGCATTTAACTTATTAACAGCTTCATTGTAGGTTGATTGTGCAGAAGAAACTCTGTTATTCTTATCTTTCTGCTCATTTTCCAAAGACTTCAGTTCTGTATCAATTGTGAGACTTTGGCTTTCATACTCTGTACTATCAATTATTCCGTTGTTATAATCATTCTCAAGATCAGCTTTATTCTTTTTACAATTTTGAATTTGTACATCAATAGCTTCTTTATCCGCCTTCGCTGAATCCAACTCCGCCTGTGTATTCGTCTTATCCTGTTCTTTCGCCTTTACATCACCAATTGCTCCTGCCAAAACGGTAACACTGTTTTTGAATTGCGTATATTTTTCCTCATACGTATTCTTTTTTCCGTCTACTGTTTCTGCCACTTGCTTTAGTTCTTCCAACGCTTTCATGGCATCAGCACATGCATCCACTGCATCCACCGTATCTGTTGCCGCATCCATGCATGCATTTATAGCTTTTAATCCATCCAGATCTCCAAGCAACTCCTCAATTGTACTCATTACGGTATCTGCAGCTATATCTGTAGGTACTGTATATTTTGAAAACTCCATTATCTCATGTTCAAGAACAGTCTTATCGCTGAGAGCATATTTTCCTTCGACAGTTAGTTTTTTTAATTCCCAGGCATTAAGACTTCCCTCTGCATTACTGTCATAATACGTTTGAAAAACGCTTACCATATCCTTTTCCTGCGTAACGGCTGGAAGTCCGAAACGATCTAACAAATAACTGTCATAATTGGCCAGCGTTGATGTTGCGGCTGAATCCATGATGCTATCTACGGTTGATACTGTAGCATGATATCTGGATGTCTCGATTAAAGCATCCGACAGCAATACAGACGGCACCAATAAAGCGGCCAGCAGTATAGAAATGACCCCCTTTTCTCCATTTACGTACTTACTAAACCACTCCCGTTTCATTTTTTCTATCACCTCGTATATGTTTTCAATCGAGCTAAAAAGTCGTGTTCTGCAAACAGGTTGCAACTCCAACCAAAAAGATTCCGTACAATTCTCATATAATCTCGTTTGCCGTTTCATTAGAAGGCATTCAATAAGCTTATCCTCCCGTGAATGTCTTTACACAGGCAATGATAGAACTAATAAGCCCCAATACTGAATTAATAGTCTTTGTTATTCCCAGGTCATCAAAATGCAGAATTGAATCCAGATTAGCTAAGTAGTTCACTGTTCCCAGATAATCACTAAAATCACTGACAACCGCATATCCGATTCCCTCAAACTCATAAGCTGATTTAAAGCCAAAAATTTGAAACCCTTCTGAAAACGGCAGTATATAGGTCGCTTTAACCGTTGTCTCGATATGCTTGCTTGCAAACGCATCCTCAACCATCCTCACCTGTACGTCAGGATCCCCTATACCGTAGGTTAAACTCACAAGGGAAATATATTTCTTTCCATAATTCTCACCCCTTATTCTATTCTCTTCTTTATACTTCTCCTTTGAACCCATTATCCAAGAAGAATACCTGTACTTTGCCACTCCCATGACCTGATTATAGTCCGTGACGCCACTCCCTAAAGCACTGTCCAAAAGTGGATATACTTCTGCCACCTTCGAGGCGGTGTCATTGGCTGTAATCTGCACATTCCATCTCTGATAGAAGAAAAATCCCAGATTCATAAGAAAAACGAGAATGAACAGGACTGTTATGAGTACCAACATGGATTCGACTGCAATAGCCCCGCTTTCATTCTTTTTACCCATATCAACATCTTTCCTCCATTCATGTAACAAGATCATTCAAATAATTGAACTTCAGCAGTCGATAATAATTTTCCTCTTCGCTGATCATGACACACCCGTAAGCATTAACATATCCTGCTTTCAAAAACTGTGGTTCTATAACCTCTGCTCCGTCGCTGCAAATAAACCCCCATTTATCCTCTTTACAAACAGATGCCAAACCATTTGAAAAACTTTTCGCCTCCTGATATACCGGTTGTAGCACTATATTCCCATTTACATCGATAAATCCCCACTTCTCATCTTTCTCAAATGCAATCAGACCATCCTCGGTTGGTATATCCATGTTCACAGCCTGAATATCACTCACAGGCTCTAGTTTCTCATCCCAAAGACAATATTTTCCTGCCTCTCTGGCACCAACCAACACACCATTCGTAAAACAACCTCCACGAAGATTCAATTTTATGTCAGCAAAATCAGACCCCTCTATCTTGTTTCCCCGGCGATCGATCAGATACCAGTTTTCTCCTTCTCTGACAGCGGCTTTTCCTTCTGAAAAACTCCCAGCGGCATCGTATTCGCTAAAGTATTTATTGCCATCCAAATCAACATATTCCCATTTTCCACTTGACTTCTGAACCGGGCATATTCCATCAACATATACACCTGCATCCAGATACTCTTCTTTTGCTATACCCCTAGGCACTTCTCCTATATCGTAAAATTTACCATCTACTTCCGGTTTTCTCATGTAACATATGCCTTCGGGTCCAATTTGACCGATGACCGCATACTCCGCAGAAGACTGAGTCTTTCCATCTCCGGATATCCAAATCCAATACGTCCCAGTATTTGCACAATAGTATCCATCAGCACCTTCCTTATAGTCCATGAAGAAATTATAATCCAATACATATGTTCGTATTATTTCCTCTCTGACAGATAAAAGATCCACATTCTTAGGGTTATCGGCAAGAGCACGTTCGCATAACTTCTTAGCCTCCTTGTACTCGCCACCCTTCATATATTGTTTCACAGCATCTACTGCATAATCCACTCTTTTAGGAAATATCCTGAAAGACTCTTCTAGAATGCTAATATATCTTCTCCTTACCTCATAAGAATTCGGCTCCTCACCTTCATAATATAGGCGGTATGCATTTATCTGTTTATCCGTCAACTCTTCTGTTCTTTCCAGTTCAAGGGCTTTTGTATAGTTTTCGTAAGAATCAATATAGAGTCCCTCCTCACAAGATAGCTCCGCCCTTTTATAATACCTGTCATAATCAGATGACCTATGAATAAAAGACGATAATGATGAATACCAGCAGAACACCAACATTCCTATCAACGCAGCTGATATAACTATCTTTACCAATCTCATCTCTTCCCCTCCGAACTCAGAATGCCCTCAGCAAAACAGTAATGACAAACCCTATGTAAATAAACGGACCAAACGGCACCTTCATTTTCATCGTCAATTTGCCATATCCTACCATAGCCAGAGATACAATCACACATATTATCAACCCATAAATAACAGTATTCATAACAAGATAAAAACCACAGAGAAATCCTGTCACCGAAAGGAGTTTTACATCTCCCATTCCGATTCCTTTTCTCGAGATGATCGCCATCACCGATAAAACAATAAAAGACCCGATTAGACCGATCGTACTGTTAAGTATAATGACTTTTGGAGCAGCATCCGGAATAAACAGTTCAAAAGGAAGAATTATCAATCTTGCTACCGCCATGATTACAATATATCTGTTCGGGATGAGTAGTGTATATAAATCAACCAACATACAAGCGCTTATCCCAATCATAGCTACTAATATTTTAGCAATCCCACAGACATCCAGTAATTGTGCGGTACGATAGCCGGAAAGAACCGATAATATGGAGCATGCCGCTAACAGAAAAAGCTTTGACTTCCTGCTCCCGAACAATATCGCTCCGCTTTTTTCTATCTGTATGTTTTCCGAATGATCCACCTCTGCAGGTACTTGGTTAATAGTCTCCAATACACTACTCTCACTCAGTTCCGTCTCCGCATCCTTTCTCTCGTCAGAGGAATCTATTTCAGCTTCCTGTTGTTTTTCCTTATTTATGCGCTCGCTTGAAAAAAGAAGCCAGCGCACAAGTCCAGCTTCCGTGATTCCGAATATAAAACCTGAAACAAGCTTTACAGCAACTCCATTCATACTGTATCTCGTCTTCTTCCTCTCCTCTTACACGTGCTTTTCGTGTAAACCGACATACCATACCGCATGCTTATGCGGACCATAACTGTCTGCCTTAACCATTAGTTTCCGAATCTGCCAAACTACAAATCCGGCAAAATTATGTACATATTTTATATACCTGCTATACTATAATCCTAAGTTGTCCTATTGGAAGGATCTGACTCATTTATTTTGAGAGTGAATATCTCATTAGCAAGCCTCACTATATCTCCATTCTTGACCTCATATTCCTCTCCATATTGCATCAGTTTCCCATTCAAAAAGGTCCGATTCGTCGAATTCTGATCCTGAAGAAAATACTGGTCTCCTCTTCGAAATAACTTCACATGTTTTTTAGAGATCAAATAATTATCCGGAATTACAACATCAACACCTGACCTCCCTCTGCCGACATATCCAGATTCCTTATGAAGCCAGAAGGTTTCATTCGTTTTTTTTCTGACAAGTCCAATTCCCTGATTCGGCTTATTCCACGCATCTCGAATATCAGGCTTTTGCGACTCAGCAATTCGACAATTCCGACTTAAAACAACATTTATCTCATCCGTCTTAATTGACAGTTTTTCCATCGAATCCCCTATATCTTGACTCTGCAATCCCTGCATCGTTTCTTCCACTGTTGTTTTAGTAGACTGCACGTTCAAGAATCCTTCATTGTCCGAGTTTTTATTCCTACGCAGTACCACAACAGGCACCGTGCTATGATTCTCTCCGGGTTCAGATTCTTCCCCGTTCACATTACAGGTCTTCATTTCTTCGTTTTTTTGATCTTCCTCAGAGACCAAACGATCCCTATGCCCCAACACAACATTTCCGTTTTCCTGAGCTCGTGCTTGCTTCGCATCAACCTTCCTCAGTTCCAATCTGACAGATATTAAATCCTTTGCAAAAAGTTCTATCGAGAACGAATCTCCTACCAAGCAATTTTTTAGTCGGTTTTTAGGTTCTATCTCAGCATACCTATTCACTTTTATCTGCTCTATGAGAAGCAAGGCAAATGTCTTGAACGAAGTCACGTCCTCTGAAAGCTCAGGTACACAAACACAGCGCAAATCACCATTTCTATCAATGTATATATGGGAACTCTCAAAAATCAGATACTCTTCCTCTATCATATACTCGGAAAGTCTAAGAATAATCTCGGTCAGCTGTTCCAGAACTTCCACTGTTGACAGAAGCCACTTTTCCTCCGCGAGATATTCTTCCACTGTAATCATATCTGCTGTATTGTAGATAAAAGTCATCTCTTCATTTTTCTGTCGAATTTGAACATTTAATAATCCGGATATTCTATTACATTTCAACATTCCAAGAACAACCGAATCTATATGCTCCGTATTTTCAGTAATATACGTGAGCTGACCTTCTTCCTCGCAAAGATTCATGTATTTCTTCTCTTTCTCACCCATAATCCAGCTATCTTTCTTTTCTTAAAAGTATGTTTTACAGGGAATTATATAATACGCTTCTCTATGGTTACGTAAAGTTCCCATATATTTCATCTTAATCGACCTTAAAAATAAATTCCTCATTTGCCAGCTTGAAATGCATTCCATCTTTCAAAAGAATTTCAATATTTCTAGGTATTTTTTCTCCATTAATGGTTATATGATTAAGTGAATCCAAATCCGATATATAATACTGACCGTTTCTCTCTGTTATCTGAGCATGACGGGAACTTATTTCGGGATTGTCCGCTATGCACAAATTCACTCCCTTCTCCGACCGTCCAATAAGATATGGTGTTTGTGTGATATCCACAGTTTGACCAAAACCCACACATACAAGTCTCGGTCTTGTTTTATATTCGTTTTGACTATAGGGACTCTTTCTCTTTGAAGCTCCCATCCTAATCGTTTTTGGATTATCCTCATCATCGGATAAATCATTTATAGCCAGATAATCTGGCTTTCCCCGTTGCTCGGAATCCTCATAATTGTGTGCTTTTCGTTTTTCCGGTTCCCTATTCCAATTCAATTCTTCAGATTTCTTTAGTTCTTCACTTTTTGAATTATCTGGCACGCTTTGATTCTTCTGTTCTTTACGTGCTTGTTTCTGGCTTTTGTATGCATCCGCATTAAGCTTGCTGTAGTGATTCAGTAGCCATAAAAAAGTAATTGGCTTATCCCCCAGAAGCCTTTTATAAGACCCATGGATGGCATCATACTCCTTAATCTCCTTCTTTGTCATTCTGGAGAAGTCCGGTAGTCTTTCTATATCGGTTTTCGCTTCCGCATTTGCACCGTTATCCGACAAATCATCTCCCGGCATTGCAAATCTTAAGTTATTGTTCGACATATAAGCTCCCCTCATGAAATAATAATCACTGTATTCGAATTATCAATTTATTTAGGCTAACGAAATACATATTTGTATTTCGTCAGCCGACATATCCATACTAATCATCCAATATTCTTGTTATCAAAAAGCATTATTATTAAAGCTATCTACGCTACCTTTTATCTTGTCTAATATTGAAGTGATATATCCTCTGAAAACAACCACCAACGCAAGTACTATGCCCAAAATAATGATAATCGAAATCAGGTTTGTATCCCCTCTTTCCTCCTTGAACTCTCCAAAAGCAGAAAACAGCAGAATTTGAATTCTAACATACAGCTCTCCCAATACCTCGATCATTTCTTCATTCTCCTTTCATATCGCACATAATTTTTTATTGTTCTCCGTAATCCATTTTAGTGTTACGGTCACAATCCTCTTTGTGTTTCGTCTCCGACAACAGTGTTCATTAAATACTCAAGCCTCCAAGGGAAGAAACCACAACGACAAGTATCAACCCCACAAACATCAACATAGTTGGAATCATCAGTTTTGCAGCAGCCAGTTCGCCCATCTGTAGCATCCTCTGACGTTTTGTTAACCATAACTCCGTAGATAACTGCAATAGAAGTGCACTTAACTCCTCAGGTCCTTTCTCTATCCCCTGTATAACCATAGAGGCTAATTTTTTCATCTCTTTCGAATTCGTCGAATTTCCGAAATTATATATAGCATCCACCTCGGTGTGCCCATTACGCATCTGCTCACAACTCAACTTCATACGCTCTGCTATCTCACCCGTTGTATGATCGGCCACATAAAACCACGCGCTTCGTAAAATCATTCCGGAATTTATTAGCAATGCAAGTTTTGTAACCATATTTGGTAGCTCTATCACCACTTCATCAGATATTCGCTGAACTTCTTTCGCAGGTTCCTGCAATACATTTCGCCCCATTATTATGGAAACAACAACGCCAGCAAATGCAATCAAATACGCTGTAGCATCTTGAAACAATGCCAAACCCAACAACAAGGAAGCACAAGTCCCCAGATGAACAAATGTATATGCCTTAGCCAGCACTGCTCTTGTGTAAAATTCTCTATATTTATGATCCACCAACAGCGCAATGTCTTTTGATACATAATTTCCAAGATTCCCGGAATATCCAAGAGCAGGTATCAGCTCTGCCCACATGAAACCGACTCCATAAACTTCGCTGAGCGTATACTCGCTACCAACCAGTTTTTCCACAACGGCATCATATTTTCGTCCTATGATCAATAGGATAAGAAAAAGTACCGTTAACACTGTTGCAATAATCAAAAAAGCATACCTGACCATTTCTTATCCCTTTATATCTATTATTTTTTTGCCATATATATAACTTCCAACAAAAAGTGCTGCAGCAACTGTCATCGCAATAACCCCCTTAAACGTGGCAAAACTTGCTGCAAATGACGAACTGCTAAACCGCAGGAAAGCAATCATTAAAATCGGTACCACGCTCATTACATTGAGCTGCATCTCATTTGATGTAATCTTTGTCTGAATTTCCTCATTTATGGAAGTCTTTTCGCCTATAAGATCATAAGAGTTCCTTACGATATATTTCATATTACCGCCCTTGCTGTGACAGAGCTTAAAGACATTTGCAAAATCGACTATATCTTCCACACCGCTTCGATCTCCAAAATCAGTCAACATCTTCTCTATGGAATGGTTATTACGCATACCCGTAACCATCTCGTTTAATTCACATGCAATATAACTGCTTTCTCCAAACTGAGCAGATATCTCAGTGAACGCACTTTCAAAAGCGCTAACCGTATTTTCACCTGATGAATATGCTGTAGACAGAGCCGAGAGCATTTCGCGGAACTGTATCCTCAAAGTCTGCTTCCTGCTATCGATTAGTTGCTTCTTTCTCACTGAAAACAATATAATCGATACGATAACTCCTCCTCCGAGGCAGACTATCAAATTGCTGATATACGTCCATATCGTCATATCTCCGTCTTTCATAAACAAGTTTCCATATAGTATGTATCCCACCGCCGCACCGGCAGTAAAAAAAAGAATAGTATAAAGAATCCTCTCAGCCGGGGAAAAAACATATACATCATAATTCAGCATCAGATTATTTTGAACTGATCTGCGATAAGCTTCTTCTTTATTCGTTTTCATTTATTCTTCACCCTGATATGAACCATCAGATTTCTTCATAAATACCATTCAGTTTCAACTTGAAATCATTGACTAAAGAGTTCTTCTTTTTTAGTTCACCTGAAACATGCTGCAATGTTGAGTGCTCGTCTTCTTCGAATTTATACAGAGTATTCAACTGAATTTGTCCATCCTTATAGCCCAGAACCTCTGTAATCTCCATAGTTTTTCTGGAATGATCACGTAATCGGGACAAATGCACAATTATATCTAATGCAGATGCTATCTGTTGCCGTATAGCATCCAAGGGTAACTCCGATCCCTGAAGCACCATCGTCTCTAAACGCGACAACATGTCTTTTGTTGAATTTGCATGTCCTGTTGATAGAGAGCCGTCATGACCGGTATTCATTGCTTGCAACATATCAAGCGCCTCTCCGCCTCGTACTTCTCCGACAACAATTCTTTCCGGCCTCATTCGAAGAGATGATCGTATCAAATCCGTCATGGTAATACGTCCCGCACCTGCGGCGTTTGCATTTCTTGTCTCCATAGACACCAGGTTATCAACACCTACTATTTTTAGTTCTGCCGAGTCTTCTATTGTGATGACACGTTCATCTTTTGGAATATAATTGGACAGAGCGTTTAGAAACGTTGTCTTTCCTGAACCAGTTCCACCACTGATAAAGATGTTATACTTTGCCCTTACCAGAATTTCCAACTTGTGGGCGATATCCGGAGTCAACGAGCCATACTCTATTAATTTCTCAATCGTCATCGGAGTTTTTGAGAACTTCCGAATCGTAACAGTAGGTCCGCAAAGCGCAATTGGCGGAAGAACGACGTTCACTCTGGATCCGTCCGGAAGCCGCGTATCAACTATCGGATTAGATTGATTTACTTCACGTCCTGCCAGCCCGACAATCTTCTGAATGAGGCCCTTTAACTGCTCCTCGCTTTCGAATCTTTCGTTAAGCCGCTGCACCCTTCCGTCTTTTTCTATAAAGATGTTATCCTTTCCATTAATCATGACCTCCGTTATGGAAGAATCATTCATAATGGAGTCCAGCAATCCAAACCCTCGTATTGAGCTGTAAACCTGACGAACAATCCGCGCTTTTTCAACCGGTGAACAGTACGTGCTGCCAAGTACTTCTTTCAGTTCCTTTTCAATCAATTCCGTCAGAGCATCATCGGTTAAGTCACTAATTGAAACCTCTGAGATTCTTTTTCTTATCTCCTCCCTTATTAAGTTTTCCTCTTTTTTCTCCATTTTCCCTCCAAAAAACCAATCCCATGTTACAATTCATATATGATGGGATTAAACAATTCCGCTTCATCCATCAATTCAATTATTTCTTTTGCGTCAGCATTCTTTACCCTTCCGAATTTTCCGATTTCCTTAAATATTCTGTTGTTCAAAGGTTTTCCCCCAACGCTTCCATAGCGATTGTACATAATATAAATCCTGTTAATTGGAAACTTTTCACGCTGCCCACATATCAGTTCCAGAGAACTGAGATACCTGTCTGTTTTCCTGTTCGAAATCTCCGTTCCATCGGAAACGATTATTGTCAGATATGATCTTTCAATTTGTCGATATATCCGTTCTTCAAGACTACAATCAATATCAACAACAACCCAACCGATAGTTTGCATCTTCCGGATATTTTCAAACAGATCCTCCATGGCTTCTATACTTCGTATCTCCTCCATTTCCACGCAGTTCTTGCAACCGGAATAAAACTTCACCCCCGATATGTCTTTTTTTAACGCATTCTCCATTTTGGAAACGGTTGCATCATTTCTCCCAAGATTCACTTCAGCATCCGTTTTTACAGCTGTTGCAACATTTCCCAATGCCAACGCATAAATCACTCGGTCAAAGTCATAATTTCCTTCGCCCTCAAAGAAAACATCTGCTGTTCCAAACTTTTCCAAATTAAGATAAATAACTTTTTCTCCCTTAATTGCAAGTTGTCTGGCACATGCAGCAGCCAAAGTCGAGGTCCCTGTTCCACCGGCAGGTGACATGAATGTGATTATTTTGACTCTATCAGCATCTCCCTCTTTTACCGAAATGGAGAGCATCTCTTGTTTTTTAGTGTAGATTTCCAAAAGCTGTTCATATATACCAGAAATCCTCTGATATTTGTTAACTACCATATGACCTGATATAGCTTTTATTTCATTACTGCCACTTAGCAGCGCCAGATATGCGTTCTGCGGCAGTGCTATTTGCAAATCATACCAATCCTCATCCACGAGGACTATGTCCGGATACAGCTTTTTCACCTGGCTCTGCATTATGTCAACAGAATCAAACAAAACTAATTCGACTGCATCCTGGTATTCTCTCAGGAAAGCATTATAAAGTTTACGGGCATATCTCTCATCAGTAGTCATTAAGAACACTTTTATCTTCATTACAGCCTCTCCTCTGACTCATGGAATCGATAATCTTCTCCACCAATAGAAAAGATTTCTCCTTCCTTTATGGGTACCTCTTCATTCGGCGGAACCTGCTTTCCGTTCAAATATGTACCATTCTTGCTGTTCATATCCACAATGAAGCTTCTCCCGTTTTTCGATACAATACCCATATGACTCCTTCCGACATATCGATTGTGGATAGCATAATCAACAGAACTTACATCCCTACCTATCAAAAACCACGGTTTATCAACTGAAACAATCTCTCCGGTCTGTACTTTCTCTATAAAAGGATATTGTATATTTCGATTTATACCACTATCGTCAAACAGATTCTCAGCATATCTCATTAACACTGTTGTATCCTCGGCATTCGAGTTTTCATATGATTCCTGAATCTGTTTTTCATTTTTCTCAGAGATTGATGTAAAGCAGCGTATCGTTTTATCGATCTTTTCCTCGAGATACTCTTTGGATATATCCTCTCCTCTTTCGGCTACATTGATGGATAGGTCAGCTTTCTCCGGTGACTGCGTCTGGGTTATTTCCGATTCTTCAGAAAGCTGCCTCTCAGTCGCATCAGAATCTCCCCAGACATTCCTTACCGTTTCGTATGATCCTTCCAAATTCTGTCTCACAGTGACATCCGGCGCCTCAAAAAGAGTGGGCTCGATTAATTCCGAATCATCAGATATCAAACTGTCCTTTATTTCAGTAGCTCCAATTACCTGTCTTTGAGTTTCAGTCGTCTGTTCAGCAATTCCGTTTGTTCCTTTCTCAATACATTCAACCGAATTCTCTACGGCTTTTAGTTCTTCCATCCTGACGGTTCTGTCTTCCATAATCGTCATACCGTCATGCAAATCAACATACTCATCATTCATAGTCGTTTTTTTAGGATAATGAGATTTCTGAGAAACGTGCTCTCGATGCACAATACTCGACTCTAAAGAATAATCCGTTCGTCCTGAATTCTGTAGCTCATATAATGACTTTCCTCCAAATGCGGACTGCAGATATGCAATATTTTCTGCTCGCATAGCCATTCCATCAGCCGACATATCAAATATTTCAGAAGTATAGTCATTTCTGATGGATCTGATTAAATCCGGATTCATGTCCATCAATAGACGTTCAAATGCTGGCAGAGTTGCATTGTCCCTTTCCAAATAATTCAACAGATTACGCCTTAAATCTAAGCTGCGTGTTTCATCCGTACTATATCGTTCGGTGATTCTTTTAAGAACTTCAATCGGGCTATCCGAATAGATCCCGTTTACATAAAAAGTTCCGAAAAGATATCTGATCCTTCCTTGTTTCATATCATAAAAGACATATTCGTTATCTGTGCAAATATCGCTAATGCTTTTCTTCTTTCTCTCCAGATTTGCAAATACCAGAAGCGACTGTTCGAGAACAGCCGTAAACTCCGCAAATGTCAATCCTGAAACCAGATAATAACTCAGGGTAATCCCATGAATATCTTCATACTGTATAGCTTTACGCAAAACTTTGACGGGTTTCAATAACCCGTATGAATCCTGTTCGCAAGGAAATATCAGGTCGTTAACGGATAACTCTTCATTAAAACCCAACTGGACTTGTGTTTTTATGATATCGTTTGCTCTCTTTGTTTTTATTTTTGCCATGACAATCCTTTAACTCGATGATTTTCTGCGAACCAAAGTCAGAACAGATACAGATGCTCCGATGAGGATTAAAAATAAGAGCACATTGTTATTATCTCCGGTTTTAGCGTTGTTGGCCTTAGCACTCGTTGCTGCTTTCGTAATCGTTGGTTTCGGCGTACCCGTTGTTTTTGCGCTACTCGTACTGCCGGAACTTTTAGTCTCCGTCACGATGGTTTGAGTTGTTTTCTGTTCACTTGCTACCGTCACGTTCAACTTAACCGTATCCCCCCGCGCAACAGTGATGGTGTCGCCATCATATGACGTCTGCTCACCCGGCACAAGTGTGAAGTGTCTTTCTGCTGCTACAGACCCATCACTCTTTTTCACATATAACGCATGACTTCCCATCTCAACGGAGGCAAATTTTGCATTGCCGGACGCATCAGTCTTCGCAGTCTGCACCTCTGAGTGCAACTCTACGATGTAACCTGACATTGTATTGCCAGAACCGTCTGCGACGCTGACATCTATAGTTGTTGTGTAATCTGTGCTTTCTGGTTCTGTAACAGGTGTAACATCTCCTTCTACAACATAGAAGTTTTGACAAGAAACTCGAAAGTACTCATCGCCTCTTATTGACTTATTCGGATGTAAATTAAATTCTACGCACAAAGTATTGGCATGTGCATAATTATCTCTTCCATATGTGCGACTATCTAAGTCCTCCTGCGTAATCTTGTTGCATTTATTTTGTAGCGTCTGACTCAACAGAGTAATACGTGTACTTCCGCTTTCCGATTTATAGTCCGTTCCTTCTTCAAGTTCATTCCCGTTCAACCATACTTTTACATAATACTTATACTCTCCTTCGGAAACATAAATCGGATTCTGGATTCGCTTTTTTATTACGGTAGACACCTTATCTAAATATTCAAAATCGTCAGGATAATTATACTGGTCAAGCTCAAAATCTCCCCAGAACCCATCTGAATTAGCTCCAGCTACATTTAAGTTTGAATTAACAAATACATTCAGCGAATAGGTTGCAACTGTTTCTTTTCCATGATAATTCCGAATCACAGAAAAATCATATTGTCCCTCTTTCACCGGAGCTCCATACAATTCTCTTTTCTGTGAATCATAAATCATCCCATCCGGGATACTACCTTCAATCTGACAGGAGTCAAATTCTCCCTTTTCATCAAATACAAATGAATATGCAACATATTTTATTAGCTGTTTTACTTCATCAGCGTCAGAACCCCACTGAGATTCTCCGGTAAGTTTTATAGTGATATCCTCCAGTTCATTGCAGGATATTGTCAATTCCCCACTTATCTCCCCAGTACCTGTAGGCATAAACACAATATATTTTCTTGCTAAATCAGAAAGCCAATCATTATTAAAGGGTTCGAGAGTAATCCCCTGCTCGTCTAATCCTATGAAAGATTCTTCAGATATTCTGATATTTTTTGCATTTTTAAGTGTCGCAGTCAGTCCTGTAACCGCTTTGTATCCTTCATTAAGTACTTGGAGCCTTGGAAGATTGACATCGTCTTTTTTGAATTCTATATTCCACTCAGTCTGTGGCTCTAATCTATTTGAATATCCAAAACCCGATAAAGACAACTGGACTTCTTGATGTTCAAGCGTAACTGTATATACAACGCTCTCTTTCTCGTCGACTACCACCGTAACTTTTATATCTCTAGAATAAGACAAATCCGTCCATATATATCCGAAATCATCAGTTTTAGCATCATCAACATAAACCTTTACCCTGTTAGGATCCGCAACAGTGTATGCCAGAACCATTTTATCTGCTAATTCCGGCTTGGACAAATCCTCTTTGGTTGTAACCTTCTGGTTAAGGTTCTTTATCTCAATTCCATTGAATTCACCATCAGTTGTGCTAATTTCGGCAGGATGTCCAGAATAGGAGTGGTGATATTCATCATAATGCGTGCATTCCATCAAGCCAGTAATAATAAAACCCGGATCCACCAACTCGTCCAAGTCATCATCTTCGTGTTCCATCGGATCATCATACACATCCTCAGAATCATCGTCCTGACTCTCAGTGTCATCGTCCTGATCCTCTATGTCACCGTCCGGATCTTCTGTGTCACCACCCTGATCCTCATTCTCCTCAATACCTGATTCCTCATCTTCGGATAGTCCCACTGTTTCTTCCATCATTTCCGAAGTCTCTATTATCCCCGACTCGTCAGACTTGGGATCTAATACATCTTCCGAATTGTAATTAACGATTCCTTCATTCTCATAGATCACCTGCATGTCTTCGTCATTCTGCAGTTCACCTGCATCAGATATCTCTACCGGTTCCGTTTCATCGAAGCTCATTACAGAGGTTTCGGCAGTTCCTACAGTTTCCTCGAAACACGCCTTCTGCTCTTCCACCTGAATAACTTCGTTATTAATCTGATCGCTATTAATGTCAGATTCATTCAAAACAACGTTCCCCGATATTAACTCATCGTTTTCCGCCATAACAGTAGATTTCCCGAGTGTATTAACCTGTAAAGCCGAAAAAACCATAAAAATTGCTACTATTATGCTAATTAACCTCTTATATCCACTCACTTTCTTCACCCTTTCTTCGTCGCTATCATAATATTTACAAAATTCATCCTCCTCAGTAACATCCTGCGAAGGCTGGCTTTTGTATTTATGCTTACAGTGGCTCCACTCTCACAACAATCTATTGTTGAACTGTTCTATTTTTCTTGAATATATCTCTGTAGTGGTATTGCGATATATACCTTAAATCTTCTTTTGACGCAGCGTCGCTCCAAGCATGATAAAACTCATAATCACAATCATTCCATACAATGCTATGTTGCTGTCATCCCCTGTGTTCGCGTTACTCGAAACAGCTGTTTGGGAATCTGGGGTTGTGGTCGCAGATGCATTGTTCGTAGCCTTATCAGATTTGCGATTTGCATTATCACTCGTGACCGACGGAGTCTTCTTCTCCGTCCCGCCGCTTTTCGTTACGACCTGAGCTGTAGAATTCTGCTTGTTCAATGTAATAGTCATTGATAGCATCTGTCCCGGAACAACAGTATACGTATCCCCATTTGCTGCAAATGCGTCACCCGCTACAAGTGTAAAGCGCTTTGTTGTGACCGTCTCTCCAGAGCTATCCTTCACGTACATGACATGCCCCCCCATTTCTACACCTGTAAACTCAGCTATTCCTGAAGTATCTGTCGTACCCGTTTGAACCCTTGAATGCAGTTCCAGAATATAATTGCTTAACGGATTTCCATTTTTATCTACCACAGTTGTTGTAATTGAAATTGCCGCATTTTCCGATGCTGGTTCTTCCTGATTATCCAGAGGCAATGCCGGTGTATCAGGTGCCGAAGTCGTGTCATCCGGTTTTGGTGAGATGGTTTTTTCTCCTTTCCCAGGTTTCTCAGTAACTTCCGGCGCTTCATATCTGAAATTCTGAGAGGTTCGTTTGAGTTGATCTCCACGTTCTCCGTCAACATTAAACTCAGCCGATATTGTATTTCTTCCTTCCCTGACATTTTCCTTCAATGTCTGGGATCGAATTATAATTTTTGTACTCCCTTCTTCTGTCACATAATCAGTTCCATTAGTAAGTTCTGTTCCGTTCAGCCAAAGCTTAACAAACTCACCGTGAACGCCATTGGATATATACACTTCGTCCTTATCAAGCGATTCCAACAGGAAGTCATAGTCAGATACCTGATTACCTACATAACCTATATCGCCATCTTCCAGAGGAATAATCTCATACCCTTCATCTGACGTCTCATAGACAATCTGATTTTCATTGTCTTCAACAGTGATAGTAAACTCTTTTCTTGACGGTTCAAAATAATCATCCCTACTATATGTTGCCTGAACAACAAATGTGTACGTTCCCGCAGACAACGGAGCTCCGTAGATTTCACCTGTAGACGGGTATATATTCATGCCTGGCGGAAGTTCACCTTCTACGACAGAGTAATTCTCATCGTTCCAGTCATACATGTTGTTTGTTGCGACCATGTAAGAATATGGGACGTATTTTACTGCATTTTCAAATCTCTCATTAACAATTTCCGGCTGCCTAGGATGATTAGAAATATAAATGACCACATCCTCTTGATTATCCGCTGAAATTGTAACCTTTCCTTCTATGTCCCCTTCTCCGTCCGGAACAAGTCTTACTTTTGCAATATTCGGGATCAATCCGTATTCTGATTTATCTTTCACCGTTGTAAATGGTTCCAGTGTGTCATTCCCGTCTCCTCCGATTGTCCAATAATCATCCAGTTTGACATTCGTTGCATCCAACTTGACTTTAAGTCCGCTCAAAGGCACGTCACCGATATTTGCAATCAAGATGTCGTGTTTCTCCTCGAAATAATCATCTAAAATTACTTCTCGGAAACGCCTGTTACTCTTATCGATATAATCGTCATAAACATATAATTTAGGTCCGCTTTCTTTTGTCAACACGTGAACTTGATAGTTTTTGGAGTTACCATCAATAATGGCTATAAACTGTTCTGTTCCGTTGTTATCACTGAAATCCACAGTATCAACACCTGATGTTAATGGCTCAGTAGAATCCAAAGTCCTCACCTGAACCCTATCAGGGTTTCCAACCTCAAAGATAGGTACGAGCCGTGACATTTCATCCGGTGTCAGAGAATCCATAACCATCAAAGTCTGGTAACCGTAACCATAGTACGTATCCATGTTAACAGCTTTTCCATTTTCGACCGCATATGTTTCCAGTGTCCTGCCGTCAAGTTGCAAGCCGGTAACACGGAACCAAGGATCCTTCTGTCCGACAACCGGTGTGGCAAAATACCTTTCCATATAATTCGGATCTAAGTCTTCCTCATAATCAAGCAGCGCAATTAATACATGTAACGGAGATGACCCATCCTTTTTAAACAGAGTAAATTCCTTATACGCTTCGGTTCCCTCGCCATAAAAGGAGGTCAGATATCCCTTCACTTCCTGTGAAGAACTATTCACAAAAATCAAATCTTTTATATCCGCCTGTCCTTCAGCTTCCTCAAAAGTGTTATACCTTCCTTCAACAACTTTAGAAAAGACAAAGATTGTATCTGAATTTGTCAGTGCAAATGATACATGATAATCCCCGTTATGAGAAATTCCTTCTTTTAACAGAAAAGCATACGTCTGTACTCCTTCACCGCCTATAACTCCTTTACCAATTTGAATATCTGCCCTCTCAAAATCAAACTTATTATAGGCTGCTTCATAAATCTCACTTCCGTCCGGAGACGATATATCCGTTGTAAATGCATCAAAAACAGATGAGCCGGAAACAATATAACTTCTTATTTCATAATCAAGGATTCTTCCGGTTGCCTGATCTGAGTAGACAAATGCGAACATGTTATCACTCATTGAGTATATTTCTGTATTTGATTCAAATGTACTCCTATATCCTGCCCCCAATCTTTCCATATCTTGATTCAACATTTGATCATTTAGTGATTGTGCGGACTGCACGCCATTAATCAACAAATTTTGGAACTCTGCGGCAGAATAAATATCTAACTTTATATCCGGATGATCGTCCGCACTGCTTGTTACTCCAAGATAGTATTCATTCCCAGATTGATAGTTATCCACTACAATAAATGTAGAAATAATATTAAGAAAACCTAACGAGCTGAGAATGGGATCTGCACTGTTAACAATAACCTTATGCCGGGTATCAGTCTCCTCATAGATTTCAAAATCAACAGTATTTGGTATTTGATTAGTGAGATATACACGCACCAAATAGCGTACCGCTGATGAATCCAGCTGCTTTCCGTTACCTACTATCAAATCAAGAGAATAACCACCAGAGTATTCAAATGCTGACAAATCTACCGTCTCAGATTTATTGAGTTCATGATACTCATCCCTGATTACATTTCCCTGTTCATCTCGAATATAAGTCCATACTACAGAAGAGCTCTCTTCTATCTCAACGGGGTTGCCTTCACTGTCGCGCAAATTAGACAATACTTCCGTCACTGGAAAATTTTGCACCTCTGCTTCTGTTTTATCTTCCAGCACAAGGTATGCTCTCACTTCCTCCAGCGGAAGCATGGATCCTAACATGCTTATTTCTTCTTCAGGAGACTCGCCATTTTCCTCTATCAATTCAGGTACTATTTCCTCTACTGATTCAATATTATTCTCATAGTTATGTTCTATCTGCTCTTGGGATTCTTTTGCGATATCAACATTTAAATATTCATCTCTGCTTTCATCTACAATTTCTTCCTCCTCATTGAATGTGTCAACTTGCTCGGCATCCGTAATAATTTCTTTCCCCTCATTGAACGTGCCAACCCATTCAGCATCTGTAATGATTTCTTCTGCCTCCTGGTCTATTGCGATTTCAGATACAGAAGCATCTTCTTCCGTAATATCCTCATTAATCGAGGCTATCCCTTCTACCTGTATGCCTTCGTTTGCAACAAGTTCATCTTCTGTCGCAGTATATATTTCAGATAGAGCAGCATCCTCCTCCGCTATCACAGATTCACCACCTTCTATCGCATTCACGGGGATAGCTGTTATCATAAGCAGTATTATCATTATTAAGCTTATCAGTCTTTTCATTTTCGTTCCTTCCTCTAAAAACTAATTCCATTCATTATTTTTGTCCCGTTCAATATCCAAACACTATTTCTGAACAAGAGCTTTATCTGTGATTATGTCGGCACCACATGCTTTAACTATTAAATACATCTGCCTTTTTCATTTCTCAGCATATGCCAGTTCTATCAGTTCATTCCATTCATATATCTTCACACATCTGATGCGTCCGTTCCCGTCATCAACATAAAGCATCCCGTCATAAACATCACAAAGATTCGGAATTTCGCCGATCACTTCACATCGCCGGTTCATCAATAATCCATAATATCCTTTTTCTATTGACATATATTGAGCTACGATATAACCATTCATTTCTGTGACATAAGTAAGATAGTCCTCTGAACTAAGCTTTTTGATAATACTATTGTTCTTCTTATCATATACAACCGGAGTTCCATGAAGCGGTGACTCTATCCGATAATTTTCTGTCTCAAATTCTTCCAGAAGTGTCTCATCCGTATCAACACCTTCCTTCTCATCACTAACTTCTCCTGTGACAGCATCATAATAGACGACATGTCCGTCTCTATATGTCACCTCAAGCAATGATTTCCCGTTCTCTCTTAGAAACTGTTGGTCATAAAGGCTCTCACTGTTCGGAATAGAAATTTCTACCTCTTTTTTTCCGCTCACTGTATAGGTGCTGAATCCTTCGAAATTGAAAATTGTTATGTGTTCCTTATCGGCACAGACCCTTGTTTCTTCATGTACGACATCTTTATCATATTTTCCGAAATCATTTTCTTTTTTTGTTATATACTTATATATCCCGACAACAGGAGAATCTGAACATCCCGCCACTGCAACACCGTTTTTTAAGTCAATCAGGTTTCTTGATGATTTTCTAAAAACAGTATTCAAGATGTTGGCATTTGCATCGTAGAATTCAATGCTGTCATCTCCTGCTATCATAGTATGCTTTCCATCCGTTACATAATCATCTATTACTTGAGATGTCTTCACAAGTGGTCTTTGTTCACCAGTTTCCGGTAATACCTCAACCAGCTTATTTGCCTCCCCTAAATAGATTGCTTCCGCATCTGTCATCACTGTATAATACTCATTTGAGTGCATCTGGAGTAGGACTTCGTCAGAGGTCAAGTCAAACACCTGAAATGAATAATTTCCGTTCCCCATCGCACCATATGCGAAATAATCGCCTGAAAAACCACCTTCAAAATGAAAGAACCCTTCTTTTCCATCGGATATTTCAATCTCACCCTCCGCTTCACCGTTTATCGGGATAATGTATGCGGAACCGTCACTAAAACTAATCGCCAGTTCTGAACCGTCAGAATTCAGTTCAAACAGGTTATCATTTGGGTTCAGAAAAATATCGTTTTCTACAACCGATTGAGATTTTCCAATAAAATCTATTGTTCCTTTTTCAACCCCAGTCGCGGCGTTATAAATCGTTGCAAATTCCTCATCCCTATATACAGCAGCGACTGTACTTCCATCATCAGAAACAGCAATAGCTGTTCCGGGTTTTCCCTCCCATAAATATTTACTGTCTCTGATACTGTAGGCAGTCACACCCTGCCTGCCTGCATATATGACCGTATCATCATTTAAATATTCCACTTCAGACAGAACCGAACCATCAGCTTGTAGCGTTTCAAGAATCTTTCCGTTGGATACATCAATAATTGACAAGTTGTCTTTATGAAGACAGGATATTGTCTGTCCATTCGGAGATATCCTTAACGCGAAAGGAGCAGACGAAAGTTCTACAGTCCTATCTCCTTCATAACAGTCTCTCAAGTCATATACACAAAGAATATTCGTCAGTTCTCGACGTGTATCCGGTAGTAGTCTCGGATTAACTATTCTGTTTATAAAGCCAGTCTTTCTCGGTATCGTTTTCATAACATAAGCCAGCGCTCTATCGGCATCACCATCCGCTTTCGCTTCTTTTGCATACCCAATGAGCTTCAGCCATGTCTCTCGTGTCTGTATTCTTTTCATACCTATCAGTGTACAGAAAATACCCACTATCAAAAGGCTAAGCGTAATTGACCTATACAGACTGATTTGCTTTTTCAGCCTCACGCTACGCTTATCCGCATATCGAACGCTAAGAAAATCATGAAGCATTTCCTCTGCTGTCTGATAGCGAAAATCCGGGTTAGGGCACATTGCCTTTGTAATGATATCTACTATTTGCTCGTTGTACTTGCCTTTCGAAAGTACAACAACATCACGTGCATCCTTTGCAGGTCGGCTTCCACAGAGCAGATGATAAAGCGTTGCCCCCACCATATAAATATCCGATCGAATATCAGGGCGTATTCTTTTACCGTACTTTTCTTTTAAAGCCGGAAATGGCACTGTAGTCTCTCCATTATGATACTGAAGAGTAGAATCCATCGATTCCGTCGCGTCATTGTCCTGTGTCTGCGTATCACTTGTCCCATAAGATGAAAAATCTTGTCCATAGTGTTCCGGTGATGAGTAGCCTTCGCTTATTCCCGCAAAGTTCGTTGCACCTAAAGACACGGCTATATTAAAGTCAATAAGGCATATATCTCCATTCTCTCTTCGCATTAAGTTAGCTGGTTTTATATCACTGTGAACATACCCCCGCTCATGAATGTAAGACAATGCTCGCAGAATCTGGATACTCCATTTAATAATATCTGGTATCGAAAATAGAGTTCCACGTTTTAATGGTTTTTCCAGACTCTCTCCATCAATATATTCCATAACGGTATATACTTTATTTCCCTCCACGAAGAAATCGTATACCTGTGGAATATATGGATTTTTCAATTCTTTCAAAACATCTACTTCTCTACGTTGCTCTTCCTCCGCGATGTAAATGCCTTTTCTATCCTCTTTGAGAATTACATATTTTTCTAGCCCCTTATGGTAAGCTATATAAACAATTCCTCCGCCTCCGGAACCGATTCTTTTTATTATTCGATAGACTGACCCTATTTTATCCATCTCTCACTCCTTCTTTTTTATCGGACTTACAGAATCATTCGGAATAATATACTCAGGTCCATATTCTTTCGTGAGAGTTTCTTCTAATCGTCTATTTTGATTTCGTATAAGAATTATAGACATGATACCGAACAAAGCCGACGTTATTATAAGAAGTATTCCTATATAGAAAATATGCTCATCCATTATCCTAATTCCGCCGATTGTAATAAAAGCATCATCCGAATAAGATAAAGAACTTTGTGGTGGAAGCGCCTCTGGATTCGATGAAAGATGAAGAACAGAAAGTATGACTGCCGTTATCACAGCTACAATAACCGGAGCAATAAGCACCTTAACAACAGGTAGCTCAAAAATACTGTTTATTATGCCATATTTGCCATTATCTTTCTCTTTGCTTTTGTTCATATTTATCTCCGTTCGTCATCATATTGCAGCTGTCAACACTTGCAATTTCATACGCAACATGACAAATAAGTACCAGAACGTACTTCAATTACAGATTAATATCTATTTTTTTACTTATATGCATATATCCCTTCTGCCATTTTCGGAACGCATTAAACATCTCTTTAAAAATATTCTTCTATCTCTATAACATTTTTATTTTATAGCGTTGCTCTGTTTTTGTCTATGACTCTCGAAAAAATATCGAGCATTTACTTGCGCACTCCCTTCTGGCAGATTTCGAAATCAAGGACGCGATCAACATCTTCTTGTCCCAGCAGCACTTCCAATTCAGCATCTATGATATGATACGTAATCTCAAGAAACACACGCTGTATCTTGTGGCAAAATAAAAAACTGCCATCAGACCACATTCTGATGGCAGATAATTTTGTTTTTTATTGTCTGCTTGCCGGGTAGCTGTGCAATTCCTTACTGAAATTATACGAAAAATTATTATTTAACCTTAGATGACGGCAAAAGTAGGACTACATTTTCAGTCCAAGTTCCTTTCTGAAGGATGCTTCTTTTACATGGGCGGGAACAT
>OCVV011329932.1_pt1 | contig 25831 bp, 22 predicted proteins | sample 1539721 | NCBI WGS metagenome assembly OCVV01 (sample SAMN02144230, study PRJEB22623) | gut metagenome | biome: sheep rumen | host: Ovis aries | place: New Zealand
TGTAACTCTTGGTGAAAACGTTACAATCACAGGTAAATTCACAGACAAAAACGGCAAAGCAATCACAAACAGTGTAGTCAGAGTAACATTCAACGGTAAAAAATATTCAGCAAGAACAGACAACACCGGATCATACACATTCACAGCAACAACAAAAACAGAAGGAACAAACACAGTCACACTCAACTACGCAGGAAGCAGCAAATATAACGCATACGAAACCAGTACAACATTCAACGTAATTAAAACAGAATAATTCATCTAAAAGTAATTATTCATATATTATCAAAATTGTAGGGAGAAAATAATTATTTATTATTTTTTCCTTTTCTTTTTTTTAAATCAATTTTATTCACATTTTTTAAATTTACTAATTCTTATTCATTATACTAGAAAATAGGAATATAGAATCTAACATGGAGTTTCCAGTGTATTGTTTAATATTGTTAAAAAATATCTCTAAGTAATCAACATTCGTTTATAGTTAATTATAAAAATAATTTAAAAGATAAATATATTTTAGTAAAATAATTTTTTTAGAGTTTACTGATTATATTTTAATCATTTACTGGAGAATGTTATTAATGCGAATAGTTATTACAATAGGTGGATCAATACTTCTAAAGGAGTATGACAACAAGAAATTTGAAGATTACGCAGAGATTATTAAGGAAATTAATAAGGAACATGAAATATTCATTGTTGTTGGTGGAGGTAAACCTGCACGTGAATATATTGGTGTTGTAAGGGATATGGGTGAAAGTGAATCTATTTGTGATGAAATAGGTATTCAGGTTACAAGAATTAATGCCCGTCTTTTACAGCTTGCTCTTAAAGACTGTTCCTATCCTGCAATTCCTGAAAATTTCCATCAGGCACTTGAATATTCAGCTAGTGGAAAAATTGTTATTATGGGCGGTACTGAACCGGCTCACAGTACTGATGCAGTAGGCAGTATATTGGCAGAGTATGTGGGTGCTGATTTGGTCATTAACGCAACCAGTGTTGATGGATTATATGATAAGGATCCTAACAAGTTTGATGATGCTGTAATGTATAGTGAAGTAACTACTTCCAAATTGTTGGAAATTGTATCTGGTAATGAGACTAAAGCAGGTACATATGAATTTATTGATAAAACAGCTATTGAAATAATAAAACGTTCAGCAATAAAAACTGTAATTGTCAATGGTAATAATCCTGAAAATGTCAGAACTGCAATTACAGAACCTATTGGTACATTAATAACTAATTAATTTTATTGGAGGTCTTTTATGGTTGTTGAAGCTCACAGACATTGTGCTATATGTGGTAAACCTATACCAATTTCTGAATCTTTCTGTTCTGATCAGTGTCAGGAACAGTACCAGTTAAAACAGCAGCAGGTAGCTAAACAAAGAAAAATTTTATATGCTCTTATAGCTATTTTTGTTATTGTATGGTTAGCATTTACTTTCCTTAAATAATGTTATTCCTATTTTTTTTTATTTTTAATTTAAAGTATATCTTATATTAGTAACATACTTATATTTAGTACGATTAATATTAATCGGAGGATTATATATAAATGAAAAATGCATTAATTAGAGTAGTTTTAGATATATTAAAACCCCATTCACCTTCATTACCATCATTTTCATTGTATTTAAGTAGTCTTGATGGTGTTGACGGAGTGAACATTACTTTAATGGAAATTGACAAAGATACTGAAAATGTTAAAATCACTATGGAAGGACAGGATCTTAATTATGAAAAAATTAAGGAAGCTATAGAACATTATGGTGCTTCTATTCATAGTGTTGATGAAGTTGTTGCAGGTAGAAAGTTAGTAGAAGAAGTAACAACACCTCAGGATTAAACTTAACCACCTATTTTTTATATTTTTTTTGGATTTGATATTATGGCTCATGGGAAAATAACACCACAAAATATTTTACATTTTAATAAACCTCAAAAAAGTGATTTAAAAGAGGATTGTTGTGAAATTACTTTGGAAAATATTTTAGATGAAGTTAGCAGTGACAATGTTTCTGACGCATTAAAAAACTTATATTCAACTTATGGATTGCTTAAGGATGTTAAACCCCTTAATTCCGAACATAAAATTGCAGGATTTGTAAAAACTGTTGAAACAGGTTCTAATGATTGGGGTACTGGTATTAAAGGTATTTATGCTTGTGAAGATAATGAAGTACTGCTTATAAAATGTTCTGATAACGATTATGCAGTTTGGGGTGGAATTGCTTCTTGTGCTGCTCAAAGGCATGGTGTTCAGGCAACAGTTATTGTAGGTTCTTCAAGGGACAGTGAAGATATTTTGGAAATGGATTATCCTTTATTTTCACAGAAAGTTCAGTCAAGAGCAGGATTGCCTTTAAATAAAGGTACTGTAGGTCAAAATTTAATCATTGATGATTTAGTGGTTAAAAATGGTGATTTCATCATTGGGGACATTGATGGTGTTGTTGTAATATCTCAGGAAAATCTTGAAGAAGTCCTTGCTGAATTAAACAGGATTAAAAAATTCGAAAAGGATGTTGTTAAAAAATTAGTTGATGAAAACCAGAGAATGGATGAAATAATTGGTTTTTAATTTTTTTACCTTTTTTTAATTCTTTTTTTTATTTATATTCTATTTTTAAACATAATTTTTTTATATTCAAATTTATTAATATATAAAGCTATCCAAAAGTATTTATATTAAGTCAATTATATCTATTATTATAAATTATAGTTAAATATATATAAAAGCATAAAATCACTATTAAAATAATAGAGGTTTAAAGAATATTAATTAAAATAATCACCAATATCATGAAAATTGAACTCCAAAACTACAAACAAACTAATTTTGAAGCATAGATTGTCAGTAAAAGAATATTAGAAAGTGTTTATTTTAATAAAAAATATTTAAAAATATTATTAATAAAATGTCGAGTAATAAAAATCAATTAAAAGAATTAGGTATAATTAGTCACATCACAAGTACAAAAAAATTAATTGTACCTTCACAATTAACTCCAAGGATAGGGTCGCTGTTGGTAAACGCCAAAAAACAACCAATAGGGAAAATTAATGATATATTTGGCAGTACAAAGAAGCCATATATTTCAATAAAAACAAGCAACAAGTTTAAAAAAGCAAGTCCTGGAGAAAAAGTATATCTTTCACCCCAAAATAAAAAAAGGAGGATGAGGCATGGCAGGTATTCTAAAAAGAAAAAAACGATTAGGTAGACCAAGAAAAAGTGTAACACGATCAAAAAAACCAGACACTAAATCAAAAACTGCAAAAGCAAAAACTACTAAATCCAAAACTACTAAATCTAAAGCAACAAAAGTAGAAGAAGTTAACATAGAAGAAACTAAAACAGAAGAAACAGTTATCGATGAAACTCCTGTTGAAGAAGAAGTTATCGAAGAAGAAGCTGAAACTACTGAAGAAACTCCTGAAGATAAAAAAGAAAAAACTTCTAAATCTAAAACCAAAAAAGTTGCAAAATCAAAAAGAGGACCTGGTAGACCTAGAAAAACCAAAAAAGCTAAGCCTAAAGAACCAGAAGCAGAAGAATTGGCTGAAGATGATGCTCAGCATACAACAACAATCTTAGAAAAACAAGAACCTCCTAAAAAACGTGGACCTGGAAGACCAAAAAAAGTTAAAAAAGACGAAAAACAAGAAGCAGAATCAAAAGTAGAACAGGAATCCGAGCCAGAAAAAGAAGAAGTGGAAGTTCCTAAAAAACGTGGACCAGGAAGACCACGTAAAACAAAATCATCTTCAAAATCTGATTCAACAGGGGATGCTCCAAAGAAAAGAGGTCCTGGAAGACCACGTAAAAATAAAAAGGATAAAAAAGATGATTCAAAGGATAAATCATCTAAAAAACCTGAGAATCCTTTACTTGAAATCATGGATAATTTCAGGGATGATAAAAAAGATGATGATGACGATTCATCCGGTGATGATTTAGAAGATTTCATGTCTGATTCAATGAATGATGTCATGATGTCTGAAGATTCTGATATGGAATTGATGTCAAACTCTGATATAGATGTTGAAGAAATCATAAAAATTGACACCACAGATTCTGATGAACTTGAACGTGAACTTACTAACTCTTCAGGTCTTTCTGAAAAAGAACAGATGAAAGAAGACGTTGCAGAGATGGAAAAACAGGAAACAATATGTCCTGAATGTGGTTCTACAAAACTTATCAACGACCATGAACGTGGAGAAGTAGTTTGTGGATCATGTGGTCTTGTAATAGATGACAACATCGTAGATATGGGTCCGGAATGGAGAGCATTCGACCACGAACAAAGAGATAAACGTACTCGTGTAGGTGCACCGATAACATACACAATACACGATAAAGGTTTATCAACCATGATTGACTGGAGAAACAAGGATATCTATGGTAGGGATATACCTGCAAGAAACAGGGCTCAATGGTACAGATTAAGAAAATGGCAACGTAAAATCAGAATTAGTGGGGCAACAGAAAGAAACCTTGCATTTGCTCTAAGTGAACTTGACCGTGACTCTTCAAGACTTGGACTTCCAAGAAGTGTACGTGAATCAGCTTCTGTAGTATACAGAAATGCAGTTGAAAACAAACTTATACGAGGTCGTAGTATTGAAGGAGTAGTGGCTGCTTCATTATATGCTGCATGTCGTAGATGTAAAGTTCCAAGAACATTGGATGAAATTGCTGATGTTTCAAGAGTAAGTAAAAAAGAAGTAGGTAGAACATACAGATTCCTTACACGTGAATTGCATATAAGACTACCTCCTACTAGTCCTATAGATTACGTGCCAAGATTTGCCAGCGAATTAAATCTTTCAGGTTTAGTTCAGTCAAAGGCTATTGAAATTATTAATCAGGCTATGGACAATGGTCTTACCAGTGGTCGTGGACCAACGGGTGTGGCTGCAGCTGCATTATACATTGCAAGTGTTTTACTTGGAGAACGTAAAACACAACGTGATGTTGCTGATATTGCCGGTGTTACTGAAGTAACCATACGTAACAGATATAAGGAATTAACAGAACAGTTAGATGTTGGAGTAAATCTCTAGAATTCTAACTTTTTATTTTTTTATTAAACTATTTTTCAATTTATTCTTATTTTTATTTAGTAAATTCTTATTTCAATTAAAAACAATTATATATTTTAAAAACTAATAGTATATTGGTATTTACTAACATTATAGTTAAATATTAATCATATTCTTGTATTATTAGATTAAAAAAAAATATAGACAAAATTACAAGAATTTACTTATTTATTAAATTTATGAGGTTTAAACATGCCTATTATGTCAAATATGAATAAACTTCATGAAATGCAATACTCTTGGTTTAACTGGAGAAACAATGCAAGCACTATAACCATGGTATTATTATCATTTATATTTGCATGTTTTACTGGTTTAATGGCACAAGTTTCAATTGCAATTCCATGGAGTCCTGTATTAATTACTTTCCAGACATTCGCAGTATTACTTGCTGGGTCAATGCTTGGAGGTAAATATGGTGGCTTAAGCATGATTTTATACGCACTACTTGGTATTCTTGGAATGCCATGGTTTACAGGTATGAATCATGGATTAGCATTTATGTTTGCAGCAAGTGGTGGATATATCGTAGGATTTATCTTTGCTGCAATATTAGTTGGATATGTATTTGATCATTATGTTAATGCTAGAAAACCATTACAAACAGTAATTTTGATGACCGTAGCAAACTTTGTATGTATTTACATACCTGGTTTAATCGGTTTATACAATGCAATGTTAGTTAAAACACAAACTGCTTTAACTATGCCTGAATTGCTTTTAATGGGAGTAGTACCTTTTATTGTAGGTGACTTAATAAAAATAGCATTAGCATCTGGAATTTCAACATCCATATTACCTAAAGAAGAATAAATACTTTCTTCTTTAAACATTTTTTTTTAAACAAAATTTTATATTTATTTAATATTTTTTTTTTTTAATCTGTTATATAACTTAAATTTTAAAAATAGTTTCTATTAAAAAAGGGGATTAAAGGTTAGACTCTCATATTTTCATAGTAAGAGTTTGTCTTACACTAAGATGAGGTCTAAGTTCAGGAATAACAAGCATTAATGTATGGTTTCCTTTCCTATAATTTGCTGTAAGAGTGAAATTAAAGTCAATTATACCACCAGTGAAGTTAAATGTCTTCGTATTATTATTTGAATCTTTAATTGTTTTTCCATTAATTTTCACAGCTAAATAAGAATCATATGGAATAAGTTTGTTATTATTATCAACAAATCTTGCTTTGACTGAAACTACCTTATTCTTAACAGTTACTTCCGGTGAAATAACTTTTGCAGGAATCTTATTTATTTTTACTGTTGTGTTACTTTCTTCTCTGCAGTAACCATTTGCATAAACTACAGTTATGATATACTGTTTAGGAGAATACTTGTAATCTAATATTAAATTATATTTGGCAGTACCATTTTTAACATCTACTGTGTATGTAGATCCATCAGGATTTCTAATGGTTTTTCCCTGAACTTTGAATAAAACTTTACCACTGTTTACTTTGGAATTGTTTAATCTGTAAGTAACATTGGCTGTAATTGTAAGATTGCTTCCAAATATGGTAGTTTGTGCATGAGCTGATGTTAGTTTTACAAGATTTTCAAGTTTAATAACTGCTTTGTTACCCATATTAGATTCATATGATGATTTACCATAATATCTGAACTGATATGTGTAATTTTTTCTTTTCCAGAGGTCACCTACTTTAACTTTAACAGATGCTATTCCATTTTTAACATCTATGTATACTGCACTGCCGTTGGAATATTTCAATGATTTATCATTAATTGCAATTGATACAAAACCACTATTCACAGGATTTCCATATTCATCAGTGATTGTTGCTTTCAATGTCATTGCAGGATCATTGGTAGTGATGTTTGCTGAAGTAATGACTGTTTTAATTTTCTTTGTTGCAAAGGTAATGTCATCTACAACTATTGAATTAGGAGCTGCAGGAATACTGCTTGCTGCATAAAACTTATTGTTGGTTTTTATGCTGTCTACTAATTTTTCTGTAGTTTTATTAACATATCTTCCATCATCATTTGATGCATAAATTTTTACCTGGGTGTATGTCGGATATTTTTTAACATAATATGTGATGATGTCACGTCTGTTAGCATTATATTTGTCTTTTGCTGCAATAAGTCTTGAAGCAGTACTGATATTTGTTGTTGATACAACATCCTGGAAATAACCTTTGCTGAAGTAACTTGGATCGTTAGGAACTTCCAAATATTGTCCAGGTAATAATGTACCGGTTTCTTTCTTAGTATTTCCATAGTAATTTATGTATAATGCATATGTTCCGTTAGGTGCTTTGATAACAAAATGACCTTTAACAGTATTTTTTTTAAGATTAATTATGTTATTGAATGTAGTGTTGCTTATCTGATTATTGTTAATTATTGAAAGAGCATAATTTTCTATTTTATGGGCGGAAGTTGAGTCATCAACACCACCGTTTCCTACAATCCATCCATCTTTACTAACAATAACGTGGACAAAATAGTTGCTTGTTCCTTTGTATTGTTTTACAATGTTTGTATCGTGGGTAATATTAAGTGTTACAGCTTCTATACTGTCTCTTCTAAATGATATTGCACTGTTATTGTTATAACCCTGAATTATAGCTGAACAACAGTCATCACCAACAGAATTATCTTCAGTCACTGTTTTTGTTTCTGTATTATGGGATGTTTTATCAATTGTTGGAGAGTCAATATCATTTTTTGCAATGTCGGCCTCTTGAGAAATTGTTGTTGAATCAGTTAACTCTTGTGTATCATTAGTATCAGCTGCTGAAATAGCAGTTATTGATGAAGTAATTATTACAAGAGTAACTAATAATAATAAATATTTTCTCATTATTCATCTCCATTCTTATTTTTATATACTATTTTATAGTTAATCAATTAAATAGTTTTTAGTAAAAATAATTATGAAAAGATATTTTTTAGATAATAGTTTATACAAAAATATTATTTTTTAAAAAAAGGAGTTAATCGTCTTTTATTTTAAAAAAATAGTAGAATAAAAGTTTTATTCTACTTTTAAGATGTTGTTTGTTGTAGCATGGTAATAACCACCAGTTTCACCCGCCTGTATTAACAGGTCATATAATCCACTTTTAAGGTTTTCAGGTAATTGGTAGTCATATTCTATTTTACCGTCACTTACATTCATATCTGCAATACTTATTCCACCTAATTTAATATTTACCTTTGTGGTTTTGTTAATTAAATGATTTTCCATATCCAGTATGTCTGCTTTAATTTTTATCACATCATTTGTCTTGGCTGTGATGTTGTTTGTCTGAATGTGTTTATAGTTTCTCTTTACAATCAAATCAACAGTGGATATATCATGAATATACTTTCTGGAATCTCCGACGATTATTGTTAAATTGTATTTTCCACTTCCTATTTCGTCAGGTAATTTATAGTTGAAATCTATGATTCCTCCTGTTATATTCTCTTCTATAATTGTCTTGTTGTTAATTTTAATTGCTGTTTTTATTATTCCATCTGCCACTTTGCCTGAGTCAAGTACTCTTGCTTTAATGTTTATTGTGGAATATGCTGGAGCATTGATGTTGTTTGTAATTATTTTTAATGGACTTGCTTCGATAGTTAAAGTTCCTTCCCATCTTGAGGAATTATAAATACCGTTTTCTCCGTAAATAATGGTTATACTATAGTTTTTAGCAGAATAATCGTTAATATATGAGTATAATAACCGGCCGTTTGTAACGTTAAGGTTTTCAAGTGTAACTTCATTGATTTTTATGCATGCTTTGGATGTTCCTTTAACAAGGTCTCTTGTAATGTAGTCGTAGATGTTTGCTTCTATTATTATTCTTTCACCATTTTTGGAAACAATATTCTGTGAGGTTATGTATGTGTTTCTTGTATTTAACAGTAGTTGAATTGTTTTTTCGGCACTGTGGAATGAAGAAGTTTCCCTGGATTTTATTGTTACATTATATGAATCGTCACGATACTTGTCATTTAATGCTAATTTATATTCAAGGATACCATTTATAAATTTTCCCTGATAAACTGTCTTGTTATTTATTTTCACTACTCCTGTTATGTTTTCTTCTACAATTTCCTTGTCATAAACAAGTGATGCATTGATATAAACTGTGTCATATTTGTTTGATCTTATGATGTTTGCTGAGGTAATGTATGGTGAATTTTTAGCTATTGTTAACCTTATTGTTCTGGTAGTATTTCTGTAGTGTTTTGTTTCAGGTACTTCTATAGTTATGTTGGATACTTGTTCTTTGATGTTTTTATCAATGTAATGTTCATAGTATAAAGTTCCGTTAACAAATTCTTTTTCATAAGTTTCGTTTAATATTTTTATTGTTGCATTGGTGCTTAGATTGATAGGATTTCCTTCAAAATCTGTTAATTTTGCACTCACTACAATAGTTTTTCCTGGTGTTGTTTTTATGCTGCTGTTTGTGGTAATGTATAATGTTTTTCTTGACATCCTGAATGAAATGTTTGTTGAATTTTCTGAATTGTTGTACAATCTTGTTCCGATGTACTCTGTTTTTATGGTGTAATTTTTTTCTTCCATATCTTCCATAGAGTATAATAGGTTTGCACTGTTATTTTTAACATCTTGTCTATCTATCAGCACATCATTAATGTAAAAATTAACAACACCTTCATTTATATCAGAATATCTTGTTGAATAAACATAACTTGTAATGTTAAGTACATTTTCCTTGTTCACATAATTTGAAATACGGATAGTTGTATTATATTTTTCAGGAGTAATTATTGTGGTTAAATTTGCATCATCATATTTTGTAGAATTTCTGTATATGATTTTAATATTGTATTCATTGTTTGCTGAATATTCATCAGGTAAAACAACACTTGTAATGTTGTCGGTTACATTGAAGCTTGAAACTAGTTTATCACCGACATATAATTCTATTTCTCCGTCATCTACTGTGTTGTTGTAGGAATAACTTTTAATGTTTAGAACAATATTTCCGTTATCATCCAAAGTATAATTTTTCAATGTCAATGAATTTGAATATTTTATAATATTCAATATGGCGTCTGTCTGTGAATCCTGATATTTCTGGTTTCCGTGATAAATCACTTTTATATCATGCATTCCATAATCCAAATTATCTGGTATGATGTAATGTTCGCTGATACTGTTGTTGTTTAATATCACTGTTTTTATACTTTCATCATCAAGTAAAAATTCCACTATACCTTGATTGGTTTCATCAATGTAATTATAAACATAAGCTCTTAATTCAATTATATCATTTTTGTGTGCTGTAATATTGTATGAATACAAAGTTGTTGCAATCTGTTTGATGTTTAATGTTGTCTGATAGGATGTGCTTGAATAAACATCACTATCAACATACTCAATGTACACCAAATAGTTTCCACTTACATAATTGTTGGTGTCTATTAAAATGTTAACATTTTTACTGTTAACTTCAAGTTGATCTACAAAGACTCCGTCAATGTAAACATTAATTCTACCATCATTAACCAACCCATCAGCATAAAAAGTTAAGCTCTGGTTGATTATTGTGGACTGATATGCACTTAAATAAGGTAAGTAGATGTTTATATTGGACTTTTTCACATACACAAGATTGTTGATAACAACATCAGAGTAATATTCATCACCAACATATTCAAAAGTTAATATTTCCTCGTTATACTTTTTATCTAATGTAAATTCTACATCATAATCTTCAATTTCAACACTTTTAACTAATTCGCTGTTATCATAAACATTCAAAGTACCAAAATCTAATCTTTCACCATTTTTTCCTTCAACATTTAATTTAACCTGAATATTGTTTTCATAATCAAATTTCATGTCAACATTTCTTATTTCACTTTCTACTTTGTTGATTTTTAACTTGGATGTTGTATGGTTATTGGCATAGTTAAGACTTGCACTGTAACTGACAAGCAGTTCATATGTTCCAGGTCTGTAAGTTGAAGTTGATAAACTGTATGAAGCAGCAGAATTGGATAAGTTCTTTGCACCTACAAGTCTTTCATTAACATAAAAAGTTAAAATTCCTTCATCAACTTCAGGAGTGGTTAATACATTAACATCTACAACATCTCCATAATCACATTCTATATCTTCAACAGATAATGAAATGTCCTGTAATTCATAGTTTTCCTTCGTATTTGTATTGTAGTTCTTTTTAACAAGATTTTTATTTGATTTTTCAATAGTGTCTACTTTAACTTTATCATCATTTGTATCAGGTGTATGTTGTGTGATTTCAAATGAATCTGTATGGTTACTTTCATTTAAACTGACTGCATTTGCAGAATTGCTGCATACAACAAGTATCAGTATTGCTAAAGCCAAGAGACAATACATTGTTTTGTTAGACTTAAACAAATCAAATCCTCCTATTTTATTAACGAGAGGAAATTAATTATGTAAAACGGTTAAAGAATATCATGTGGAATTTTTTTATAATTAATTTTCACTCTCAAATTTTAATATGTCAGAGGTTTAAAAATTAGTCTAAAATTATGGGAAAATTATAAAATATTATAAAAAATAAACCTTTAAATATACTTTTAAAAACATATAATTTAATAAATATTATTTTAATAAGGATTGATATTAATGGAAATAAAAGAAAAAAGAATTCCTGATCAGAAAGTTGCTTATGTGCCACACACAGATAGTTTCAGTAAATTACCTGAATTTATAGAAGAAGTAGGGGATTTAATAGCTGAAAATAATTTGGAAGCAGTAGGTTTTCCTTATGGATCATATGATAATGATCTGGAAGAATATGCAGAAAATCATCAGATTTTTGAAGTTGGAATGCCTATAAAATCATTTGATATGGGTGGAAAACCTGCAGGCAGACTTGGTAAATTGGGTCTTAAAGAAGTTACAAGTCATACAGTATTGTCTGCAATACATAAAGGATCTCACAAGAATTTCAACGAATCAATTAGAGAAATGGTTAACTTTGCTATAGAAAATAAGTATGATATTGTAGGTCCTATTACAGAAATTTATCTTCCAGCAGCTCCCGGAACTCCTGTAGAAGATACAAAAACTGAAATTCAGTTACCTGTAATTTATATGGGTCCAAAAAGAGATTAAATTCTCATACTATTTTTTTTATATTACTGTCAATTAAACACAATAACTAAAAAAACTATTTTTACAGATTAATTTGATATTAAATTATTAAAAAAAAGTTATGTAGTATAAATAGAACTTATCAAACTAAATTCTATTAATTATTAGCTATACTTTTAGCTCAGGATTGTTTGTGTAGATTTTTTTCCCTTGTTTTAGAAGAATAATTAAGTATTTAAAATATTAGGAAAAGTTTCTAAAATTCTTTTAAAAATAAAAAAATTTTGAAAATTATACTATATATCTTTTTCAAGTTTTGTAGAGCTTTTCTTAATTAAATTTTAAATACTATATCATTCTCATATAGCTAATTAACTAATTAAATATTTATTCGTTCTTATATATAAATCGTTACAATTTTTTTTAACATAACGAAGAAATAATCTTTTAGAAAAAATAGGTTTAATTGCTGATTTTTAAGTTCTAGGGGGTTAAAAATATTATTGAATTATTTAAGTTAAAAAAAGAAAAAAAATTTAAGAATTAAGGTTTAGTAATTAGTTACCACCTTTGGTTCTCATGATTTTCATGTTACCCATAGCTTCAATGTATTCTACTTCTTTACCTTCTGTGATTTCATCTTTTAAATCATCTGGGATAGGTAAATCGATAGTTTCGTAGGTTTCTAAGTCCATAAGTTGTACTTCTTCACCCATTAAAGCAATAACTTGTCCTACTCTTTTATCAATGATAGGTACGTCTACTTTTGCGTTTACAGGTTTTACAAGACTTCTTTTTTGGTTGTCAAATATACCTACAGCTTCAATACGTGCTTTTGCAGCTCCGTGTTTACCTGGTGATGATGTTGAGATACTGGTAATTTTTGAAGCTTCTCCACCTAATACTAAGTATTTTCCTTGTTTTAAAGTTTTTATTTCTACTACTTTAGTTGCCATTAATTTCCCTCAAAGTATTTTATATTGTAAATTTTGTTCTATGTGCTTTTATAGAACTATCTTACTTAATTGTAATTCATAAGTAAAAATCAAATTAAAAAAATAAATTGTATCTTATATACAATTAGCTATGAAATAATTTATGTATATTCTAATTAATATATCTTTCTTTAAATTTTCTTTAGTCAATAATATATAATAGAACATGAATAAATAATAATTGTATATGATATAACGAAGTGTTATAAAATATGCTGATTAAATAATAATAATTTATATTAAATAGTGCTGTTAAAGTGAATATTTTAACAGTCTTTGATGTCATTTTTGATGTCATTTATTTATATTAATAAACTCAAATGTATTAAAGATTTTTTCATCTCTTCGCTTAAAAAAATAGATTAAATCTAAAAAAAGGCGATAAAATGACTCATAAAAATGCTAAATATCATGATGATGAAGAATATTATTATGTGTTTAAGGATGAAGTTACAACTACAAAATATTTAATACACTCACAAATAAATGCTAAAGGTTTTGTTGAAAAACCGGATGTTGTTGGTGCAATATTTGGACAAACAGAAGGACTACTTAGTGATAGCCTGGACTTACGTGAATTACAGAAAACAGGTAGAATAGGCAGAATCAAAGTAGATATGACTAATAAGTCAGGTAAAACCAAAGGTGAAATAATAATTCCATCAAGTTTGGACAGAATAGAAACAACAATTCTTGCAGCATCACTTGAAACAATTAATAGAGTTGGACCATGTGAAGCTAGCTTAAGAGTTACTTCAATTGAAGATGTTCGTGCAGTCAAAAGAAGAACAATAGTAGAAAGAGCTAAAGAATTGTATAAAAACATGATGGAAGAGTTCACACCTGAAAGCTCAAGAATGATTGATGAAGTAAAAGAATCAATTAAAGTACCTGAAATAATTGAATACGGGGAAGACAATTTACCTGCAGGTCCTAACACACCAACTTCAGATGCAATTCTCATAGTTGAAGGAAGATCTGATGTTCTAAACTTACTTAAATATGGAATAAAAAATACCATAGCTGTTGAAGGAGTCAATGTACCAAAAACAGTGGCTGATTTAACTAAAGAAAGAACAGTTACAGCATTCCTTGATGGTGATCGTGGAGGAGATTTAATTCTTAAAGAATTACTCCAAGTAGGAGACATAGATTATGTTACACGAGCTCCTAGAGGTCAGGAAGTAGAATATCTAAATAAAGATCAAGTAATCTATGCATTGAAAAATAAAACATCTGTTGACAAAATAACTCAGCATGCAAATTATAATCATAATCAACATAACTATCATAAAACTACAAAAAGAAATGATAAAAAACCTGATTTAACTGTCAGGTATGAAAAAACAGTAGTAAATTATGGTAAAAAAGCAGATGAAACTTCTGAAAATAGTTCTGATTTAAAAAAAGATATTATAACTGAATCTAAAGAATTTGAACAGGATTTAAATGAAACTTCAAATGCTAAAACTGTTGAAAATGAAGTAACAATTGAAGAAAAAACAGATGAACCTGTTAAAAAACAGAATAAATACTTAACTTCCTTAGATGAAGTTAAAGGTACTGGAACAGGTAATTTGTTTGATGAAGATTTCAATGTTATAGACACTGTTAAAGTTGAAAATCTTTTCAATGAAATTAAAAACTCTGATAAAAATATTAAAACAGTAGTTTTTGATGGAATTATCAGTCAAAGATTAGTAGATTTATCCAAAGAAAAAAATATTGAGTGTTTAGTTGCAGTTAAAATGACTGAAGTTGTAAAAAAACCTGAAACCATTAAAATTATAACTAAATAAATCAAAAATTAATTTTATTTTAAATAAATCATGGGGGAAATATATGTCTGATTATCTTGAAGAAATAGAGTTTGAAGATTTAATTGAAGATTACATTCTAGAAATGGATATACAAAGTTATTCCTCAAATACTCTTAAGACATATACTTCGATTCTCCATGGTTTTTATAATTTTTTACTTTCTGAAAAGAAAATTAAGGATGAAAAAGGATTATTACGTTCATTTAAAAAATATATGCAGCATCTAAAAAGAGATAATGATGTATCACAGAATTATTTGTATCTTGTAGCTGTTGTTGTTAAAAAGTTCTTTGTATTTGCGAATATAAGTATTTATGATGAAATTAAAGCACCAAAAAGAACTAAATCATTACCCAAATCTTTAAATGAACAGGAAGTTTATGATTTGATTCATGCTAAAGATGATGAGTATGATCCTGAAAGAAATAATCCTCAAAATATTTCAAGATTACGTAATAAATTAATATTAACTCTTTTATACTCTACCGGATTAAGGGTATCTGAATTGATTAAACTTAAAATAAGGATGATTGATTATGAAGAACGTACTATAAGAGTAAGAGGTAAAGGGGAGAAAGACAGGCTTGTAATATTTGACAATGCAACATTGGATTTAATTGATGAATACCTTGAAAAAAGAGGTGTTGAAAACGAATATCTTTTTGTTAATCAAAAAAATCAGGCTTTAACTTCAAGGTATGTTCAGTATATGATTAAGGAATATGCACAAAAAGCAGGCATCAAAAGAAGGGTAACACCTCACATTCTCAGACATTCATTTGCAACGCATCTGTTGAAAAATGGTGTGGATATCAGGGCAATTCAGCAGTTATTGGGTCATAGTAATTTAAGTACAACACAAATCTATACAAGTGTAGATATGCACACTCTTAAAGATGTTTATGATGATGCTTGGTTAAGTCGTGATCAAAACGTTCGTAAGAATGATGAATTAGAATCTTTTACAGATTAATCTATCAGATTATCTGAATTTTTACTATTTTTTATTAAATTTTGTTTTAAAAAGAGTTTCCTAAAAAAAATAAATGGGGAGATTAGTTTCTTAGTATAATATAAATCATATATACTATAAACAGACCTACTAAGATCATACCGTCTTTTTTATTGAAATCCTGTTTATCATAAGCTAATATGTATGTGATAATTATGATTATTGTCATAAGAATAGTGTCTGTAAACATAATTCCTGTAGTTTGAATAGGACTTATAGTGTCTGTTAAACCTAAAATGAATAATATGTTGAAGATATTGCTTCCTATTGCGTTACCTATTGCTATATCTGTTTTTTTATTATATGCTGCTGTAACACTGGTTATTAATTCAGGTAAGCTGGTACCTACAGATACTATTGTCAGACCAACAAGTGTTTCACTCATTCCAATACTTAATGCAATTTCTTTAGCTGAATCAACTACTAAATTACCACCCAATACAATACCTATTATACCTATAATTATATAGGCTACAATTTTGGTTGGTGTTAAATGAGTTGTACCAACAGGCATTTTAGCACTTTCTTTTTTAGATTTTAAAATTAAGAAAGCAATGTATAAAATAATTAAAACAAATAGAATTATACCTTCAATTCTACTAATTTGGCTACCTGTATAAACAAATATCAGCAATAATATACTGCTACCTAAAAGGATGGGAAAATCTTGTTTTAATGATTCTTTGCTGATATCAATTTTATACATTATTGCTGTAATACCTATTACACCCAAGAGATTAAATATATTACTTCCAACAACATTGCTGATTGCAATAGCATTACTACCTGTAAGAGCTGATGAAACAGAAACTGCTGCTTCAGGAGCACTAGTACCAAGGGCTACAATTGTTAAACCGATAATCATTGCAGGTATTTTTAGTTTTGTTGCCAGGTCACTTGCTCCTTCAACAAACAAATCTGCTCCTTTTATTAGAAACACAAATCCTACTAACAATAATATTATTGTTAAAATAGACATTTATCTCAATCCGTTTCTTCTAATTTATGAAGTTCCTCAAGTAGTATTGGTAAGAATGAACCTATGTCTGTTACGATACTGATTACCTGTGCACTTCCTCTGTCAGATAATTTTGTAACTGATGCATTACTTATGTCTACACAGACACTTTTGATACGTGCAGGGATGAGGTTACCAGTAGCAACACTGTGTAATAATGTTGCAATCATAATAACCATATCAACATCCTGTACTTCTTCACGCATTCTTTGTTGTGCTTCCTGTGAATCAGTTATCACATCAGGTAATGGTCCGTCATCACGTATACTTCCTGCTAATACATATGGTGCATTATTTTTAACACATTCATACATTACTCCACTTTTTAAAACACCCTGTTCAACAGCTTCTTTAATACTTCCTGCTTTATTTATGGTGTTTATTGCTCTTAAATGATGTTTATGACCATGTGCAACAAGTTCTCCTGTTTTTGTTTTAACACCAAGACTGGTTCCGTATAATGCATCTTCTATGTCGTGAGTAGCGAGTGCATTACCTGCAAACAATTTGTTAACATAACCTTCTTTGATTAGTTGTGCAAGTACTGGAGCACAGCCTGTGTGAATAACTGCTGGACCACCAACAACACATACTTTCCCGCCTTTATCCTTGATTTCTTTCATTTCCTTTGCAACTTTATGGATAATGCTGCGTGTTGGTTTTTCTGCAGATGCTTCACTGTTCATGAATTCAAAGGTGTTTTTTCCACGTGATTTTTCTGGAGGTGCAACCCTAACACCTTTATGTCCAACAACAACCATTTCACCTTTTTTAATAGTGTTTAATGGTTTGCATGTGGCAGTTTTAGCTTTTGTGTCAACAACCAACATACAGTCCATTTCAATATTGTCTATATTGATCCATCTGTTCTCATATCTAATTTCCGTATTGTAATTGGTTGTTGAATAAAAATTATCCGGTACTGTCTTATCTTTTTCTGATGCAACAAGTTCTACTTCATCTTCTTCTACAAGTTGTGCACCAATGTCTGTGACCATATCTAATATCTGGTTTAATGTTTCTTCATTTTCTGCTTCTATACGTATTCTTGCGGTACTTATATCACTGTTGTGTTTTCCAACATTCAACTCTTCAATTTCATAGTCTCCACCCTGATCTATGATGGTGTCCATTACTTTCTGAAGTGTGAATGAGTCAATGATATGTCCACTAAGTTTAATTTTCTGAACGTTCATCTATTCAACATCCTTATATTATTTATAATTGATAATCGTGAAATCTTGTTATATTATTATCTCTCTAAATTATAATATAACTATTTTTTACTTTGTTTAAAATTAGTTAACTGTGTTAAAAAGGGGGAGAATTTGGTGGATAATATTATATAATACCCATTGCTTTGTTTGTTTTTAATATGGATTTTTCACCATCTTCTTCTAATTCAAGCATTGCTCTGATTGCATCAACGTTTTCAGGTACCACATCAGATTCTTGGTGAACTGCTTGCATATAGAATAATTCTCCGTCCACTACGTTAACAGATTCTTTCCATACTGGAATTTCGTAGAAGTCTCCTCTTGATCTTCCTAAATCTTTAGCAAATTCCATAAGTTCTGCTGTGGAACCAAGTTTAAGACTTGCATCTACGGGCATTACGCGGTGAGCTTTTTCAAATGTTTCAAGAACATCATCGGTTGATACATCATTTTCTAATTCTACCATGATGTTGTGTGTATGCATAAGTGTTGTAGGAACTGCAAGTGCCATTGTCATAACATCCATTCCTTTGATAATTGTCTGTACATCAGGACCATGGTGTGATGGAACTGTTGTAACAGGTTTTATAGCGTTTATTGGTCCTTTTTTAGAATCGTTAGGGTCTGCAGCACGTCTTACCATAACAGCTCTAACTTTTTTTACTCCTGCAAGGTCATTCACTGGTTTTAATGTACGACATAGACCTGTTGTGTTACAGGAAACTACACGAACATAATCTTTTCCAATACTTTCTTCGTAGTTTGATTCAGCATTGAATGAAGTTCCTACAGGGTCATGGTCTTCTCCACCTTCAAATATTGCTTTTAAGCCTAAAGGTTTGTAGATTTCTTCCATATTTTGGATACCTACTCCTCCGGGAGTACAGTCCACTACAAGATCTAATTTTTCAAATAATTCTTCAGCTGTTCCAGTGACTTTGATTCCTGCTTCTTCAAATTGTTCTTCTCTTTCAGGAACACTTATGTATAAGTCATATCCTTTTTCAACAGCAGCTTTTGCTTCGTAATCTGGAGTTCTTTTTGTTACTCCTACAATTTTCATATCGTCTTGTGCAGTAACAGCGTCTGCTACTCTTTTTCCTATAGTTCCGTATCCGTTAATTCCAATACCTTTCATTTTTCATACGTCCTAAAATAATTTTTAAGGAATAATTAGATATATCTAATTTAAACTAATCGTATAATATTATATAAGGTTATATAAATTATATATAATTAATTGATAAATCATGATAATTTATGATGAATTATTTTCATCTTTTTCTTTATAAAAGTAATACTTTTTGATTGGTTATATTAATATTTTTTTTTCTCATATTTTTTTTATCGATTGAAAAAATCATCAATGAATACCTGTTCATATGTTCTTATTTTCTAATTATCTTCTATTTTTTAATATATATACATAAGGGGGTATTGTATTCTTTTTTAATATGATAATATCAACTATCATTTAATATAATTTAATAATTCTTAATAAAATTCATAGGTATACTCCTTAGGGTTATATTAACTATTTATATGATGTATAAAAGAAAATTAAATAAGAAAATTTAAACATCAAAAATAAATTAAATTTTCATAAAATATCAAAAAATATTTATTATCAATTTAAAGTAATACTTTTACAAACAATATGGCGGAGAATTTAAAATGCATATACCTGATGGATTGATATCAAACCCTATAGAATTGGGAGTATGTCTGTTGATGTATTTAATGTTTATGATAATATTTTTAAACAAATATCGAAAAAATCATAACGAAAAAAATTTACCAATAGTGGCATTATTTGCGGCTGCAATACTAATCATACAACTGGTGGAAATTCCATTGCCTGTTCCTGCATGTGTACATATATCCTTAATTACAGTAATGGCATTATATGACTTGGAATCATCTGCTTTAGTATACACAATAGTCACGATTGCACAAGCATTCCTTGGAGAAGGTGGAATAAGTACTCTCGGAATGAACCTCCTTAATTTAGCAATAATTGCACCGATAACGGCATATTATTTATACAAATTTGTACAAAAATATGATAAAATGCTTGCACTATTTATTTCAGGATTTGGAACAATTACTATCCTTGGAATATTAGTAAGTATTGAATATGCAATTGCAGGTACTTATCCAATAACATTTGGACTGACAGTAATCACTCCAATAGAAATGCTTGTTGGAGTAATAGAAGGACTGGTAACAGTATTTGTTATGAAAGCGCTTAAAACAGTAAAACCTGAACTGGTTCCAGTACTAAATGAATGAGGTGGTGTTGTGAAAATTAAATCAATAATTATTGTAGTGTTCATAATATTGGTTTCATTGGTAGCTCTTTCAAATGCACTACACACTTATGAAGAAGGAAATATAACTCTTGAAGAACATCATCATGATGACCAAACTCATGATCATGAAAATCATGAAGACGAACACTCTGATGAAAGTCATGACGGGGAAAATCACCAAGAGCCTCAAAGTCAAGTAGAACATGAAGAAGAAAACGTTGAAGAACATGAATAATCATCAATAATCACTAAAAAACAGAGTTTTAGTATCAAAAAAATTATATTTATAAATTAAATGAAGGATTAAACCTCATTTAATCTTCTATTTTTGTTAAAAGTTTTTAAAAAATTTCAAAAAAGAAATAATTAGTTATTAATTTCTTCTGAAACATAATAACCAATAAGTCCACCAATAGCTCCCACTATCAGATATAAAATAATTAAATAAAGTGAATTGCTAAGAACATACATAACATATGCTGAACCATATAATACATACATAAATGCAACATTTAATAAGGTTGTAATCACTGAACCGATTAATGCTGTAATCAAACCGCTTACTAATGCTTCTATTTTATCGCTATTTTTAATAAAACCTATTAAAATTCCTGTAAAAAATACAAATGGTAATATACTAGTACTTAACCCGCCTGCAAGATAAGTTATAACTATTATAATTACACCTAAAGGAATTGTTTTACCTTTAAGAATTTGGTTAATATCCATATTTCTAACCTCTATTTTCTATTTCTTCTCTAAGATAGTAACCTATTGCACTACCAACACATCCAATGAAAGTATAAAAGATTATATAAATCCAAGAATATTGAATAACCGCTATTGCATATAATCCACCTTCAGAGTAATATACATTTATCAAAGACACTATCATTGTAATAAATGAACCAATAACAAATGAAATAAAACCACTAATGATTACTTCGTTCATAGTGGCTTTTTTCATAATTCCCAATATCATCCCTATAAATAACATTGAAGGAACAATTAATGTACTGTCTCCTGTTAATAATGAACAGGCTAAAATCATTAATATTATTAAGGCAATGCTTTTTCCCTTAATTATATTTTTAAAGTTAATAGTATCATTCATCCCTAAAAATATGCATATTTGGAATATACATGTCTATTCTAGTGGTGTACCTTCTATAGCACCAATTTTTGCAGGGAAGTATTCATCTACGATATACTCTAAACCGTATTTGGAGAAAGACTGCTGTTCTGCTTTTTTACCTAATTTAAGCATTTTCTTAATTTCAGTTTGCCAGAATTCTCCTCTGTAACGTGGATCTGCTGCTAATTCTTTAAGACGTGCTACGTCAATATCTTTAAGTTTATCAGTAGGTAAATCATAGTTTGTAATATCCGATGCAGTTACTCCAAGGAACTTGGCGTCAGGTGTTGCAAGGTCATGGTTTACGTGTGCTAATTTTGCACTTCCGGAAATAATTACCATACCAATGTGGAATCCCCATGGGTCTCCGTCGTTACAAATATATACTGGAACGTTTAATTCATCACTTGCTCTTCTGATAAATCTTCTTGTTGCACGAGCTGCCTGACCTTTAAGTCCTACAATCAGTGTATTGAATCTGTCATATGCTTTTTCCTGTACCATACGGTGGAACATCCCCATTGTTTCTACTGCAATGATACGTTCTACTCCACTTTCAACAAATTCAACATCATCTACAGTAGGTGGTATTGAATAACCTGATTTTCCCATTTTAAGTGCGTTGAATTCTACGTCTTCATCACGTAAGGTTATGTCTCCGTATACTGCTGCACCGTCTTCTTCTGGTAAAAGACCCAGGTTTTCACGTGAAACTCCTAAAGTAACTTCTATGTCTTCTGTAATGTTGTTTGATTCCTGCTGGTTGTCAAATCCTACATCCCATCCTTCTGAAACGTAGTACATCTCCCTCATAGTAGCTGTTTTTTGAATATTAACTAATTCTTTACAGAAGTTTCCTACGCACATCATCTGTGCCATTTTTTTAATCTGTTTAACATTACCTAAAGATCTTGTTCCTTTACGGTCACCAAGTTCAAAATATCTTTTTTCTTCATTGTAAATAATATTTCCCGTTCCTCTTGAAGGAATTTTAAGACTTGGTACTTGTTCCTGTAATATTTTTTCGAGAACTTCGTCTCCCATACCTTTTAAACTATTCAAAGCATGTTCTTTATGTTTCATCATATTATCATAACCCTTCTAATTATTCATCATCTTCTGCTACTTCATCGTAATCTTCATACTCTTCATATTCGGTTTTCATTCTAGTTTTTGGATCTTCTGTGATGAGTATTTGCATTGGTTCAATTTCCGGTTGTTTTAGACGATGTTTCATATCCATAATTTTAGCTTTGTGGGTTACTTCGTCCATGATTTTATCATACTCTGGAACGTCTTTTTCAGCTAATAATGCTGATTGTTTGATAACAACTGGTACAAGGTCTTCGAATATTTTAGCCCTCATTTCTTCATTTTTAGCTGCTTTTTTGGTTCTTATGTATTTTTCAAGTTTTCTTGCAATTTTCATTGTTGCTTGTCTGATTTCTCTTACGATTTCTTCTTCAGGTGCAACACTTTGTTTTCCAGTGGATAAATATGGAACGTTGGTTGAAATAATATTTACGAATACTGAAATAGGTGCATCATCTAAGTTTCGGACACCATATCTTCTCCAGTCGATACTTTTTAAAGCTTCAGTAATAGCACAGCTTCCTTGGTCAAATGTTAATGGTACACGGTTAGCAAATCTCATAATTTCTGCTTTTTTCTGCTGTCCTACTAAACGTCCTGCTTTTCCACCATAAGCAATACCTGCTTCTATGATGAATGATACTCCACCACGATATGCTTGAGGTTTTCTGGTGATTGCTGTAGAAAATTCAGGTAATAATATTTCATTAATACCTTTTTCAATTTGTTCGTCCCCAATAGGTTTAAGCCCGCTGGTTGGTGGAGCCATGAATTTCATCTGATCAAATTGTTGTACAACTTGTTCAGCTTCTTTCCAAGTAATGCTTTTTGGACGTTTATTCATATCTATGCCTGTAGCTTCTTCCAGTTCTTTGATTTTTTTAGAAGATACACGACTTAATGAATCCATTAATAAGTTTTTAAACCTTTTTTTGTTTGTTGTTTTACAAAGGTCTATTATATCATCAGCTGTTACACCTTTAGGGTGTGGGAGAACTTCTTTTGGAAGTGGAGGTATTTGATCTGTTGCTCTTTCAAAGGTGTATTTACGTCCAGTTGGGTCTTTGAATACTATTCTTGCGTGAGGGTTACCTATAACTGTACGTCTGATGTATTCGTATGCTCCTTGTTCACTCATGGAATAAGATACATCTTTGAATTCTATTTCAATTCCAGAACCAGTTCTGTCTGTTTCAAATTCTTTTCTGTCGAGAATTATACCTGTATTCTTTTTAACATCAAGTTTTACATCCATTTCGACTCCTTTTAATTCGTCTCCATCTTTGTATCTTGATCTTATTTTCACTGGCTGTCCTGTTGTCATCTGTGATAGTAGTACACAACCACTACAACCTAAACCTTGTTGTCCTCTTGACTGTATGTTTCTGAATTTACTTCCTGCAAACATCTGACAGTATACTTTTGTAATATAGTCTTCTGGTATACCTGGTCCGTTATCTGCATGTTTTAATAAGTAGTGATCTTTTCCTAGTCTTTTAAGTTCAATGGATATGTCGGGTAGAATACCTGCTTCTTCACATGCATCAAGACTGTTTGTAATGAGTTCGTGGAATACAATTGTTAATGATCTTATTTTACCGGAAAAACCTAACATCTGTTTGTTTCTTTTAAAAAACTCAGACGCAGTTAATTCCTTAAATTCTTCAAATAATTCTGTAGTGTCTCGTTCCAAGGATTTCAAACCTCCAAATAATTTTTATTACAATTATTTTAATTAGTATTATTCAACACGTGTTTTTCAAGTGTAATAATTGGTAATAATATCTAATTTTTTTCATTGAATACTTATTATTTTATCACTATTTTATAATGCTATATATAAGGATTAAAATAAATTTTGTATTTTTCTTATAATATATTATATGTAAAACATATAATATAAAAGCATTGTATATATCCTAAGTTATTTTTTTTTAGTAGTTTAGGGGGGTCTTGATAAGTAATATGTAAATAGATAAAATATGTTTATATTTTATAATAAAAATGAGATAATTTTAAATCTTCTATTAAATATTTTTTCTGTTATAAAAAAATTCATTAATAAAAAAAGTATGAAATGGGGGTTATATTATTTCAGGAACTTCTTCATCAGTTTCTTCTTGGTCTAAAGCAGCTTGATTATACTCTTCTTCAGCATCGGTAAAATCTTCATCAGTATCAAGATCTTCTCTTAAGAATTCTCTTTCATCAGGTACTCCGTTAACCATTTCATCAAATTCTTTCCTTTTAAGTTTGTCATGCATTTTTTCAAGATAAGCATAAACAGTCTTTTGTCTTGAACCGTCAAGAATCATTTCAATAGCTTCTCTTGCCATCTGGATATTTTCTATTTTACCAATAAGTGATACGGTTTTTCCATAGATACTGATTTCAACATCAAGCATATCATGCATAATTTGTCTGGTTCTACCATTTTTACCAATGATTCTACCTTTTTGTCTGACTAATGCTTTTTTGGATTTACCTACATAATCCTGTAAGTTAATAATTTCTAAAATTAAATCATCATCTTGTAATTTCAATGCTAAATCAGGATTAAATCCTCTTCCAATAGCTTTTATCATATATCTTGCTTTCCAAATTGCTAAAGGATCATCTGTTTCATCTGTTGAACTGATTGCAATATTTCCTGTTTCACTGTCAATTTTCAATTCTGTTTTTGTTATAATTTCTAATTGATGTTTAATTTTACCGTTTTTACCAATTGTTACTCCAACACGGTCTTTTGGTATCTTCAAATATTCTGTATTTACCATAATAAAAGCTCCTTGAAATGGTGTTTATGTTATTTCTATTTAAAATTAGATATATTCTTATAATTCCTTAAATAAAATCTTGTATAGTTAATATTTCAAATCTTTAATTAAAAAGTATTAAAAAGATTTTTCTATTGGTGATGATGATACTTTTTTGTATCTTCATATTCTACTATTATTTATGGTTTAAATGGTATTTAAAACTTATTATAATTTATATTACAATTTATTTAATTGTATTTTTTA
>OCVV011310472.1_pt1 | contig 25812 bp, 20 predicted proteins | sample 1539721 | NCBI WGS metagenome assembly OCVV01 (sample SAMN02144230, study PRJEB22623) | gut metagenome | biome: sheep rumen | host: Ovis aries | place: New Zealand
GAAGGACCTTGATGGCAATGTGCTGGAGTTGAAGTCTCTGCGTGGGAAATATGTGGTGCTCGACTTCTGGGGCTCGTGGTGTACTTGGTGCATCAAGGGTTTCCCCAAACTGAAAGAATACTATGCGAAATATAAGGACCGTCTGGAGATTGTGGGCATCGATTGTAACGACACTGCCGAGAAGTGGGCTGCTGCTGTCAAGAAACACAAAGTGCCCTGGCTGCACGTAAGGAGTGAGGATGGAATTGCTGAGCAGAAATTCCGAGTGCAGGGCTATCCCTATAAAGTACTGATTTCGCCAGAGGGCACGATACTAAATGCATACCTTGGAGAAACAGATGATTTTTATCATTATTTAGATGCCACTCTCTAGCAAAACGTTGTTTCTATGGTATGGTCTTTTTCTGTTGCAGGAAACAAGGGAAAGTCGCAGATATGTTAATTATTGCATGAACTGGAACGGGGTTTCAGGAAAAAAGTGTATCTTTGCAGCATGAAACTATGGGCATTAGTCTTTTTCCTGCTCCCGTTGTTGGGATGTGCGTATGTGGGTTTGCATGTGTGGCGGATTCTTCCGTTGGCAACTGTGTGGAAATGGGTCGTTGTATTGCTGATGACGGCCTGCTTTGCATTGTTTATTTTGAACTTCGTCATCGGACTTGACCGCGTGCCGCTGACGTTGGCACGGGTGATGTACAACGTTGGAAACTCCACGCTCTTCATCCTGCTCTACCTCTTTATGCTTTTCCTCGCATTGGATGTCGTGGCGCTGGTGTTGCATTTTGCTCGCCCCTCCGTTGGAGAGGATATGCGGATGGGCTTTCTTCGCGACAGCCTTCCCGGCACACTTTGCGTGCTGGGTTTCATGGTGGCGCTCTTCACATACGCTAACATCCATTATCACAATAAGGTGCGGGTACCGATGGAGATTGATACCAAGGGGAAGGTGACGCGACCGCTGAAGCTCGTGCTGATGAGCGACCTGCACCTGGGCTATCACAACGGACGACAGGAGTTTGCCAAGTGGGTGGACAAGATCAATGCCGAGCAGCCGGACCTCGTGCTCATCGGTGGTGACATCATCGACATCAGCGTGCGCCCGCTCATCGAAGAGGGCGTGGCCGAGGAGTTCCATCGCCTGAAGGCACCCGTCTATGCTTGCCTGGGTAATCACGAGTACTATAGCGGTGAGCCCCGTGCCCAACAGTTCTATCGCGATGCCGGCATCCACTTGCTGCGCGACTCTGTGGTGACGCTGCCCGATTATGGCAACCTGACTATCATCGGAAGAGACGACAGGACGAATGCGGGTAGAAAGAGCGTGGCAGAACTGGTACCCACCCCCAACCCCTCCCGAGGGGAAGGGGGCTTGGACACCCTTTCTACTGCAGAGGCTAATCAGACTCCCCTCCCCTCGGGAGGGGTAGGGGGTGGGTTTCTCCTTCTCCTCGACCATCAGCCCTACCACCTTGAGCGGACGGCGAAAGCAGGTATTGATTTCCAGTTCAGCGGTCATACGCATTACGGTCAGGTGTGGCCCATCTCGTGGATTGAGGATGCCATCTACGAGTGCGCCTACGGTGAGCTGACGAAGAGCAACACCCGATTTTACGTTTCCAGCGGCATCGGCATTTGGGGTGCAAAGTTCCGCATCGGCACCCAGTCGGAGTACGTCGTGCTGACGCTCAAGTAATCGATTCTTATTCTCATAAACCTGCTTTCGCAAGGTGTTGATGTGGCTTGTACTCCGTGTCCAAGCCACTTTTTGTTATCCCCATGATTATATTCTTCCCGATTTGTTGCTTGCGATTCAAATATTTTTACTATATTTGCACAATAGAATCAACGAATGTTTAACTAAATTATTACTAAAATGAAGAAGTACACCCATGCATGGCTGGCCTTCATGGCTATGAAGCGCCTCGACCAAGCCAAATTGCCGGAAGTGGAAGGCAGTGGAAAATCGGCTGTTGAAGTGGCAAGCTTCGCCAAGAGTCTTGTGCGATGGTTTAAGAACTACCGAGACTTTGTCGTTCAAGGGGCATGGTATCCTGACGAGGTGTTTTCCGATCAGGGCTCGAGCCACGGCGTGAAGTATGAACCCGACATGATCAGCGAGGATGCCAAGACTTTCAAGGTGCTGCCCGAGACGATGGAGGTGCGCAATCTGATGATGGAGGAATCGCCACTCTTTGAGAAGCCGTTTACGATTGTGAAGGGTAATCTCTGCGACCGCTGTGATGCGATGGCACACACCATTGTTGATAATTTCAAGATTCAGTATCGGGAGGAGAAAGGTAATCCCATCTCGCCTTCGTCTACTCACATGGCCATGCGATTCTTCATCATGAGCCATTACATTGCCGATGCGCACATGCCGTTGCATTGCGATGCCCGCTCACTGGGCACGATTCATACGGCTGTGGAGTCGCAATGGGAGAGTGCTGTGAAGAAATCGTATGAGATTGACGAAGACAACGAACGCTTCTTCTACGATCCAAACGGCTATCCGCTGAAGACGGACAAGATGAAGAGATTGATGGAACTTGTCGAGGAGAAGGTCCTGTCGCGTCCGTTCGTCTACAATTGGGGTAATAGCGACTACAGCACATGGGACTATATGAGTGCCGTGACGGAGTATTCCTATTTGCTCGCCTACGAGATGTTCCCCCGTGATTTTGAGGACATGGGCTGGACTGCCTACAAGAAGACACCTGCTGCTGCTCGGTTTGAGGAGTACAGCTCAAAGCTCATGGCCGATGCCATTGACTCTATTGCCCGTGCCTGGCTGCATGTCTGGATTCGCTATCGCCTGTGGGGTCCCGAGAAGTCGAAGGCTAAGTAGGCGTTCATTGTCAAACTTGCAATAATACAGAGTGCCTTTGTTGTCTTGGGCGCTTGATAGTTTGTTGGATAGATGCATCAACAGGAAGCCCCTGCCTGGCTCGCGAGAGTAGGGCAGGGGCGCTTGTTACCTGGTATTATGTATCAGCTGTTATATTGTTTTTTTATATCCCGAACATTGAGCGGAGTCCCATGTCGACACCACTGAATCCCATGAAGGCGAGGGAGAGAAGGCCGGCGGTGATGAGGACGATGGACATGCCGCTCATGCCCTTGGGCACGTCGGCCAGTTCCAGTTGCTCGCGCAGTCCGGCGAAGACCACCAGTGCGAGGGCGAAGCCGATGGCGGTGGAGATGGCGTAGACGACGCTTTCAAGCAGCGTGAAGTCTTTCTGGATGACCAGCAGGGCCACACCCAGCACGGCACAATTGGTCGTGATGAGCGGCAGGAAGATGCCCAGAGCCTGATAGAGTGCTGGCGAGACCGATTTCAGGACAATCTCAACGAGCTGTACGAGGGCCGCTATGACGAGGATGAAAGCCAGCGTCTGCAGGTATTGCAGGCCGAGCAGGTTGAGCACATAGTGCTGGATGAGCCACGTGACGATGGTGGCGAGGGTCATGACGAATGCTACGGCGGCTCCCATGCCGAGCGAGGTGTCGATGCGTCGCGACACGCCCAGGAACGGACAGATGCCCAGGAACTGCGACAGGATGATATTGTTGACGAAGATCGCCGAAACGAAAATGAGAATGTATTCCATTGTTTTTGGGGTTTAATGCTGCTTCGCAGCTGTTCAAAGTTCAATGCGCTGACGCGCGGTTCAAAGTTCAAAGGTTCTTTCTCCGCTCCGCTCCGAAAGCGAGCAAAGCTCGAGCGCAATGCTGCTTTGCGCGGTTCAAGGGGAGTGGTTATTCCTTTTTGCCGAGATGACCGATGAGGGCGTTGAGCAGGCCGAGTGAGATGAAGGCGCCTGGAGGCAGCACAAACAGGAGCAGGTTGCAGGTCTCGGGCAGGATGGTGGCACCGAAGAGCGAACCCGCACCAATGAGTTCGCGCACCATGCCGAGGAGAGTCAGCGCGAGCGTGAAGCCGAGTCCGATGCCCAGTCCGTCGAAGATGCTGGCCAAGGGCGTGTTCTTGCAGGCAAAGGCTTCAGCACGACCCAGGATGATGCAGTTCACCACGATGAGTGGGATGAAGATGCCGAGGCTCTTGTCGATGTCGGGCAGATAGGCCTTCACGACGAGTTGCAGGATGGTGACGAAGGCGGCGATGATCACCACGAACACCGGTATGCGCACTTTGTCGGGCGTGAGGTTCTTGATGCAGGAGATGACGAAGTTGGTGCAGACGAGCACTGCCATCGTTGCCACACCCATCGACAGTCCGTTGAGGGCCGACGTGGTCGTTGCCAGGGTGGGGCACATGCCGAGGAGAAGCACGAACGTCGGGTTCTCCTTGACGATTCCGTTGTTGAGTATCTTGATGTAATTCATATTTTTGATGCTGCTTTGCGACGGTTCAATGCGCTGAGGCGCGGTTCAAAGGTCTTTCTTTTCATTCATGGCGTAGGCCTGATAGGCTTCGTTGACGGCTTTCAGGAAGGCGCGGCTGGTGATGGTGGAGGCGGTGATGGCGTCGACGTCGCCACCGTCCTTCTTCACCTGCAGCGGCTTCTGGGCAGGCGTCTTACCGATGATGTCGCCCTTGCTGCCCTCCTGGAACCACTTGTCGGCCTTCGCACCCAGTCCGGGTGTCTCGGCATGTTGCAGGATGGTGTAGCCCGTGATGTTGCCTTCGGTGTCGAAGCCCACGAGCACCTTCAGGTCGCCGCCAAAGCCCAGCGTGGTAGACTCTACGGCGACGCCGAGTGGCCGTTTGTGGCTGTCCTGTGTCTTGTGGATGATGTAGGAGTGCAGCTTTCCGTCGTCGATGGTGATGGTGTCGGTGCCCACGACGGTCAGTTTCTCTCCGCCCATGACGGTCTTGATGCCTGCGGCCAGCGTCTTTTCAGCCTGAAGGGCGATGGGACCTTCAGTGACGTGATTCACCCATGCGAGGATGCCGCCCATGAGGAGTGCGGCACTGACCAGGACGAGAATCATATTTCTCAGCGATGACTGGAGTTTCTTCATATTTCGAGTTTTCTGGTTTCTAGATTTTCTAGATATTCTAGATGTTCTAGACTTTCTAGGGTTTCTGGTTTCTATTTGGCCTGTGGCTGTTCGCCGAAGCGGCGGGGTTTGCAGTAGTTGTTGATGAGGGGCGTGAACGCATTCATGATGAGAATGGCGAACGACATACCCTCGGGATAGCTGCCCCAGTTGCGGATGACGATGGTGAGCAGACCGATGCCGACACCGTAGACGATCTGACCTTGGGGCGTCATCGGTGAGGTGACGTAGTCGGTAGCCATGAAGATGGCTCCCAGCATCAGACCGCCGCTGAGGATGACCTGGATGGGGTTGGCGTAGATGGGGTTGGCCAGATGCAGCAGCAGGCTGCAGACGAACACGGTAGCGATGATGCTTACGGGGATGTGCCACGTGATGATTTTCTTCCACAGCATGAAGGCCAGTCCCAGCAGCAGCGTCAGTGCACAGGCCTCGCCGATGGTACCGGCTCCGAAGCCATTGCCCATGTTTCCGAGCAGCAGGTCGAGTGAGTCGGGCAGTCGTTCCAGCACCGACGTGTCGCCTGTCTGGATGGCGGTCTTCATCACGGAGAGCGGGGTGGCGCCCGTCTCGGCATCAGTGTAACTGCCCATCTGGCCAATCACCGGCCACGACGTCATGGCAGCGGGGAAGCTCACCAGGAGGAAGCATCTGCCCACGATGGCGGGGTTGAAGAGGTTCTGGCCCAGTCCGCCGTAGCACATCTTGCCGAGGCCGATGGCCACGAGAGCTCCGATAATGACCATCCAGACAGGCAGGTTGCTGGGCAGGTTCAGTCCCAGCAGGATGCCGGTGATGATGGCCGAGCCGTCGGTGAGCGTTGGCTTCCGGCGGAGCATGTATTTGGCGATGGCCCATTCGAAAAACATGCAGGCCAGCACGCTGCTCGTGCAGACAATGAAACTGCCGATGCCGAAGTAGAAGAACGAAATCAGCAGTGTCGGAATCAGCGCGAAGATCACGCCGTACATGTTTTTCTCGACACTCTCTTCACCGTGGGCATGTGGCGACAACGATACAATCAGTTTGCTCATATTTCAAGTTTCTGGTTTCTAGATGTTCTAGATTTTCTAGATTTTAATCATTTCTTTGCGTTGCGGGCGCGGATGATGTTCATGACGGCAGCCTTGCCAAGGGCAATCTGGTCGAGCAGGGGGCGATGCGACGGACAAGTGAACTGGCACGAACCGCAGGAGATGCACGACGTGATGTCGAGTTCCTCGGCACGGTCGTAGAGCTGGTGGTCAGAGAGCTTCGACAGCAGGTAGGGTTCCAGTCCCATGGGGCAGGCGCTGACACACTTCGCACAGCGAATGCAGGGCTGGGCCTCTTGCCTGACGGCATCTTTTCCAGAGAGAATGGTCACGGCGTTCGTTCCCTTGCAGATGGGCACCTCGGTGTTCATGAGCGCGCGCCCCATCATCGGACCGCCGGCCAACACCTTGTTGTCGCCTTCGGGCATGCCGCCACAGAGGTCGATGAGCTGGCTCATGGGTGTTCCCATGCGTACGAGGAAGTTGGCAGAATTTTTCAGTTCCTTACCGCTGACGGTGGTGTAGCGCTCGAACAGCGGTTTCCGCTTCATCACGGCCTGATAGACCGCGAATGCCGTTCCCACGTTCTGCACGATGGCTCCCACGTTCACCGGAATGGCGGGCGGGGCAGGCACCTGTCGGCCGATGACGGCGTCGACGAGTTGCTTCTCGCCACCCTGCGGATACTTCATCTTCAGCGGCACCACCTCGATGCCAGCCAGACCAGACGTCTTCTCAGCCAGCAGGTCGATGGCCTTGGGCTTGTTTTCCTCGATGCCGATGTAGCCGCGCTCCACTTTGGCGGCCTTCATGAGCAGTTGCAGGCCCACGACGATTTCGTCGGCATGCTCCATCATCAGCCGATAGTCGGAAGTGATGTAGGGTTCGCACTCCACGGCATTGATGATGACGCACTCAGCCTTGGCCGTGGGGGGCGGACACAGTTTCACGTGCGTGGGGAATCCGGCGCCTCCCATGCCGGTGATGCCGGCTTGCTTCACGCGCTCCACGATTTCCTCGGGCGTCAGTTCCGGGTGGGCGTCGAGTGTTTCGAGCTGGTCGCTGCGGTCAATGCCCTCTTCCCATTCGTCGCCCTCCACTTTAATAAATATGGCAGGCTTGCGATAGCCGGTGGCGTCGACGATGGTGTCGATTTTCACAACCGTGCCCGACACCGACGAATAGATGGGTGCCGACACAAAGCCTCCAGCTTCGGCCAACAGCGTGCCCACCTTCACCTGGTCGCCCTTGCCGACGACGGGTTTGGCGGGAGCACCGATGTGCTGCGACAGGGGGAAGACAGCCTGCGTGGGCAGTGGCGCCACCTGCGTGGCAACTTCGGCCGTCAGTTTGTTCTCTTCGGGGTGAATGCCACCTATTTTGAATGTGCTCAGTTTCATGCTTGTTCCTCCTTCTTGACGGTTACGGCTGGTTCAGGTTGCTTGGTTGCTGTTTCCGGCTGTTCGGCCACGGGCTTCGGCACGGGGAAGTTCACTGCCTTGATGGCACCCGTGGGACATGCTGCCACGCACTTCTTGCAGAGGCGGCACTTCTGCCAGTCGATGTAGGACAGGTTGTCGCTGATGGTGATGGCGCCGAACTTGCATTCCTTCTCGCACTTGCTGCATCCGATGCAGGCTGCCGAGCAGGCTTTGCGGGCCGCAGCCCCCTTGTCTTTGTTCACGCAGCTCACCACCACGCGGCGACCCTTGGGGCCTTTTTTCCGCAGTTCGATGATGTGGCGCGGACATTGCTTCACGCAGGCGCCGCACGCCGTGCAGTGATCCTCGTCGACCTCCGGCAGATGCGTCTCAGGGTTGATGCTGATGGCGTGGAACGAACACGCTGCCACGCAGTCGCCGCAGCCCAGACAGCCGTAGCCGCATGCCGACTCGCCCGTGCTGCAGAGGTTCATGGCAGCACAGGTGCGCAGTCCGTCGTAAGAGGCCACCTCGGGTCTGTGCTCCGGACAGCCGCTGCATCTCACCACGGCCACCATGGGCTCGCTTTCGGCAACGGCCATTCCCAGCAGGTCGGCCACCTGGCTCATCACTTTCGCCCCACCCACCGGGCAGCGCAAATCTTCAATCGACCCGTTGTCGGCCCCTTTCACCAGTGCCTCGGCCATGGCGCTGCAGCCGGGAAAGCCGCAACCGCCACAGTTGGCGCCAGGCAGTGCCTCGTTCACCTGTGCGATGCGCGGGTCTTCCTCCACATAGAATTTCTTTGCGGCGGCATAAAGTCCCACGGCAGCAATGAGTGCGATGACTCCCAACACAATGATGGCTGAAAAAATGAAATCCATCCGTTTTCCTTATTTATTGTTTATTGATTCTGAATTGCAGTTGTTTCTCGACCCGACGATGGAGCAGGCGCGTGAGCAGCCAGCAGGCGACGAGCGCAGCCAAGGCCGACAGCGCACCGGCCACTTCGCTGCCCGTGGCTTTGACGACGATGGCCAGCACCAGCGTCATTGCCACTAATGGTAGCAGAAAGGCGGTGACAATGGCGCGTGTGGCGGCATGAGGCGCCAGCTGCACGCTGACCTGTTCGCCCACCGAGTAGGCTGCAACATCAGCCACAGGCACGTCGACGAGCATCTCCCTGCCTTCGGCAGCGAGGCAGTTGGCAGCGGCATGGCATGCGGCGCACGCTCCCGACCGTTTCAGGGAAACCGTCAGGTTGTTGCTGCCGATGGCCACTATTGTTGCGTCGTGTTTAGGTGGGCTTTGAGTCATGATTGGCCACAAAGTTATAAAAAAAACTGCAAAAAACCTAATTGTATAATAAGAATATGGTTTTTAACTCATTTTGTAGTGCAAAATAACTCATTTTATAGTGCAAATTAACTCATTTTGTAGTGGAAAATAACTCATTTTGTCGCGAAAAAAGAACTGTATTTCAGAATAATTGTTTATTTTTGCAGTTGAAAGTATTGCTAATGACCTAACTAACAAGAAGGATGAAGAAACTGACATGTCTTGCCGGCACGGTGCTGCTGGCTGTGTGGGGACTGCTGGCATGTAGCCAGCGCCACTATCCGGCGGCTTCGCCGTCTGGCGGAGAGAAGGTGAGGAAAGTGGTGGCGGCGTTGCACGACCCCGCGTCACGCTATGTGGTTGTGGTGGCCCATCGCGGCGACTGGCGCAACTATCCTGAGAACTCGCTGCCCGCCATAGAGTCGGTCATCCGTATGGGTGTCGACATGATGGAACTCGACCTGAAGATGACGAAGGATAGCGTGCTGGTGCTCTGCCACGACGGCACCATCGACCGGACAACCACGGGTAGTGGCCCCGTGAGCAAATACACCTACGAGGAGTTGCAGCAGTTTGACTTGAAGCGTGGCCACGGTATCGGCATCCCCGGACTGAAGATGCCCACGCTGCGGCAAGCCCTCGAGGTGTGCAAGGACCGCATCACGGTGAATGTAGACCAAGGCTACGACTATTACGACCAGGTGCTGGCCATCACCGAGGAACTGGGCATGACCGACCAGGTGCTCATCAAGAGCGGACGGCCCCTCGCCGAGGTGCGCCGTAAGCTCAGCGAGCATCCGCATAACATGATGTACATGCCCGTCATCAGCGTAGCCGAACCCGCGAAGATGGGCACCTTCGACGGCTACTTCGCCGCCCAACCGCCGCAGCTGGCCTACGAGCTATGCTTCGGCAAGCTTAACGACAACGTGCGGCAGGCGGCACGACGTGCCCTGGCCTCAGGTTCGAAGATATGGGTGAACACCATCTGGGGCTCACTCTGCGGCGAGCATGACGACGACCGCGCCTTCGACAGCCCTGATCCCGACGCGGTGTATGGCCCCATCCTCGACCTCGGCACGTCAATCATTCAGACCGACCGTCCCGAGTTTCTCATCAGATACCTGGAGAAGAAGGGTAGGAGGAAGTTCTGAAATGGAGAATTGAAAACAGATGATTGAAAATGGATATGCGTAAGACGTTTTTCCTGCTATTGCTGATCTGGACAACAGCAGCTATGGCGCAACAAGATCTGCAAGCCAACTTCCTGACACCGCCGCAGGAAGCACGTCCCCGCGTGTGGTGGCACTGGATGGACGGCAACATCACCCGCGACGGCATCCGCAAAGACCTCGAGTGGATGCATCGTGTGGGCATCGGCGGCGTGCACTGCTTCGAGGCAGGCATGAGTCAGCAACCCGTCGTCGAGCATCGCCTCGTCTACATGTCGCCCGAGTGGCAGGACTGTTTCCGCTTCGCCACCAAGCTGACCGACTCACTCGGCATGGAGATGGCCATTGCCAGTTGCCCGGGCTGGAGCAACACCGGCGGACCGTGGGTGAAACCCGAGCAGGCCATGAAGAAACTGGTCTGGAGCGACACCATCGTGAAGGGTGGCAGCCGCGTGGAGGTGGTGCTGCCCGAACCTCAGAAGGACGAGCGCTTCTACCGCGACTGCCGCGTGCTGGCCGTGCGCGTCGGCAAGAACGATCGGTCGATGGCGGAACTGGGCGCCGTGCTGACGTTCAGCGACGACGCTGAAGCCTATTGGCTGCAGTACGAACTGAAGAAGCATGCCACGGTGAAGGCACTGGCCATTAACGACGGCAACTACCGCAGCATCTGGGCAGCCCAGAAGGCACCCGTGACGAAACACCTCGAGGCAAGCGACGACGGCCGCACGTTCCGCCGTGTGTGCGACATTCCGCATGGCAGCATCTCACGCCAGACCATACTCATCCCGCCCACCAAGGCGCGCTACTTCCGCGTGGTGTTCGACCGCAAGCCTCCACGCACGCCCGAACTGCAACTCTACACCGTGGCCAAGATTAATCATGCAGAAGAAAAGGCCGGTTTTGCTTCGCCTTCCGACATGATGGACTTCACGACCGAAGCCACTGCTGCCGACGCCGTCAGCCTGAACGACATCATCGACCTGACCGAACACGTCGATGCCGCGGGCCGCCTGTCGTGGAAACTTCCCAAGGGCCGCTGGCGCATCCTCCGCTTCGGCTATACGCTCACAGGCAAGGAAAACCATCCCGCCTCGCGCGAGGCCACAGGGCTGGAAGTGACGAAGATAGACCGCGACGCGTTCGCTGATTTCCTCAATTATTATCTCGACACCTACCGCCAGGCCACCGGCGGGCTGATGGGGCAGAGAGGAGTGCGCTATCTGCTCATCGACAGCTACGAGGCAGGCTGGGAGACGTGGACGCCCCGCATGGCCGAGGAGTTTCAGCGTCGGCGCGGCTACGACATGCAGCCCTGGATGCCCGTGCTGACGGGGCAAATCGTGGAAAGCGCTGAGCGCAGCGAGGAGTTCCTCTTCGACTGGCGAACCACCATCGGAGAGCTCATCGAGGAGTGCATGTACGACAATGCTGCCCGCATTGCCCACGAGCGCGGTCTGCAAACCTATTTCGAGTCGCACGAGAACGGCCGCCTCTACCTCGTCGACGGCATGTCGGCAAAGAGCAAGGCCGACATTCCCATGGCGGCCATGTGGACGGTCGTACCAGGCACGCAGGCCACCAACTCGTCGGCATCGATGGCCGAAAGCGACATCCGCGAGTCGGCATCGGTAGCCCACCTGTATGGCCGAAAGTTTGTGGCCTGCGAGTCGATGACGGCCAATGGCCATGTCGTCGGTGCCTACACGTTCTATCCCGGCAACCTGAAACCTACGGCCGATCTCGAACTGGCCAGCGGCGTCAACCGCTTCGTCATCCACGAGAGTGCCCACCAGCCGGTCGACGACAAGCGGCCGGGACTGGGACTCGGACAGTATGGCCAGTGGTTCAACCGCCACGAGACGTGGGCCTCGATGGCCAAGCCTTGGACCGACTACCTTGCCCGCAGTTGCTATCTCCTGCAGCAGGGACAGAATGTGGCCGACATATTATACTATTATGGTGAAGACGACGTTGTGACGAGTCTCTTCGCCCATCAGCATCCGAAGGTGCCGGCAGGGTTCAACTTCGACTACCTCAACAAGGAGGCGCTGCTGCAACTCGTCGGTTTCGACGGCGAATGCTTCACCACACCTGCGGGCAGTCGCTATCGCTGGCTCGTCGTGAGCGACAAGTGTCGCCACATGAGTCAGGCCGTGCAGCAGAAACTCGACTCGCTGCGCCAATTGGGAGCTCCCATCATCGACGAGCGCCGGCAGTCGATGGCCGAAGCCCTGCGGGACATGATGCCCGACGTGGCAGCTGCCGACATGGCCGACCTGCGCTTCGTTCATCGGTCGCTCACCGGAACAGAAATCTATTGGCTCAACAATCGCCGCTCGGAACCCCGCCACGTTGACCTCGTCTTCCGCGTCGCAGGACTGGAGCCCTCGCTCTGGCATGCCGAGACAGGCGCGACAGACCCCGTCAGCTACGAAATACGAGACGGTCAGACCGTGGTCAGCTTCGATATGCTGCCCTACGATGCAGTCTTCGTCGTGTTCAGTGGCAAGCCTAAGACAGCCTCCCTCCTTGCAGGGGTGAGTAGGGGTGGAGCTCGCCTTTTAACTCTCAACTCCCCCTGGACCGTGCAGTTCGATGAGCAATGGGGCGCACCGCGTGAAGTTGTTTTTCCGAAGCTCATGTCCTACACTGACTCTGACGACCCCGGCATTCGCTACTATTCTGGCACGGCAGTCTATCGCACGACGTTCAATCTAAGGAATCAGGGAGACGCGAAAGCCTTCCTCGACCTCGGTCGCGTGGCGTGTATGGCTCAGGTGTTCCTCAACGGCCACGACCTCGGCGTGCTCTGGAAGGAACCTTACCGCGTCGACGTCACCGAGGCACTCACCGATGGCGAAAACCAACTTCAGGTGCGTGTCGTCAACCAATGGGTGAATCGCATCATCGGCGATGAGCAGCCCAACTGCCAGCGCCGCTACACCCACACGCCCACGAAGTTCTACCGCGCCGATTCACCCCTGCTGCCAGCTGGACTGTTGGGACCTGTCAGCATCGTCACGCTTGCAGAGCCATAAAGCAACACTTATCAATCAAAACCATAAAACCTATGAAGCAAATCAGATTCATCCTCACTACGCTGGTTGTGGTCTTGTTCATGCCAGTCGCTGCACACGCTGTGCAGATGCCATCCGACGCCATCACTTTAACGAGCCCTGGCGACGTGTTGCAGATGCGGTTTGCCGTCGTCGATGGCGTGCCGTACTACTCCCTCAGCCGAGGCCAGCAGGCTGTGCTGCTGCCCTCGCGACTGGGATTCCAACTCTTCGACCGCCGCAGCCTTGATGCCGGCTTTGTGCTGAAGGCGCAGGCCACGAGCACGTTCGACGAGACGTGGCAACCCGTATGGGGCGAAGAAGCCGAGATTCGCAACCACTACAACGAGCTTTTCGTCACGCTGGAGCAACCTACCGTCGACGGGCAGAACGCCAAACAACCCGCCGTGATGCAGGTGCGCTTCCGCCTCTACGACGACGGACTGGGCTTCCGCTACGAATTCCCCATGAAGAACGACCTCACCTATTTTAATATTAAGGAGGAACTGTCGGAGTTTGCCCTCACGGGCGACCACACCGCCTGGTGGATTCCCGGCGACTACAGCACGCAGGAATATTCGCCTACGGAGTCGCATCTCTCAGAGGTGCGCACGCTCTCGCCCAAGGTGCAGGGCAAGGGCGGATGGCCGTGGAAAGCCTTCTCGCCCACTGGCCTGCAGACCGCCCTGCAGATGAAGACCGCCGAGGGCCTCTACATCAATATCCATGAGGCTGCCGTTCTCGACTATCCCACCACCAACCTCGACCTCGACGACCGGAACTTCATCCTCACCACCCACCTCACGCCCGACGCCGAGGGTGTGAAGGGTCGCATGCAGGCTCCCTGCAAGACGCCGTGGCGTTCGGTCATGGTGTGCCCCAGCGCCACCGACGTGCTGGCTTCGCGCCTCGTGCTGAACCTCAACGACCCCTGCGTGCTCGACGACACGTCGTGGATTCATCCCGTGAAGTACATGGGTGTATGGTGGGAGATGATTACGGGTAAGTCCGAGTGGAGCTACACCAACGACTACCCCTCCGTGCAGCTTGGCAAGACCGACTATAGGAAATCGAAGCCTCACGGCCGCCACGGTGCCAATACCGCCAACGTGAAGCGCTACATCGACTTTGCTGCCCAGAACGGCTTCGACGGCATCCTCATCGAAGGCTGGAACGAAGGCTGGGAAGACTGGTACGGCCATCAGAAGGACTTCGTGTTCGACTTCATCACGCCCTATCCCGACTTCGACCTGCCCGAGCTGAACCGCTATGCCCACGAGCACGGCATCCGACTCATCATGCACCACGAGACCTCGTCGTCAACGCTGAACTACGAGCGCTGGATGGAACAGGCCTATCAGCTCATGAACAAGTACGGCTACAACGCCGTGAAGTCGGGCTACGTAGGAAAGATCATCCCCTACGGCGACTACCACTATTCGCAGCCCACCATCAACCACTACCACTACGCCATCACCGAGGCTGCAAAGCACCACATCATGGTGAACGCCCACGAGGCCGTGCGACCCACGGGACTCTGCCGCACGTGGCCTAACATGATAGGCAACGAGAGTGCCATGGGAACCGAGTTCCGCGGAACCATCAAGCCCGGCCACACCACCATCTTCCCCTTCACACGTCTGCAGGGAGGACCGATGGACTACACGCCTGGCATCTTCGAGACCGACATGTCGGTGACCGCTCCCGGCACTACGGGCCGCATGCACCACACCCTCTGCAACCAGCTCGGCCTCTACGTCACGTTCTACTCGCCGCTGCAGATGGCGGCCGACCTGCCCGAGAACTATGCGCGCTTCATGGATGCCTTCCAGTTCATCAAGGATGTGGCCGTCGATTGGGACCGCTCACTCTACCTCGAGGCCGAGCCGGGTGCCTACATCATCACCGCACGCCACCCGAAACTCTCTTCACTGAACAAGTCGGCTGAGAGCACCGCCACGCTGGCCGATGCCAAGAAGGACATGATTACCAATGCTGCCCGCTTTGTCTACGCCCTGCCCGAAGAGGCCACCGTTGCCGATTTGAAGAAGGCCACGCCGCGCGACGTGTGGTACGTGGGAGGCATCACCGACGAGCATGCCCGCGACGTACGTGTGAAGCTCGACTTCCTGAAGCCTGGCCAGAAGTATGAGGCTACCATCTACGCCGATGCCCCTGACGCCGACTACGAAACTAATCCGCAGGCCTACACGATCACTCGCAAAACAGTCACAGCTAAGACCACGCTGAAACTCCACATGGCGCGAGCTGGTGGCTTCGCCATCAGTCTGCGCTCTCTGAAATAAGCCACTCTTTTGCACACTCGCCTCCTTCGGGCGAGTGTGCTTTTAAACGATTATGCATGTTTTCCACCTCGAAGATGGAAAACGGGTGGAAAAGTGAAGGCTAAGCAGCTGACTGTCAAGGCGTAAGGGCTGGAAAGCGCTTTTCCACCCTTTTTGCTTGCAGAGGCGACGGAATAGTCGTAACTTTGCAGCAACAAAAACAACAAACGGCATGAAAAAGAAGACAGTTGGAATCATCATCGTTGCTGTGCTTGTGCTGGCCTTGGCCGGCATGGCTGTTTGGAATTGTCGGGACCTGTCGCAGAAGCGCCTGCTTCGGGCGGCTGATGCGATGGTGTTTGCAGATGTGGACAGCGCAGCTTGCCTGTTGGCGCAGGTCGACACGACGCGGCTGACGGAGGATTCGCAGATGCTGCACGCCCTCCTGCGTGCCTTGGTGCACGAAGAACAGTGGCAGCTCAGCTATGCCGACACGGCTTCCTGTCTGTCGTCAGGCGACATGTGGAGTTTCAAGCGCACGACGACCTACAGAAGAGCCGACGAAAGGGGGGTGCTGGCTGACAGCCTGCTCCTGCGCGTGTATCATTATTTTGAACGCGCGAGCCTCGGTGGTACGACGAACGACAAGGATGACCTGCGCCTGTTCGGACGTCTTTGCTACGCCATGAGTCGCAACGGCAACGAGAGGGCTCCGCTCCTGAATACGGACAAACTCCTGCACTTGGCCATCCACTGTGCCGAGGCAAGCGAAGACCACGCCTTGGCCTTTCGCGCTTATCGGCTACTGGGGCAGAACACAGAAGAAATCTCGCAACTGCTATGCGCAACTCGTGCGCTGGAGCACTACCGACTGGGGACTAAGGAAATGTCGCTGCGCGACGATTCAAAAGGTTCTTTCTCCGCTTTGCTACGAAAGCGTCCCTGCGGGCCGAGCGCAAAGGGTGACGGACGTTGGCTGCTGACGTTGGTAAACGACTATGGCTGCGCCGTCCTCCGCCATGCACCCTTCGACCTTGCTCACTTCCCAACAGTGGAGCGCATGGCAGCAGCCTCCCCAAGCCCCTCCAAAGGAGGGGATGTCTGGTATGCCAATACAACAGAAATGGCAGTAGAATCATGTAATCCAACATCCCCTCCTTCGGAGGGGCTTGGGGAGGCCTCTGTTTTTCAATGCCTTGACAGCCTTCAGGCTTTGCCGGCTCCGAAATTCATGTCTGCCACTTTAACGACTCATGGCAAATGCGACGAGAGTGACTCGGCTTACAAGAGCGTTACGAACGTGGAAGTGCCGGTAGACATGTACGAGGAGGCACGGCTGCTGTTCGACGAAAACGACGAGAACCGGAAGCGAAAACCCGACTTTGAAACCGCATGGAAGAATGCCGTGGACGGCTTCAACACGTCGCAGAGCACCTATCTGGCTGCCGGTTATGTGATGAAAACCGCTTCGCTGCAGCGACGCCTGATGACGGCTGTCATCGTGATTCTCTTGCTCGGATTGCTGCTCCTGGGTCTTCTCTTCCGCAGTTGGCGCATCAAGGCGAAGCAGCGGCATGAGGCGGAGCGCATTGCCCACCAACGCGAAGCCGAACAACTGGCCGAGCGCCTGCGGCAGAAGGACGCGATGATTGCGATGCTGCGCGGGCACATCATGGACAAGAGCGAAATCATGGACATGCTGGAACCCAAGGCCGGCAAGCGCACCATCATCAACGCCCGCAACTGGCGAGAGATTGAGATGACGCTGGACACGGCCGACGGCAACTTCGTGAGTCGGCTGCGGGCGGCGCACCCTCTGTTCACGGAGGAGGACATCCGCCTGTGCATGCTCACTCGACTACGCCTTTCGAATACGGCCCTGTCGGCCATCTACCTGATTTCGGTTTCTGCCGTGCAGCACCGCAAGCAGAAGCTGAAGAAGGAAGGCTTCGGAGTGACTGACCCCACTGTGACCCTGGACCAAGTGATAGCGAACTTCTAAACCATCTTTTTCTTATGACATTCAACTTTTTCCGATGCGGAATGCTCCGCATCCTGCCCTTGTTGTGCCTTTTTCTCGGCACACCGACCGCACAGGCCGACATCCTCCAGGGCCGAGTGCTTGATGCTGAAACCCGTGAACCATTGGATGGCGCCAAGGTGAGCATTGAGGAAGTGATTCCAGATGTTTGCACCTTCAGCCAAGTCCTGCAAACCGACTCGCTGGGATGCTTCCAATACCGTTGCTCGGACATGACGCGCATCACCATTCGCGCCGACTTCTTCGGCTACAAACAGGGCTCTGTCAGACTGGTGGGAAGCGATGGCGGCGACACCATCCGCATCAGCGACATATTGCTACAGCCCAGCGAGGTGCTGCTGAAGGAGGTGAAGGTGACGGCTCGCCAGCGACGCTTCTACATGCGCGGCGACACGGTGGTGTTCAATTCTGAAGCCTTCCAATTGGAAGACGGCGACCGTCTGCTGGACTTGGTTCAGCAACTGCCTGGCGTGAGCATCAAGGACGGTCGGTTGCTCTGGAACGGCGAACCATTGAAGATGATGATGAACGGCCGCGAGGCTTTGAGCGAAGAGCTGCTGCTGAAGCGATTGCCCGTGGAAGCCGTGGCTGACGTGAAGGCCTACGAGCGCAAGAGCGAACAGGAAGAGCGCACGGGCGTGGCCGACGGCAACCAAGAGCAGGTGCTCGACGTAAGAATAAAACCGGGATTCATGGACAACTGGTATGGCAGCGCCGAGGCGACAGCCTATACCGGAAAGAACTATGGCACTCAATTCGATGGCATGCGCCTGAGCGATTCCGACCCTGTGATGCTGTTCGGCCGTGTGGGCGACGAGCCACGAATGGAGATGGTGCACACGATGGGGAGCTTCGGGAGAGAGGAAGGCGGCACGGCGGTGCGCCAGCAGATGGGAGCGGCTGGCTACAAGCACGCCTGGCGACCGTCGTTCAAGGTGAAACGCGAGAACTACCTGACGCTGAGTGCCAGTGCCAACCATACTGACCGGCCGCAAAGCAGTTGGGAGAACGTGCAGACGCTTCTTCCCGGCACTACGCCCACGCAGACCGACAGCCAGCGCGAGAGCTACGAGCATCAGTTCAAGACGCCGCTCGACTTCTCGGCATTCCTCAACCTGACGCCCAAGAACACGCTCTTCCTTACGGCCCATGCCGACTACGGACAAAGCGAAACGCGCAGCAGCACGGAGCAGTGGACGTATGAAAACGCCGTCACCATCAACACGCGGCATCACCAGTCACAAGACTGTTCCCGCGGACTGACGGTTTCCGCTGAAGCCCAACTGACGCACTACATCCCCAAAGGCGCGATGGGCGTGAAAGCCAACGTCAGCTATTCTGACACGAGGGCACATGGCAACTCGTTGGGAGAATACCACTACCTGCAGACCGCCACACTGACTACCGACAGCCAAAGCTACGAGTCGCCTCATCGCCATCTGGCTGCCGCCATGCAGTTCGCCCTCAGCCATGCCTTCAAGAAACAAGCCATGTTTCATGCCAGTTGGAAAACGGTCTACGACCACAACTTCCGCGACGAGCAACGCAGGCGCGCCGACATGCTTGACACGAACAACAGCTTCCGCAGAGTAGATGACCAATGGCACAACGACCTGCACACCGATGCCAACCTGACACTCCGAAAGCTCACGCTAAAGCCCGTTATGTCTGTTGCGATAATATCGCAACACACCGCTTACCGTCATGCTGCCCTCGACACCCTGGCCCGCCGCAGCCTCCTGCTCTTGCGCCCCTCGCTGGAACTGACCTACCGCATCCGCAAGCAGATGAGCCTGAAGGGAAATCTCTCATACAACGAGCGCCCCGCCGACCTCATCGACTGCATCGCCTATACCGACGACACCAATCCGCTGTACATCTACCAAGGCAATCCGAACCTCACGACCACTCGGACGCTCAATGCCGGCCTCCGCTACAACTTCATGCTCGCCCGTGGCAGCCAGGCTTTCGGCATCGCCGTGAATTACGCCAAGACCTACGACCCCATCGGCACCGTCCTCCACTACAATTCGCAGACGGGCGGCTATCGGGCGCAGAAGCAGAACGTCCGTGGCGGCAACAGTTGGGGTGCATCTCTGAGCTACGACCGCACATTGGCCCAGAACCTGCAATTCCAGAACACACTCTCAGAGAACTGGAATGCCTCCTACGGCATCTTGACCATTGTTGACGAGCAGACGGGGCTCAGCTACAACCGCCAGCAGTCCTCGCACCTGAGGGAGAAGCTGGGGCTGATCTATGAGGCAGACCATCTGACCCTCTCGTCCTTCCACGAATTCAATTGGGAGCGCTATGCCTATAGCGATGTGGCGCAGGAAACGGAGAACATCTTCCGCTACGCTGCGCAACTGAACGTCCGGTACAACGTCAAGCAGTGGACTTTCACGCTGGCCCCGCACTTCTACCAGAATCGTGGTTATCTCTCCGACGCGATGAACAACAACCTGTTCGTCCTAAACGGTGAAGTAAGCTATAAGTTCCTGAAGAACCGCGCCAGTCTCATCCTTGCCGCCCGCGACCTTCTGAACAAGGAAACCGACTACAGCTCCGCCATCACCGCCACTAACCACACCGAGTCGGGCAAGAGTTTTCTTCATCACTATGCCTCCCTCACATTCAGATATAAACTGGAACGGAAGAAATAACCAGTTTGGCGAGTGACGCTGAAGCCGTAAATTGTAAAAAAGTGGCTTCTGGTTAAATCTTTTTGAGTGTTTTCTGGTCTTAATAACAGATGCATCTCCCAAAAAAGTTAAAGCAATGAAGAAAGAAAGTAACATCGAAATGGAAAGACTTGCAGAACACCTGCGACGGGAACAACCTCACTTGTTGAGGTATGCTTGTTACCGACTTGGTAACTTAGACAATGCTAAGGACGCACTGCAAGATACGTACTTGAAACTTTGCGGCATGCTCTCCAGTGAGACAAGCAGAGAAGTGAAAGATTGGCGGAACTACATCTTTCGGGCACTCTCAAACATCTGTACGTCACGGCTATCGCAGTCAAGCCGGCTCAAAACGATTCCATTAGACGCTCGTTTAGATTGGGCTGACCTACCGACTGAAAGCAATGAAGCTGACTATCAGCGAATCAGCTGTCTTCTTGCTGAGATTCCTGAAGAGCAAGCTGAAGTAATCCGACTCCGAATCTATGGTAACAACAGTTTTGCTGATGTTGCCGAGATTCTCTCCCTCCCGCTCCCTACGGTGAAATCCCGCTTCCTCTACGGGCTGGATAAAATACGTAAGGCAATGAAGCAAACAAAACAATAATGTTAAACAGAATGTTAATGATGAATTGCAAGGAATTTAAAGATAGAGTGGTTGATCTGTTTGATACCACCATCGACATGCAGACACAAGTTGAATGTAAAGCCCACATGGCTGAGTGCCCCGAATGTAAGGCGTACTACGAGGAACTGGCAGAAACCTTCATGGTATTGCAGCCGCAAGAGGCTCCCGCCAGCAGCAACGTTACGAAACAGCGCCGACTTTGGCGTCTCATAGGCGCCGCCGCGGTATTCCTGCTTGGTTTCTTCATCGGATGGAGTCACCTCTTCTCAGCATCAGCTGTGGCAGAGCCCTCACGCGGTCAGCTCTTTGAGCAATGGATTAAAAGCGTGCAGAATGTTGGCAGTTTCCAAATGACAGTCTATGCCCGCACCACAGCCAATGACAACTTTGCCTATTTCGACCCAAAAGCCGACTTCGTGAGAACGGATGTCGGACTACTGAGACAGAATGATAGCGTGTTCTATCGTGTGGAGAAACAGAACGGACGAACTGTCGTATTCGACGGTCAGGCCCAATATTTGTGGATTCCCAATGCCCTCTACGTGAAAGGGCCTCGCGCTGCCAACTTCCTCGAATACTTTGTCAACCTGCTCTACCCCGAGCGTCTGTTGGCTATGCAGAAATCTGCCATCGACTTTTCCAAGAAGAACGAAGTGATACGCACAGAAAACGATTCGACCATCACCCTGACATTCAAGGGGACGGAGAAAAACTGCGACCTGCAACAGCTCTTTGAGACCGGAAAAATGGGCGATTGCGAAGTGGAAGTTGAGAATGTGTTCACAAAAAACGACGGGTTGCTGCGCTTTGTCAAACTCTGGGTTGTTGACAGAGGTCAAAAGACCCTCCTGCTTCATATCGACAACATCCAATATAATGTCATCATGAGCCGTGTCAATCTCACGCAAATCCCAGACTGCCAATGGAAGGATGTAACAGAATCTGCTTCGGATATTGCCGGTGACCGACTCTCTACGCTGCAAAGTGAGACTGCCACGCAGGCTGTTCAGCGCATTCTGCAAGCTATTATCAGTGGCAACGATAGCCAAGCCAGTGAAGCACTGGTCTATTACAAGGATATGCTCCCTGCGTTGCACGATAAGATGAAAGGGTGTAAAGTCTCTGATTTTCAAGAACGTCGTGACGGTGAATATGTCGGGACTTATGTCTTCTACACCCTTACGCATCCAGACGGGAAGCAAGAACACAAACACATAGCAGTCAGAAACGACAATGAGAAACATGTCTGGATGGCTGATGGTGGTTTGTAGAAAACAAGTTAAGCAAGCACTTATTTCCAACAACGGGCCGTTAACCGTACGGCTCGTTGTTGATGTTTTATAGTGCTGCACGAACTGATGATAAAAAACGTTAATCGTTGTTTGCATTTCGCGTCCTCAGGTGTCTATATTTCAGAAAGTAGACAAAAAAACAACCGACACCAAATGACCGACAGCGCATTTGAACAACAAGCCCGCCGACTGTGGCAGAAGGCAGTCGATGCCAGCCGAAGCTATGGGGCGGGCGAAACAGAGGCCGAGGACATTGCACAGGATGTGATGCTCAGGCTGTGGCAGATGCGCGCGGAACTGGAGCGCTACCATTCGTTGGAGGCTGTTGCGGTGCAAGCGGCCAAGCGCCTGACGCTGAATCTGCTGAACCGCCACCCGCGGTTTTCTCTGGCCGATGAGGCTGTTGTGGTAGCCGTCGATGCCGACCCTTCTCAGCGTTTGGTGGAAAAGGAGAACGACGCGTGGCTGGAAGAACAGCTGAAGGCATTGCCTTCGACGCAGCACGCCATTCTCTATATGAGGCAGGTGGAGCTGCGGTCGGGCGAGGAGATCGCCCGCCTGTTGGGCATCAGCGAAGCCTCGGTGCGCACACTGCTGGCACGGGCACGCCGTCGGTTGCTGGAAGAACTGAAGTCAAGACCTCTATAATATATGTAATAATGTGTATGGAAACGAATTGCACTCAACAATACATTGCCGACCTTCTCGACCGCTTCATGGCGGGCGCAACGAGTCTGGACGAGGAGCAGGTGCTGCAAGACTATCTGCTATCTGCCGACGACCTGCCGAAGGAGTGGGAAGCCTACAGGCAGATGTTCGAGTATTTCGATGCAGGAATGGCTGGAATGGAGATGCCTAAGCCTCAGTCGCAAAGCAGACCGCGACGCTGGTGGTTGGCTGCCGCCTCGCTATTGGCCTTGGCGGGAATGGCTGCAATGTGGAGCTTGGGAAGCGGCTCCGATGCATCGCCTGCGCGCTCGCCGGGAGTGGGGGAGGGGCTTGTCTCTCAACTTCAGCCTGCTGACTCGGCTGACCGTTCCCTGACTGCAGCGACCGGTTCGTTGGTGGCAGACGTGATATGCCCTCCTGCATATTCTCCTGTGGTGGTCTCACTTGGCAAAGAGCAGGCCGGAAACAAAGCGAAGAGAAACTCAGCTCGTCGGCAACGAACAACTGTTGGGCAAAAGCCTGCTGATCGAAGACAGAATGCGTCGCCGGCAGTCAATCATCAAAATGTGGCTACAACTGACCAGGAAGCCGCTGAGACGATACGCTCTTTCTCGGAAATGCGCGAACAGCAGGCAATGGCTATCCACAACGAAGTGGTGGAGGCTATCTACGAGATGCTGCCCGATGTTCACGACCAACTCCATCTGGCCACTGACGAGAGTGGTACCTATGCCATCGTGCCTACTACGCTGGTGCGCGAACTCTGATGAATAATAACGCCAACAAATAAACAAATGATGAAAGCAATGAAAACGAATCAAACAATCTCTGCAGGCAGAATCGCGCTCTTGGCGCTTCTGCTCAGCATTGCAACAGCCGCCTCGGCGCAGAAAAACATCGAGGCTGCCTTTGCCAGTTTCAAGAACAACAAAGCCGTGACGGTCTCCACCAGTAGCAGCCGCGAAGCCGACCCGTACACGGGCATGCTGATACAGCGCACCGAGGTGGTGGAGTTCAGCCTTGATGCCGGCAAGAAAGCACTCATCGACAAGTTGCGGGCTGCCTTCGACCACGACCGCGACGCTTCGTACGACGAATTTGTACGCACAGCCAACGGCCGTACCTCTCAGCCCATCCTACTCGGCAGCGAAGTGTCGGTGGGAGTAAGTAAGAACATGAATTACATCGTGATGGCGTTTGCCGACAAAGCCTCTGCCGACAGCACCAAGGCGATGAATCGCACGGCCTATGCCATGGAGTGGTGCAATAGCGACTCCAATCGTGTCATGGGATCGCTTTACGTGGTCTATGGACCCATACCCGAGAAGCGCAAGTCTTCATCCATCAAAGTGTATCGGAGGGAACTGCAAAGTCTGCCCGATGTGAACAACCTGTTTGACATGGTGTCGCAGAAGAGTCTGGATGATTTCGATTGGAACAGCGCTTTCAAATGGAACGACAGTGAAAGTCGGCAGGGCTCGCCAGTCATCATAGGTAAAGGCACTATTCTGGGCGGCGATAGCCTGGCAACTTCCGTCTTCTCTTCCCCGGTTTCTCCGTGGCTTTACCTTTTCCGTACCCAGACACGCGGCTATCGCAAGGCGCTGAAACGCGGAAACGACACCACTTACTACCTCACCTCCTTGCTGGAGCATTGCAAGAAAGACCACTCGGGGCTCTCAGCCGACGAGCGTCGCCTTTGCACAGACGAGTTGCAGCGACTGTTGGAATTGACAAAGGACGATTTTGATCGCGCCCTCATCGAAGAATGCCGAAAGCTGTTGAAATAGTGTTTTTGCGGTCTATACTCATTAAACCGCATTACCAGTTTCTTTACCAGCGCGTGGTAATCTCTTTACCACGGCCTGGTAAACCGTTTACCACGTGCTGGTAAATCGTTTACCACGTGCTGGTAATACTATTACCACGTGCTGGTAATATTTTTACAGCATGCCGGTAAACAAAAAAGACCTCCCACGTTGCTCATGTGAGCAGGGTGGGAGGTCTTTTTTATTCATTGCGGCGGTCAATAAACTTGTAAGAGGCATACTGCTTGCGTGGGAAGGTAAACGTGTCGTCGCTGATGTTGCCGCTATGAAACTTCGAGATGTTGACATGTGCCCAGATGAAGGCAACTTTAATCTTCAGGTTGATGGGAGCACGCGTCTTCTTGTCGATGAGCGCCTTGATGAGCTTCATTCCCTTGCGACCTTGTTTCAACTTCAATGTCAGAAGATAGCCCTTCTCGTTGGAGCTGACGCTGTAGTTGTAGGCGTCGGGCTCAAACTTGAAGTTGCTCGAATACTTGTCCTTCTTGTCCGACTGGGCATCAAAAAGCGTCACGGTCTTCTTTTTCTTGTCTACCAGATAGTGATTCTTCCCGTTGTTCCACGCCAGATAGCGGCCTTCCACGAATTTGCTCTTGTCGCCTTTGTACCAGATGGTGCCATCAGTCTTGTAGAGTCCGACCAGATTCACTTCATAGTGGAGCGTGCAGCCCTGCGGCCCAAACACCATCTGGAACGTTCGGTCGAACATCTCGCGAGCCTGACGAGCGTTGCTATTTTGTGCATTGGCACTTACGCAGCACAATAATCCACAAAGAAGCACCCCCGTTACACGGGAAAAAAGTGTATGCAGTTTTATATTCTTTTTGTACTTGTTCTCGGTACACCTTATATTATATAGAGACAAATCCATTTTATTTTTCTCTTTTTTCTATTCGTTTGCAAAGGTACGAAAAAAAAGCGAATTTAAAAGAACTGAGTCGTTATTTTTGCTCAAAAAAGGTGCTTTTGAGCAATATTTATGCCTTGTTTGTCAAAAAAGCAGAAAAAGTTACTCTTTTTGCGAAAATTTTCTTGGAAATATTTGGTGGGAATGAAAATTTGCCGTACCTTTGCACTCGCTTCGCTCAAAAAGGGAGCAAGAACAAGAGATCTTTGAAAAAATTACATAGACAGAAGTAGTAGTACAAGAAGCAAACACTTCTTCTCGGGATTAACTGAGAAAGTAAGTGTTTGGGTAGTTTTCTACGAACCGTTAGTTCTTGAAATATTACAATGATGGATGGACATCCTTGAGTACAGACAATCAGATTCCGCCTCCCTCTGCTTTCGGGTGGAGTGGAGTGTGGGTTATTTCTCGATACGAGATTTTACAAC
>OCVV012827648.1_pt1 | contig 25788 bp, 25 predicted proteins | sample 1539721 | NCBI WGS metagenome assembly OCVV01 (sample SAMN02144230, study PRJEB22623) | gut metagenome | biome: sheep rumen | host: Ovis aries | place: New Zealand
ACATGTAACATGGCTCAATCCCTTTGTACAAGGGCATTTGAGCCACATCATGTTATAAGGTTATATGTTTTTGCGAAATCCGTAAGTGTTGATTGGCAGATAAAGGCTCAAGGAGTGGACAAAACAAAAACCACTGTTTCCTCGCTTGGAAACAGTGGTCCACCCTTAAAAATTCAACTTGCGTAAAAGTTGATAGTGCAAAGATACGAATAATTTCCATTCTATGCAAGGATTCTAACGATTTTCTTTCAATAATTTACGTAAACGTTGACGTAAATCATGAATTTACTATTTGTTGACCACCTTGACACCGTTACGGATCAGGATTCCTTTATGGTGAGCATCAACTTGATGTCCCCAGAGGTTATAGACAGGGGTGTTGTCCGTTTTAGGATGGTCCTTGACAGTATGGATGCCCGTCGTTCCAAGAACTGCTTTGATGATGACGCTGCCGCCAGTGGGCATGGTGAAAGAGTGGGTGGCTCCTTCAATTTGCTCTTTAGTGACAGTGCCGTTACTGCTGACGACAGTGATGTCCCAACCTGTTACTTGCTTACCATCAGCGGGGGTGGCAGCTATTCTGACCTCGCGACCGCCAAAGAATTTGCCGTCGAAGATACCTTCGCTCAGTGGGATGTCGTTGACAGTAAACCGGATATTCCCCAAGTCTGTCATGTCCTTATTGATGGTAAGGGTGGTCGGTGTACCTAAATGGTAATAGTCGGCAAGGTGCTGGCGGAAAATGTCCGTGCGCTTGCTGACCCATTTGCGGGCATTGCTTAACTCATTATTATAATTAGGCCACCATTGGTTGATGAGTTTACGGTGGTTGGGATATTCATACTTGATCAGCTCATACATAGGGTCCCATACGGCACGGATGCCCTTCTCATTGAGGAAGTCGCCCATATAGACCGTACACCGGTCGATGAACATATTGAAAAAATCCGCATCAGCCATCAGGTGACGGAACAGCCGTGTATGTTCCTCCTGATTAGCCCAGTTGTTGTCTTTGTCGTAGTTGGGGTTATAAATCCATTTGATGGTGTTATAGTTGACATCACGTCCATAGAGTCCCATCCCGAAGTCGGTATCCTTGGCAATCCAACGCCATTTCCCACCTTCCGTCTTTGGTCGCCACATCACGATATTGTTACCGGGGAAGTCGAGGTTGCAGTGATAGAGGTTCATGATCATGAGGTTGGCAAACTCCACACAGTCCATCCATTCCTCATATTCTGCCATGGTATGTCCCTCTTCCGAGAAAAAAGTACGGAAGGCGTTATAGTTGTCCCAGTCTCCCTCTTTCAGTTCCCACCAGTTCTCGAACATGTCGATGTCCTCCAAACCATTATAATAGGTATAGATATTATCCTCATTGGAACGGTCACGGATATTGAGCATACCTTTGTAAGTGCCGTTGATGTAGATGATGACAGGTCGCCATGACTGCCAGTCGAGGTCTACATGCTCTGCCATGTTACGCTGAATGACGGCATCGCGCATATACAGATAGTCGAAGTCATTACCCGCATTACGAAGGGCTATCGACTTGAAGTCAGTGATGCCGGGACGCTGGTCAGGGAAGAACTCATAATCGAAGCGTTTCTCACCAAAACGTTTGTTGGCATAGAGAGCCAGAGACTTGAACTTACTATTACGGGAAGCACCTCCCATGATACGGGTCTCGCAGAGTTGGTTGAGTTGGCTTTTCTCATTACCGTTCTCGAAATACTCGAAGTTGATAGGACGGCGCCAGTCGAATTCATAGTTCTTCTTACCGCTCTGATAAGTCCCATCCACATAGATGCCTATTTTGTTGTCGTTTAAGTACTTATCGTCAGTAATGATGGAAACGACAGGCAGTGTCAGGTCCCTCGACGTGAAGAAGATATAGGAATGAGCCGTGGAGCGTGGCGACAGGTATCCGTCACAGAAAATTTTGGCACGGATAATACGGTTGTTGCTGAAGGTGATGGGATTGGTATACTTCGCACTTGCCGCCGTTGGCTCAGTGCCGTTGGTGGTATATCGTATCACGGCACCCGCAGGTGTCCCCTCAGGAAGAGAAAGGGTGAGCGTATGAGAGCCTGTCTTGGTGAAGACACAGCCTGGTTCACTGAAGACGGGCTCGCCGAGGATACCCGTAGTCGTCTTGCCGCAATTGGACTTCTTAGGGGTAGGCTCTGTCATATACCCCCATGTGTCGCTGCCGTCCGTCTGCCGTCCATAGGCAATGTTTGGGGCTGGCTGTTTCTTCATGTCAGTGACTTTGTCTGCCACGGCACCGTTCTTAAAGAGGTACACCTCACCTCCCTTTCCTGTTTCCAGCCGGAAATCCGTATGATCGTTTTTCTCCTCTTTATCGCAATAGATGATGACATATTGTTTGGCACCGATGGTCCTGCTGGGCAGTTGCCATGCCTTAGCCTCTTTGTTGTTCTTTCCTAATTTATAGTCACTGAGGTTGACGGCAGTATTGCCGCTGTTATAGAGTTCCACCCATGAGTCAGGAAACTCATTCATATCGTCCATGATGCAGTCAATGTTCGACTGCATCAGTTCGTTGATGACTAACTGTGCCTGTGCCGTGTGATGTGACAAAGCCAGTGCGAATCCTGCTAAGATCGTTGATTTCAGGTTCATCATTATTGACAATTATTGTTTCTAATATCATGCAAAGATAGTCATAAGTATGCAAAATACCAAATTTCCTTTGGCTTTTCGCTCGAAAATGTGTACCTTCGCAGTCGAAATGAGATATAATCCATATAATCAGCAAGGTGAGTACGACCATTACGTAGTCGCTAAGGAACAGCCGTTATTGGAGTTCCTGCTGGAAAACGTGAAGCAGAGCCGTAACAAGATTAAGTTGACACTGCAGGGCAGGGGTATCCGTGTGAATGGGAAGACCGTGAGTCAGTTTGACTTTCCTTTGAAACCCGGTATGAAAGTTGCCGTTAGCAAGACGAAACGCAACCAGACCCAGTTCAAGAGCCGTTGGCTGAAAATTGTCTATGAGGACCGCTGGCTCATTGTCATTGAGAAACAGCAGGGCATACTCTCTATGGCGGCAGGGCACTCGTCACTCAATGTGAAGACGGTGCTGGACGACTATTTCAAGAAGTCGCATCAGAAATGCACGGCACATGTGGTACACCGTCTGGACCGTGACACCTCAGGGCTGATGGTATATGCGAAAGATATAGACACCGAGCAGGCACTGGAGCATTATTGGCATGAGATCGTGTATGACCGCCGTTATGTGGCTGTGCTGAGCGGAGAGATGGAGCAGAATGAGGGGACCATCGCCAATTGGCTGAAAGATAATAAGGCTTACGTCACCTATTCGTCACCGGTAGACAATGGAGGAAAGTATTCCGTCACCCATTTCCAGGTATTAGACCGCACGACAGATTACTCCTTGGTGGAGTTTAAACTGGAGACGGGTCGTAAGAATCAGATTCGTGTTCATGCCGCTGACATGGGACATCCTGTCTGTGGTGATGTGAAATATGGTAATGGTGATGATCCGTTACACCGTCTCTGTCTGCATGCCTTCCTCTTGTGTATGGAACATCCAGTTACTCATGAGCGGATGGAGTTTGAGACTCCTATACCCGTTACTTTCCGACAGATATTCAAATGATGATGAGTTATGGACAATAATATTACCTATTATATTGTATTGCTGGTGATGGTCATCATCGGTATTGTGGTAGTGAAGAAAATCGCAGGCTGTCTCTTCAAGTCAGTCTTCACTATTATCCTGATAGCCATTATGGTCGCTCTGTGGTGGTTCTTTATCAGAGAAGGAGCAACCCCGCCGCAACTGTAAGTCCGTAGATAAGAATGTTACGTGCCGTTTCCGCCAGACACTCGTTGAGTTGTTTGCCGTGGTGGATGCGTTTCATCTTCAGCCATGTATAGACATGCAGCAACAGGTAGACAAAAGGTAGGATGAAGGCAAGTATGTGACCATTCATCCAGAAGGTGACTCCCATCAAGCAGGCTGCTATTCCTATTCCCAAGTAGAGCGATTCCGTTGCTTGTTCGCCAATACGTACCACCAGTGTCATCTTACCGTCACGGCGGTCATTGTCACGGTCTCGATAGTTGTTGACTATCAGGAGAGCATCGATGACCAAGCCGCAGGCGACGGAGGCGATGAATACCTCTGGGGTAATGGTGTGCAGCTGTACATAATAAGTGATGCAGACAGGTACTATGCCGAAAAACAAAAGTACCAGCACATCACCCAGTCCCAGATAGGACAGGTGAGTGGTATAGAGAAAGCAGAACACCACACAGAGAGCTCCTATGAGGATCATCTCCAGTCCACCATAATATATAAGAGGTAGACCGATGACACAAGCGGCACAGGTGGTGGAGGCTATTGCCTTCTTCATCGCGTTTGTGCTGACCCAGCCCTGTGTGCATGCCCTTAACGGACCAAGGCGGGTGGCTGCATCATCATTGCCACGGGCAAAGTCAAAGAAGTCGTTAATGAAATTGGCATCTATCTGCATGACCAGAGCGAAGAGCATGCAGAGTATTGCCGCCGTCCAGCTGAACACATCATCACCATATTCTTTCGCGTCTGTAAATGCCAGTGACAGTCCTATCAGCACAGGGACAGCAGCACCCGACAGTGTCTTGGGTCGTGCCGCCAAGATCCATGCCTGAAGAGAGTTCTGTTTAATCTTCGTTTCGTCCATAAAAAGGTAAAATTACTTGAATCTTCTTGCAAAAGTAAGGAATATTACGTATATTTGCAAAAATTTTCACCACTTTCTGATGATAAATAATACAGCAAGCCTTGATTTGGTGGAGTTCGTGGAGACACAGATACTGCCCCGTTATGCTGAGTTTGACAAGGCCCATAACTTGAGCCATGTCACACGTGTTATACGCAGTTCCATTGCCCTGGCAAGAAAGATTGGCGCTGACTTGAATATGGCATATGTCATTGCTGCCTATCATGATTTGGGGTTAAGCGGTCCTCGCGCCATTCATCATCTGACGAGTGGAAAGATACTGATGCAGGATGCACGGCTGAAACGGTGGTTTACGCCAGAACAGATTAAAATCATGAAGGAGGCGGTAGAAGACCATCGTGCCTCGGCATCACATGCTCCGCGGAGTATCTATGGGAAGATTGTCGCAGAAGCTGACCGTGACCTCACGCCAGAAACCGTGATTCGCCGTACCATCCAGTTCGGACTTTCCAATTATCCCGAGATGGATCAGGAGGGACACTGGAAGCGTTTCTGTCAGCATCTGAATGAGAAATACTCCGTCAACGGCTATATTCGTCTATGGATTCACGGATCAGAAAACGAGCGTAACCTGAATGAGTTACGCTCGCTAATAGTCCAGCCTGCTGCTTTGCGGAAAGTGTTTGATAGGATATTCCTGGAAGAACGATAGTTTAGTTATAGAAATTCCAGGAAACGCCAAAGCGAAGCACATTGCCATTCGTTGGATAGTGGGGGGTCAAGAACATCATCTTGTTACCAGAAGCATTATTCACATGACTCATCATCACAAAGAAGCGGGCACGCTTCAGATGGAAATTGGCATAGACATCCACAAAGGGATAGCCACCTAACTTTATACGGCTGTCTTCATTCTTCTGGACAGCAAACTGCCCTAACTGGGGTACATAGTCGGGGGCGTAGTATTTCGTGAAGAAATAAGCATCACCACCTAACTCCACGCTCAGGACTTTTGCGATTTTGAACTTGATGTAGAGGTTCGTGAAGATATTCAGGGCAGGCAGGGGTAGTACTTCCTTATTGCTGGAGTTCTGGTACGTTATCACATTCTCCCAGTTGAGGATACCTACACGGAAGTCCTGCCGAAGCTGTGCGGTCAGTATATTAATATTACCGCTTTCCTGATAGATACTTGCTGTCATGTCAGCGCGTCCGTCAACATCATCCGTAGCTGTCATAGCGTAATTGATGCCGAAATAGGTATAGTTTTTTATCTCGTCAACAGCAATGCGCAGTTGGGTACGTGTCTTGGGAAAGGAGAAACGTCCTTCGATATGTGCTCTTGTCTCCGCACTCAGGTCCTTGTCCCACCACAGGTGCTTGGAGTGATAGTTCTCCTGGAAGAATCTTGCTTTTGTACGGTAGAAATATGCCTTTGCAGCCAATTGCACGGTATCACCAAAAAGAGGAAAGTTAAGGTCAGCGAGCGCATCCAGTTTCAGGGAGCCTGCATCCATTCCCGTCATGCAATAGTCGGCAGAGATATTGTAATGAAGGGTCTTTCCCTGAGTCTTGGACAGTTCTCCTCCGACACTGAGACAGTGTCCCGTCCATGTGTTCAGGAAATATTTGTCGCTGTCATCCTGTACGTCAGGCATCTTGAAACGGCGGTTTTCATAGCTGATGAAACCCTTCAGTCCTGCCTTGGCATATTTGTTGAAACCTTCGAGGAGTGCTATGGCAAAGGTGTTCTTGATAGAGAGGTATTTATACTGGTCATAGATGGAGTCATTCCCATATTCCCCTTCGTTATTATATTTGTAGAACGTGTCCATATAATAGTCGGAAGGACTTATGTATGCTTGATAGATACGGCTATGACTGTTGAGATCAAGGGTGTGAATGAAACTGGTGACAGGCACATACTCCCGTTTCATGGTGGCATCGATAGAGTCTTGATGCGCTTGGGCTGCCAACAGACTGTCCATCTTCTCCTGAGAGTCTACCTTGATACGGGTGGAGTCGTTGATGATTGGTTTGCCGCCATCTTTGGGAAGGTCTCCGGCAATACGGGCATTCTCAGGACGACCGGTCGGGATCTCACCTGCAATCTTGCCACCTTTTCGTCCGATATTGGGGTCGTTATTCTTTTCTTTGTTCTCACGCTCCTGTTTCTCCTTTGCAGAAGCAGCGGCAAACTGGCGTGCCTTGATTTCTTCTTCCGTCATTTTCACCTTCCTATAGAAACCAATGTTGTAACGGTGAGAGAGGTAGAAATGGATGGAGTTATTACGGTTCCAGTTCTTGGAGAGAACAGTTGGTATTTCCTCCTCGCTATACTGATCATCGAAACTCTCAGGATGGGTAATGTAATTATCGTTGGTGATACCTCCGTTCTCCGCTAACTTACGGTGATAGGTAGAGAATAGGGTATGCATCTGGTAGCGGTCACCAATATATGACCCGAAGAAGGAAGCACGGAAATGAGAGTTGCTTTGGTTCTGGTAATAACCGCGGGCATAGTGATAGTCTAAGTCAAAGCCGAGTCCCAGTCGTTTGTTGGCATTGATGGCAAATTTGGCATCAATATGGTCCTCACCATTCTGCTTATTACCGCAGTTGTCATAACTGATATTCGTATAAGGAGACAGTGTGTTGACAAACAGGAAATTATCAGGCTCTTTCGTGGTGTAGTCATAAGGTTGTGTGAACAGGAAGTCACTGGTCATCTTACGGTCGATGAAGATACGGCTCAAGCGGGGCGTGTAGTTATTACCCGTCGTGTTGTATTCTCCATAGACTCCCGTGTTGAAAATAGTGTTTGGATAGAGGTGTGGCATAGTGTCCAGCTCAGCAGGACGGACATCTCCGAAGCGGCGGTCAATAGTCCATACACGGACCCCACGGGGAATCTCTTTGTTTTGTACAGAGTCGCGGCGGTTAGGATTAAAATTCCCATTACTCTCGTCTCGCTGAGTAATCATTCCCGTCTCGTCAATCTGGTTATAAACTTGTGCATGCATAGCGGTTGCCATGCATGCCAAGAGTATCAGGATAAGTGATTGTGTCTTCAATTTCTGTCTTCAAGTTTGAGTAAGCGAACCACGACCTCAATAAACTTGAATGCCATGGCGGCTATAATAATATAGGTACCTGTGTCCTTGTGTCCCATGTAAAAGAGCACCATACCAGTAGCGGCACCGATGATGAATATCGTATTGAGGATATTACGGAGGAGTCTCATTTCAGCAAACCTTCAATTTTGTTGAACAGGTAATCCTTACGGTCAATGGTCTTACGACGGAACTTTCCGCTGACGGGCAACAATCTTGTGTTCTTCTTGTTGACAGCTTCCTTGTCGGTAATCCACTCTTCTGCCTTATAACGCTGTGGGTTACGCTCTTCCTCATAATAATACTTGATATGTGACATCTCCATGGTGACCTTTCCGTCTTGACAGTTAGCTTTCAGGACGTAGTAGAAACGAGTACGGTCAAGGGAGATGGCATTACTTCTGAATACCAGCCATTCCTCGTATCTGGCACCCAATTCATAATCGGTGGTGTCTGCTTTCACGAAATCACTATTGATCTGGTTGGGCTCATGAATGACATCCTGGAAGAACTGTCCTACAATATTATATAATTGAAAGGCAGATTTGCCTGGAGCATCAAATGTCTTACTGAACACGACCTTGCCATCCACTAAAGGCACGGCACCTTGTAAATATTTCTGGTCGGGGTTGGGTTTTGCCACCACCACCTTCTCAACAGCTTCTTTCTTTGTTTCTTTTTGTTCCCAAGTGTTTTGGGCAAAACTGGTCATAGGAATGCTCGCTAAGACCACCATCCATGCAAAATGTTTCATATTTATTGTCTGTTATTAATCATTTTGACTGCAAAAATACGAATTATCAACATAACTGCCTAATAAATTATGATAATTTATTTTAATTCGAGTTCTTTCTGTAACCGTAGTATTTCGTCTCGGTATTGGGCAGCTTGCAGGAAATCGAGTTTTTTTGCCGCTTCTTTCATGAGTCGCGTTGTCTCGGCAATACTCTTCTCTAATTGAGGTCTGGTCATTCGCTGTACGATAGGATCGGCGGCAAAAGCTCCTTGTTCCATCGGACTGATATACACAGACTGAGCCGCAGGTCTTTCGGCTCCAGTTTCTGAATATTGTTGCAGATCACTTTGTTTAAGTGCTTTCTCAATCTGTTTCGGTGTTATACCGTGTTCCTCGTTGTAGCGCATCTGTTTCATACGGCGACGTGCCGTCTCGTCAATGGTGAGTTGCATGGATGCGGTAATGGTGTCGGCATACATGATGACTTTGCCATTGATGTTACGGGCGGCACGACCGGCAGTCTGAGTCAGTGAGCGGTGGGAGCGGAGGAAGCCTTCCTTGTCAGCGTCCAGGATAGCTACCAGTGAGACTTCAGGTAAGTCAAGTCCCTCACGAAGGAGGTTGACACCAACCAATACATCATAAGTACCGTTTCGCAGGTTCTCCAGAATCTTTACCCGGTCGAGGGTGGTCACCTCGCTGTGGATATAGGCAGTCTGAATGCCATGGTTCAAAAGATACTCACTCAACTCTTCTGCCATTCGCTTGGTAAGAGTCGTTACCAAAACCCTTTCCTTCCTGTGGACTCTTGTGAGAATCTCGTCCATGAGGTCATCTATCTGATTCTCTGTCGGGCGGACTTCTATCTCTGGGTCTAACAATCCTGTCGGACGTATCACTTGTTCTACGACAATGCCTTCTGCCTCATTCAACTCGTAATCAGCAGGTGTGGCACTGACATAAACAACCTGATTAGTCATCTGCTGGAACTCCTCAAAGGTGAGCGGACGATTGTCGAATGCGGCAGGCAGACGGAAGCCGAACTCCACCAGATTGGTCTTACGGGCTCGGTCACCACCATACATCGCACCGATCTGAGGAACGCTGACGTGACTTTCATCAATGAACATAAGGTAGTCCTCGGGGAAGAAGTCAAGCAGGCAGTAGGGACGTTCTCCTGCTTGTCTGCCGTCAAAATAACGGGAATAGTTCTCAATACCGGAACAATGACCCAGTTCCTTGATCATCTCCATGTCGTACTCCACCCGTTCCTTGATACGTTGCGCCTTGATACTGTCACCGATTTCCTCAAAGAATGCCACCTGCTTCACCAAATCATCCTGTATCTGGCGGATGGCGATGTTCGTCTGTTCCTGTGAGGTCATGAACAGGTTGGCAGGGTAGAGCTTATATTCCTCAAAAGAGACTAAACGGTCCATGGTCATGGCATCCAGTTCTTCGATGGAGTCTATCTCGTCATCCCAGAAAGTGATGCGCAGAACCGCCTCATTATATGCCATGGCAATATCTACCGTATCTCCTTTTACCCGGAAACACCCACGTTTCAGTTCAATGTCGTTCCTGACATAGAGGGCAGCAACTAATTTTCTTAACAATGCGTTGCGGTCAAGGATTTGTCCCTTGTGAACCTCAATAACGTTCTCATGTAAAGCCACAGGACTTCCCATACCGTATATACAACTAACAGAAGATACAACGATAACGTCTTTCCGTCCTGATAGTAAAGCACTTACCGCACGCAGTCGAAGACGGTCAATCTCCTCATTGATGGCAAGGTCTTTCTCTATATAGGTATCTGTGGTTGGCAGATATGCTTCTGGCTGGTAATAGTCATAATAACTGACATAATACTCCACGGCATTATCTGGAAAGAAACCTCTCATCTCCTCGTATAACTGGGCTGCCAGTGTCTTGTTATGAGAAAGTATCAAGGTCGGACGGTTAACACTGGCGATGACATTTGCCATCGTGAACGTTTTACCAGAGCCGGTAACTCCTAACAGAACCTGAGCCTTGTCACCCCTGTTAATACCGTCAGTCAACTGGCGGATAGCCTCAGGCTGGTCACCTGTCGGCTTGTATTTTGATGTTAATTGAAAGTTCATAAGGTACAAAATTACAAAATTTCTTCGTAACAAACGTTATAATCGTGAGATAATTGCTAAAAATCGTTCGTTTTCCTTTGTAATTAACGGAAAAATGACTACTTTTGCACGTCAAATTTGATATAGGATGAAGAAAAGCAATATCTTGGCACTCTGTATAGCTGCTCTTTTTAGCAGTTGTGCATCAGAGTTTAATAAGGTTTACAAGACTGCGGACAACGACTATAAGTATGAGTATGCTAAGCAGTGCTTTGCTATGGGTAAATTCCAGCAAGCCAGCTCTTTGCTTCAGGATGTCGTGATGCTTCAGAAAGGTAGGGATAATGCTCAGGAAAGCCTCTACCTGTTAGGTATGTCCCAATACTGTAACAAAGATTTTGAGTCTGCAAGTGCCACTTTCAAGAAATATTATTCTAGTTATCCGAAAGGTACTTTTGCGGAACAAGCTTCATTTTATGTAGGACAGTCTCTTTTCCGAGGCGCTCCGGAGCCCCGCTTGGATCAGACACCGACTGTTGGTGCCATTAATGCCTACCAGCAGTTCCTGGACCTGTTTCCTGACTCCGAGTTGCGTCCCCTCGCCCAAGAGCGTATGTTTATTCTGCAGGATAACTTAGTTCAGAAAGAATATCTGTCTGCGCAACTCTATTATAATCTTGGTGGATATTTTGGTAATATCAATGCCAATACGGAAAGTAATTATGAAGCATGTATCATCACTGCTCAGAATGCTTTGAAGACCTATCCTTACTCAAAGATTCGTGAGAAGTTCTCTGTATTGATTATGAAGAGTAAGTTCTACCTTGCAGAGAACAGCTCAGAAGAGAGACGGCTGGAACGCTATCGTGATGCTGAGGACGAATGCTATGGATTCCTTAATGAGTATCCTGAGTCCAAAGAATGTGCGACCGCCGAGAAATTCATCACAAAATGTAAAAAAGTAACAAAAGAATAGAAAATGGATTACAAGAAGTCAAAAGCACCAGTTAACACCGTGACTCGTAACATCATGGATCTCTGCGAGGAGACTGGTAACATTTACGAGAGTGTAGCGATTATTTCCAAGCGTGCCAACCAGATCAGTGTTCAGATCAAGGAAGATTTGAGCAAGAAGCTGGCTGAGTTCGCCTCTTATAACGATTCTCTGGAGGAAGTGTTCGAGAACCGTGAACAGATAGAGATCTCACGTTATTATGAGAAACTCCCCAAACCCACACTGTTGGCAACTCAGGAGTTCATAGAGGATAAGGTATATTGGCGTGATCCTGCCCGTGATCAGGCTATGGTCCAGGAGGAGCGTTCGTAATCTTATGATACAGCGTAAACAAACGATATTCCTGTTTCTTGCTGCCGTTTTTGGTATCCTCTCATTGTGCATGCAGTTAGCTGCTGTATCTTATGAGGGAATGACCACATGGCGTATTTTTAGCCTATGGGCAATAGGACAGAATAATGCCAGCTCTTTTATTCCTTGTCCGTTGTTCATCCTGATGATTCTATCTGCTACGTTGAGCGTATGTACCATATTCCTTTATAAGCGTCGCCCTTTGCAGGCTCGCCTATGTATGGTCAACATCTTTATCATGGTGTTATGGTATATCTCGATGATTGTGGTCAGCAAGCAGTTGGCACCTGATGCCGCCAACTTCCATTTAGAGATGGCTTCCTCGTTCCCTGCAGTAGTGGCTATTCTTCTTTTTATGGCTCGCAAGGGAATACAAGCTGACGAGCGGCTGGTACGTGCTGCGGACAGGATCAGATAGGTATGAGAAAGAGATAGTAAGTTTCCTTACGACAAAAGGGTGGTTTCCTTACGAGAAACCACCCTTTTGTTTACGAGAAACTATTGATTAGTAATCGAAGGTTCCGAACTCACTCTGAATAGTCAGGCTCTTCTTGCCTTCCTCAATGTGTCCGATAACCTGTGCGTCGATATTGAATGACTTGGACAGGGCAATGACCTTGTCAGCAATCTCGGGACGTACATAGATCTCCATGCGGTGTCCCATGTTGAACACCTGATACATCTCCTTCCAGTCAGTACCGGAGCACTCATGGATAGCATGGAAGAGGGGAGGTACCGGGAACATGTTGTCCTTGATGACACGGCAGTTGTCGTTGACGAAGTGCAGAACTTTCGTCTGGGCACCACCGGTGCAGTGTACCATACCATGAATCTCTGGGCGCAGCTCGTCCAACAGTTTCTTGATGACAGGAGCATAGGTGCGGGTAGGGGAGAGTACTAACTGACCTGCATCCACAGGAGAGCCCTCTACGGCATCTGTCAGTTGATACTTACCACTATATACCAACTCATCGGGTACGGCATGGTCAAAGCTCTCGGGATATTTCTCGGCAAGATACTTGGCGAAGACATCATGACGTGCGGAGGTCAGACCATTGCTGCCCATACCGCCATTATAACGCTTCTCATAGGTTGCCTGTCCAGTGCTGGAGAGTCCTACGATGACATCCCCCGGACGGATATTGGCATTGTCGATAACATCACTGCGTTTCATACGGCAGGTGACGGTAGAGTCGACGATGATGGTGCGGACAAGGTCGCCCACGTCTGCCGTCTCACCACCAGTAGGATAAATGCCAATCCCCATCTCACGCAGTTCGGCAAGCAACTCATCCGTACCGTTGATGATGGCAGAGATGACCTCACCGGGCACCAGCATCTTATTACGTCCGATGGTGCTGCTGACAAGGATATTGTCGACGGCACCCACACAGAGCAGGTCATCCGTATTCATTACGATAGCATCCTGTGCGATACCCTTCCATACGGAGAGGTCACCCGTCTCCTTCCAGTACATATAGGCAAGACTTGACTTCGTACCAGCCCCGTCAGCATGCATGATATTACAATACTCTGGGTCGCCACCCAAGATGTCCGGGATAATCTTACAGAAAGCCTGTGGGAAGATTCCTTTGTCGATGTTCTTGATGGCGTTATGTACGTCTTCCTTCGCGGCACTGACACCGCGCATCATATATCTGTTATCAGTCATTTAATTCTCAATTATCAATTAAAACTTAACCTGTGGTGCTTTCTCCGCTCCAGCCTCTGCCTCGAACTTATCCATCTTGGCAAAGCCGAAGATACCGGCAAAGATGTTCTTGGGGAAAGAACGAATCTCCACATTATAGGTCTGGACAGCCTGGTTATACTTATTACGTGCCTCGTTGATGCGGTTCTCTGTTCCCTCCAGCTGTACCTGCAGGTCACGGAAATTCTCGTTAGCTTTCAGGTCAGGATAGTTCTCCTGAATGGCAATCAGGCGACCGAGAGCACTGCCCAGTTCACCCTGTGCCTGCTGGAACTCCTTCAGTTTCTCAGGTGTCAGCGTAGAAGCATCGAGGTTGATGGATGTTGCCTTTGTGCGGGCAGCCACAACATCCTCCAGGGTCTGCTTCTCATGAGCGGCATAGCCCTTGACGGTCTCCACGAGGTTAGGGATCAGGTCAGCGCGACGCTGATAGGTTGACTGTACATTAGCTAATGCCGTTGTTGCCTGCTCCTGCACACCAACCATTGAGTTGTAAGCACTGGCAGCCCATGCGCCGATGATGACGACGACTGCGATAATGGCGATAAGTGATTTACTGATTTTCATAATTCTTTTATTTATTTTGATATTCTGATATTCGATATTGCGATATTCGAGTGGGGTTACCATCTTGACGTGGCACCGCCGCCACCGAAGGAGCCTCCTCCGAAGGAACCGCCACTGAAGCCTCCGCCCCCTCCGGAGAAGCCACCGCCTCCCCCGTAGAATCCGCCACCGCCTCCTGACGGGGCTTCATAGAAGGGGTTAGGACGAATCTGTGTCATTCCGACAAGGGTGAGCCATTGATACTTGTTATTGAGGCGTAAGAAGAACAGACACCATGCGATGAAGAAGAGCATATACATACCGATAGTGGCAGCTATCTCATTGTCTATTTCCTCACTCTCACTGGTCAGGGATGACATCTGCGGCAATTCCTTTTTCTGCATGGTGGCATAGATGGCATCAGTAAGATAGAGCATGCCGCTGTCGGGCATCTCAGCACGCATGGCAGGAATCACATATTCTTGTTGGAGTCGACGGCATTCCACATCCGTCAAATCCCCCTCAAGACTTCTTCCCGGTGAGATATTGATGCTATGGTCAAGGTAGCCGACCACCACCATCAGTCCCCGGTCATTCTTTCCCACACCATACTTATTACCTACGTCTTGGGCAAAACGGAAGGGGTCGTCATTCTCAATATGGTTGACGATGATGACTGCTGACTCAATGCCCAGTTCCTTGTCGAGACGCAGGAGTGTCTGGTTCATCTGGTCCACTGTCGCCTGTGACAAAATCTGGTCGGGGTTGGATACGTATTGGCTGGCATCCTGCAGGTGTGGCATAGGAATAGTCTCCGCATTCCAATATCTTTCCTCTGTTGTATTCATGACGGAAGAGGAGGGGATGTCTTTGGTAGGGAGAGAGTATGAGCAAAAGAGGAAAGCAGCGCCAAGACCAATCAGGAATATCCATCCCCATGTCCTGCGTGCCTTGCACCAGGCAGGATTCATCTTCTCCCATGTCGCTGTCAGCTGGCGGCGCTTATGCATATACTCACGAGCCAGGTTCTGGTACAGCTTGGAATATTTACGCTTGGAGCCTATGCTGTCTTGCTGATACTGCCATTCCAAATCAGTGATGGCATTGTTGTATTGTGCTACGAGGTCTTTGATATCCATTGTCTTCTGCATCAGAGCCGTATAAGGGGTATAGTCCCACCGTCGGGTGATGGTGAAACCGCCTCCTATCAACAGGGCAATGAAACCGAGGAAATAGATAAAAGTCGTAGTCATGCAGCTGTGTTTATTTCTCGTGCCAGAACTCCCATGAGGAGAAAGCCTGCAGGAGCAGCATCTCCAGTCCGTTCTTCACGTTGGCACCGTATTCGGCACCTCGTTTCATGAAGAGCGTCTCGTCAGGATTATAGATAAGGTCATAGAGAATGGTGTGACTGTCCATAGCATCGTAAGGCAGTTCGGGACACACCTCTGTCTTTGGATACATCCCCACGGGGGTGCAGTTCACAATCACATTATACTCTTTCACCACCTCAGGTGTAATATTCTTGTATTGAATAGTGCCCGGACGCTCATAACGGCTGACAAAGACGGTCTCCAGTCCGAGGTTACGCAGTCCGTAGTCAATGGCTTTTGAGGCACCTCCTGTTCCGAGTATCAATGCTTTCTGATGCCATTTCTTATCCAGCATCGGCTCGATACTCTTGGTGAATCCTATCACGTCAGAGTTATAGCCTTTCAGTTCTATTTTACTGCCGCGATGGGTCACACGTATCACATTCACCGCACCGATGGCACGAGCCTCTGGTGAGATATTATCAAGGAAGGGAATGACCTTTTCCTTATAGGGGATTGTCACGTTGAGTCCTTTCAGCTCAGGGTTAGAGCCAAGCACCTCGGGAAGTGCGTCGATGTTGGGAATCTCGTAGTTCTCGTACACAGCGTCGATGCCTTCATCCTGAAACTTCTGATTGAAGTAGCTGATGGAGAACGAGTGTCCCAGCGGGTAGCCGATTAATCCGTACTTGTCCATAATTTCTTTTCCTTTCCTTATTGATTATTTAGTTGCAAAATACATCGTGCAGATACCAAAAGTCAGTCGTTTGAAACTTGCCTCCCTGAACCCAGCCTTTCTCAGTATCTCCACCATCTGCTCTCCTTGCGGGAATGCCTCGATGGTCTTGGTGAGATAGGAGTAGGCAGAGGTGTCTTTGGAGATCAGTCGCCCATAGACAGGCAGTACCGTATGGGAGTAGATATGGAAGAGCTGCTTCATCGGGAAACTCACGGGTGTCGTCAGTTCCACGATGCTCAGATGTCCCCCCGTCTTCAAAACGCGGCACATCTCCTTCAGTCCTTGGTCAAGGTTAGAGAAGTTACGTATACCGAAAGCCGCTGTCACAGCGTCGTAGGTATTGTCAGCATAAGAGAGGTGCAGACAGTCTTCCTTCTCGAAGGAGATGATGTCCTGCAGTCCTTTCTCTGTCACCTTCTTCCTACCAATCTCCATCATCCCCTCGCTGATGTCTGCCCCCACCAGACGGGCAGGTTTCAGCATCTCTGCGGAGAGGATGGCGAAATCTCCGGTACCTGTGGCGATGTCGAGAATCGCCTGGGGCTGATAGGGTGCTAACTGGCGTATCGCTTTCTTGCGCCATCCCTTGTCAATGTCCCATGAGAGACGATGGTTAAGGGTGTCGTAGGTGGGAGCGATGTTATCGAACATCTGCTCCACCTGCGTCGTCTTCTCCCCCTCGTGATAGGGGTTTATCGTCTCCTGCTTGTAATTCATACTATAGGGACAATAGGCACTATAGGTACTATACCTATTATAATTACTACTTCCTTGATTTCAGATACTCACTGACATTCTTCTCGATACGGGCAGCGATATCGTCGTTGTCACTGGCTTTCTCGAACTTCTCACCGATGATATGCTCGTAAAGCTCGATATAACGGTCGCTCACGCTCTCTGCATATTCGTCGGTAATCTCCGGCATCACCTGTCCGGGCTCGTTCATGAAGTTATGCTCGATAAGCCACTGGCGTACGAACTCCTTGGAGAGCTGTTTCTGTGGCTCACCCTTGGCGAGTTTCTCCTCATAGCCGTCGGCATAGAAGTAACGGCTGGAGTCGGGGGTGTGTATCTCATCGATGAGGTATACCTTGCCGTCACGCTTGCCGAACTCATATTTCGTATCTACCAGGATAAGACCCTGCTTCTTGGCAATCTCCTGACCACGGGCAAAGAGCTTGCGGGTATAGTCCTCCATCACGGCATAGTCCTCGGCACTGACGATACCCTGTGCGATGATCTCTTCTTTCGAGATGTTCAGGTCATGACCCTCGTCGGCTTTGGTGGTAGGAGTGATGATAGGCTCGGGGAAACGCTCGTTCTCCTTCATGCCCTCAGGCAGTTTCACGCCACACAGTTCACGGCATCCGTTCTTATACTCACGCCATGCACTGCCTGTCAGGATGCTGCGGATGATCATCTCCACACGGAAACCCTCACACTTCAGACCTACGGTGACCATGGGGTCGGGGGTAGCCAGTTTCCAGTTCGGACAGATGTCACTGGTGGCATCCAGGAACTTAGCGGCAATCTGGTTGAGTACCTGTCCCTTGAAAGGAATACCCTTCGGCAGGATGACGTCAAATGCTGAGATGCGGTCAGTGGCAACCATCACCATCAGGTCGTCATTGATGTTATACACGTCACGGACTTTTCCGTGGTAAACACTCTTTTGTCCTTCGAAATTGAAGTCAGTCTTTGTTAATGCTTTCATTGTTTATCTTGATTTTGTTTTCTTTGTCAAATCGTTCGTAGGCATTGACGATACGTGTCACCAGCTTATGGCGAACGATGTCTTTGCGTCCCAGTTCCACGACCCCGATACCCTCCACGTCTTTCAGGATGCGCAGTGCCTCCACCAGTCCTGAGAGTTGCGACTTCGGAAGGTCTATCTGTGTCATGTCCCCCGTGATGATCATCTTCGTGTTCCATCCCATGCGGGTCAGGAACATACGGATCTGCTGCGGGGTGGTGTTCTGTGCCTCGTCAAGGATGACGACGGCATCGCTCAGTGTCCTGCCTCGCATAAAAGCGAGTGGGGCTATCTGGATGACATGTTTCTCCATCATGTCCTGCAGCTTCACCTGTGGCAGCATGTCCTCCAAGGCATCATATAACGGTTGGAGGTACGGGTCAATCTTATCCTTCATGTCACCGGGCAGGAATCCCAGTTTCTCACCAGCCTCCACGGCAGGGCGGGAGAGGATGATCTTCTTCGCCGTCTTCTCTTTCAGTGCCTTCACGGCGAGTGCGATGCTGAGGTAGGTCTTGCCTGTTCCCGCCGGTCCTACGGCAAACACCATGTCGTTCTGCTCATAGGCATCGATGAGTTTCTGCTGGTTCTCCGAACGTGCCTTGATGGCTCGTCCCGACATGGAGTAGCAGACAACTCCCTCCGGCACCTCGTCCTTCGTACGGTGCCCCTTGATGATGTCCAGGATATCCTCCTCTTTCAGTGCGTTGAATCTCAGTACGTGCTGCCGCATCTTCTCGGCACTCTCCTCAAAGGCAGCCATCTGCTCCTCATCACCCAGTATACGGATGACATTGTCGCGTGCCACTATCCTCAGTTTCGGATACAATGCCTTCATCATCTGCAAATGAGCATTCCCTGTGCCGTAAAAGACAACAGGGTCTATATCCTCTAATACAATATGCTTCTCTATCAAAATAACGTTATTTTCTTATGAGATTGCAAAGTTACAAAAAACAAGTGAAACGCAAAAGGAAACCAACAAAAAACTTACTCATTCATTATTATTTCGGTTGCAAAGATAGTGAATATTTCGGTTATCCTCTCATGATTGACCTAAAAAGAATACAAAATATATCAGCAATAAATTTGGAAGTTTCATGGAAAGTCACTATCATTGCGGCGTGATTCGCAAGGGTCACGAATCTTTATTGCTCAATTTCTCCGACGAACTTGCACCTCAAACGAGATATTTATGAGCAAAACCTACATATCATTGGAGCTGCGCGTCATAGCGCAGTCTCCGACCACCTAGGTCTTCGCCGCATCAATGGCAAGTGGATAGGCTTCGGCATGCCGTGGGACGGCAAGGACGGCATCCATCAGCAGAAGCAAGTGCCCATCCGTGCGCTCATCTCGCTGGAGCAGGCACCCGAGAACAGCATCCGCCGCCTCTCGAAGCAGGAGGCGATGATTGTGCTGCTCAACCAGGTGATGATGCCCATGTGGGACGATGCCGCCATGGAACTTCTCACACCCCTGATGGGACAACTCGCCACCGAAATACCTTTCTACCATTTGAAGAACCTGCCCAACAGGGAGGCAACCGAGTTGACCCTCGAAATTATCAAGAAAGGGTAGGGAGGGATAGTTATAGGAGTTAAGGAGTTAACTATTTTTTTTGATTATCTTATGGTCAAATACGATGCCACTATTTATTAATACGACTGTCGGAATGAAAAATCTGATACTCGTATTGTCTAATAAGATACTCGTATTGTTTGATAAGAGCATCAGAATTTCTCTCGCGCGTACGCGCATGCGCATATTCATGTTTCGTATGTTTCACATACTCAACGTTTAGAGGTGAGTGGTAAGAGGTGAGAGCTTACCTCTCTCCACTCACCTCTGTAACTGAAGCAAGCTGAGCTTGCGAAAGTTGAGTCAGTTATAAACAACGGAATAGATTTTGTCACTAAAACATTCGTTTATCTGATGGAAAATGTGTACCTTCGCAGCCAAATGAAGATAACGAAGAATAAATATCTGTTGGGATTTGCCGTTTCTGTGGTACTTCTCGCCCTTGTCAAGATGATTTTCCCCAGTGTGGCAGAAAGTCGCCAACAGCATAAAACAGTCGTAGTGCAGCCAGACGTGGACGATGCGCAGACAGTAGTGAGTGAACCTTCAAATGTCATCTCCCGTCTTTCCACTAAAAAGAAACATCGTATTCGTGGTGTCAATAACTACAGGGAGGCTTTTCCTGATAGCCAGGCGGTGCAGATCATGGCTGCCGAGAAATGGGGGGTGCGTCCTGTGAAGAACCGTGAGGATGCAGAGAGACGCAAAAAAGAGTTGGTATATGTGGGCTCCAATCCCTACTATCATGTAGACCCATTGTATAGCAGTATTCCGTATTTGGTACCTCGTGCAGCAGTACTCTTGCAAGATATCGGACAGGCATTCTACGACAGCCTGTACGTGAAAGGCGTTCCTTTTAATCAATTTATCGTCACCAGCGTGTTACGCTCAGAGTCCGATGTGGTAAAACTGCGCCGAAGAAACGGCAATGCGACAGAGCGCAGTTGTCATCTCTTCGGCACGACATTTGACATTTGCTATAATCGGTATCATCCAGTTACTCAACCTGTTCGCGATGATACGTTAAAGTGGGTGTTATGCGAGGTGCTAAGGGATATGCGTGAACAGGGGCGCTGTTATATTAAGTATGAAGTGAAACAAGGTTGTTTCCACATGACCGTACGTTAACGGCTCATGAGGAAAGCCTTGAAATCATCGAAATTCTTCGTCATCTCCACACTCTGTTTCTTCCCCCTCATGAAGGCAGCAAGGCGTTCAGGAATCTGAATGTCACCACCGATGATGTTGTCGACCGTCTCCTTGAACTTCGCAGGATGAGCCGTCTCACAAAACACGCCAACCTCATTATCCTTCAGTCCCTCCTGCAGGGCACGATAGCCACATGCGCCATGGGGGTCGAGGGTATAGCCTGTTTCCGCATAACACTGACGCATGGTCTCACGGATTTGTTCGTCACTATACGTGGCACCGCTGATAAGACTGCTGATTCGCTCATGGCTCTTGCCATAGAGGTCGTAGATACGTGCGAAGTTGGAGGGATCACCCACATCCATCGCATTGGCAAGAGTCTGCACGGAAGCTTTCGGCTCGTACTTCCCTGTCTGCAGGTATTTATAGAAGATGTCGTTGGCATTATTGGCAGCAATGAACCGCTTGACAGGCAGTCCCATCTCGTGTCCGAACAGGGCAGAGCAGATATTGCCGAAGTTACCACTAGGAACACAGATGACGAGTTGAGAGTTGGGAGTTGAGAGTTGGGAGTTGAGGGTTTCCTTCATCCTTGCGTAGGCATTGAAGTAATAAAACGCCTGAGGCAGGAACCGGGCAACATTGATGCTGTTGGCGGAAGTCAGTTTCATGTGATGATTCAGTTCCTCATCCATGAAGGCAGATTTCACCAAAGCCTGACAATCGTCGAAGACACCATCTACCTCGACTGCGGTGATATTCTTACCAAGGGTGGTAAACTGACTCTCCTGAATCTTGCTGACCTTTCCTTTGGGATAGAGCACATAGACGTGGATGCCCTCCACACCAAGAAATCCGTTGGCTACTGCCGAGCCAGTGTCACCACTCGTGGCGACAAGGACGTTCACCAACTCCTTACTCTCCTTGTGAATGAAATACTGCAACAGGCGAGCCATGAAACGGGCACCTACGTCCTTGAAGGCGAGGGTAGGACCATGGAAGAGTTCAAGGGTATAGATATTGTCCTTGACTTTCACCACGGGACAATCGAACGACAATGTGTCGTAGACAATCTTCTTCAGGGCATCAGCCTCCACATCCTCACCGAAGAAAGCATCGGCAACGGTATAGGCTATCTCCTGGAAGCTCTTGGTCTCAATCGTGTCAAAAAATTCTTTTGGCAGTTTCTTGATGCGCTCAGGCATATACAGTCCTCTATCTTCGGCAAGTCCTTTGACGACAGCCTTGCGCAAATCAGCGATGGGTGCTTTCCCATTGGTAGAATAGTATTTCATATCTTCATTAATTCGTTCATAAATTCATTCAGTCTCAGTAAACCGTAGGAGCCGTTGACACAACTCTCCTCATCATAATGCTGTACCTCATCAGGGATGATTCCTTTGTGCCAGATGATGAAGGGTACAGGTTCGTTGACGTGGATACGCATCTCAACAGGGGTGGGATGGTCAGGGAGGACAGCGACACAGACATCCTCATCCATCTCGTGGATAGCCTCCAGGATGGGCTTGATCAGCCGTTTGTCCAGATAGTCGATGGCTTTCAGTTTCAAATCCAAGTCACCGTCATGTCCTGCCTCATCAGTTGCTTCCACATGTACAAAGACGAAGTCATCTGTTTTCAGTGCGTCAATGGCAGCCTGTGCCTTACCCTCGTAGTTGGTATTGGCAAGACCTGTGGCACCAGGAACCTTGATGATACGCAGACCAGCATAACGTCCGATACCCTGAATGAGGTCGACAGCGGAGATGACAGCGCCACTCTTTACTTGAGGATACTGTGCCATCAGTGTCTGCATCGACGGGCGATAGCCGCCACTCCAAGGCCAGATGCTGTTTGCCTGACGCTCTCCCTTTTCCGCTTTTGCGATGTTATAGGGATGCTTGGCAAGCAATTCTTGCGATTTAAGTATGAGGTTGTTGATGAGGTCAGCTGTCTCTTGGGGAGTCATGCGTCCCTTTCCGGTAGCGGCAGAGTCGCAACAAGTAGTGTCAGGCTTCACAAGCAACGGACGCCATGGCTCGTTTGGATGGTCATGGGGTGGGGCACATACGATATGCTTGTTACCTCCCTTGATGACCAGCAAGTGGCGGTATTGTATACCGGTAATGAATCTCACCCGGTCACTGCCCAGGTGTTCATTCAGATATTCAATGAGGATGCGGGCATCATCTGTTTCCAGATTTCCCCCATTATGGGTGATAATCTTTCCATCCTCCAAAGTGATGATATTACAACGGATGGCAAAGTCATCATCCGTCATCTCATAGCCTATAGAAGCAGCTTCCAAAGGACCGCGTCCCTCATAGACCTTGTTAAGGTCATAGCCGAGAATGGCAGTGTTGGCAACCTCAGAACCGGGAGGGAAGCCCTCGGGTACAGTGATCAACCGTCCTGTACGGCCTTCCTTTGCCAGTTGCTCCATGTATTTTGGACGGGCATACTGCAACAAGGTCTTATCACCCAGTCTGGCGACAGGATGGTCTGCCATGCCGTCGCCTAATATAATAATGTGCTTCACTGCTTAAATATTAGCGATAGACATAATATTCGCAAACACACCAGCGGCAGTCACGGCAGCACCGGCACCATAGCCCTGGATGAGCATGGGGTACTCCTTGTAACGTTCCGTAGTCAGCAGAACGATGTTGTTGGAACCCTCCAGTCCGTAGAAAGGATGTCCGTAAGGCACTTCTTTCAATGCGACATTCGTCTTGCCGTTCTCCATGGTTGCCACGAAACGCCAACGCTTGTTCTCTGCCTCCAATACCTTACGGCGAGCCTCGAAGTCGGCATCCAGTTCAGGAAGACGCTTCCAGAAATCATCAATGCTACCCTCGAAATAGCTGTCGGGAACGAAGAGGTGTTTCTCTACATCCTCCTGCTCCACCTGATAGCCAGCCTCACGGGTGAGGATGACCAGTTTGCGTATCACATCCGTACCCGACAGGTCGATACGTGGGTCAGGTTCTGAATAACGCTGTTCCTTGGCACGACGTACGGTTTCTGAGAAAGGAACGTCAGCGGCTATCTCGTTGAAGATAAAGTTGAGAGTACCAGAGAGGATTGCCTCAATCTTCAGGATCTTGTCACCAGAGTTACAGAGGTCGTTAATGGTACCGATGATAGGAAGACCAGCACCCACGTTAGTCTCATAACGGAACCATACACCACGGTCACGTGCGGTCTGTTTCAGTTTGATATAGCTGGCATAGTCGCTGGAAGCCGCAATTTTATTGGCGGCAACAACGGAGATATTATGTTCTAAGAATGTTTGATAGAGGGATGCAATCTGTTTACTTGCCGTGCAGTCGACAAAGACAGAGTTGAAGATGTTCATCTTTACAATCTCATCCCGCATGTGCTCCGTATTGGCAGCAAAGCCTGCACGTAGTATTTTCTCATAGTTGTCGAGGTCAATACCGTCACGGTCGAGTACAAAGTTGTCGACATCCGAGATACCCACCACGTTCAACTTCAGACGACGTGACTGCATGAGGAACTGCTGCTGTGTACGTATCTGTTCCAACAACATGCCACCTACCGTTCCGATACCACAGATAAAGATGTTCAGTACCTTATATTCCGACAGGAAGAATGAGTCGTGAAGCACGTTCAGTGACTTGCGCAAGAAACGACCGTCTACGACAAAAGATATATTCGTCTCGGAAGCACCCTGTGCACAAGCGATGACAGAAATTCCCGAACGCCCGAGCGTGCCAAACAATTTTCCTGCGATACCTGGTGTCTGCTTCATATTCTCACCAACGATGGCAATAGTGGCAAGTCCACTCTCCACCTGCATGGGGAACATGGCACCTGTCTCTATCTCCTTGGCAAACTCTGCATTGAGAACCTCAGCGGCAGCCTCGGCATCTTCATCACGCACACCGATAGAGGTGGAGTTCTCGGAGGAAGCCTGTGACACCATGAATACGGAGATACCTTTGTTGGCGAGAGACGTGAAGATACGGCGGTTGACACCGATAACACCCACCATCGACAGACCGGTAACGGTAATCAGAGTGGTCCCCTTGATGCTGGAGATACCCTTGATGGGCTTGTTGTCATCATCGATTTTCTCCTTGATAAGGGTTCCCGGATGTTCAGGGTTGAAAGTGTTCTTCACCCTAATGGGTATATTCTTGACACAGACAGGATAGATGGTCGGAGGATAAATAACCTTCGCACCGAAGTTACAGAGCTCCATGGCTTCAATGTAGGAGAGCTCATTGATGGTGTAGGCACTCTTGATAACCTTCGGGTCGGCAGTCATGAAGCCGTCCACATCCGTCCAAATCTCCAGAACCTCGGCATTCAGCACGGCAGCGATGATAGATGCCGTGTAGTCAGAGCCACCACGACCGAGATTTGTCGTCTCATGACTGTCACGGTCACGGGCAATAAAGCCAGGCACAACATAAATAGTTTTGTCGTTGAGTTCCTTGAAAGATTCTTTCACCAGCTGCGTGGTCAGATCGGCATCAATAACGTGTTTACCTTGTTTCTTCTCCGTACGGATAAAGTCACGGCTGTTCATGCGAACACCGTTCTTCACCATTGCGGCAACAATGTGAGAACTCAATCGCTCACCATAGGAAACGATGGTGTCCTCCGTCTTCTTCGACAAGTCGTGAATCAGGTACACACCATAGTAGATACTCTTCAACTGGTCGAAGAGCTGGTCTACATTATTAAATAAGTCTACACGCTTTTTGTCATCAGAAATGATGGCATCAATCATTTGGTGGTGGCGTGTCACCATCGCGTCGAATTCCTCACGATAGCGTTCGTCGCCCTGTTTTGCCATCCTTGATGTGGCGATCAGCTTGTCGGTGATGCCGTCAAGAGCACTTACTACTACTACGACAGGTTGCGTCCGAGCCTCTGTCTCCACAATTTTCTTCAAGCTTAAAATGCTTTTTACGGAACCTACGGAC